>ENA-OPFI01000215-OPFI01000215.1-human-gut-metagenome-genome-assembly--contig:-NODE-215-length-29663-cov-3.225750_pt1 | contig 29663 bp, 19 predicted proteins | sample MGYA00241308_ERZ501550 | MGnify/ENA primary metagenome ERZ501550 (study PRJEB25962, sample SAMEA2042433) | human gut metagenome | biome: human gut; feature: human-associated habitat; material: faeces...
ACCCGCCTGTGCTTCGCTATAGCCGTGACTGATGAGGATCGCCGGAAGCCAGCCAATAATCACGTAATAGACCAGTGAGTTGATCCCAAGAAACAATGTGACCTGCCAGGCAAGCGGCGAACGCCAGATACCCCGAGTATGTAAGGCGCGCGAGGTACTCAAATTTGCATGTTGTTGACTTCGCCACTGTGGCAGCCATAAAAAAAGAGCCAGCAGAGGAAAACACATCAGCATGAGCAACGCGCCTTGCCAGCCAAAACCGTTCAAAGCCAGCGGCACGACCATAGCCGATCCCAGTGCCGCTGCAGCTCCCATTGTCAGGGAATATGCGCCGGTAAGTCTGGCGACGGAATGAGGGAAATCGCGTTTAATTAATCCTGGCAGTAAGACATTGCCTAATGCAATCCCACCGCCAATGACCGCTGTACCGCCAAATAATAAGTAAGGCGAAGGGAGAGAGCGAATTGCGATACCAGCACAGATCAAAAGTAACGCGGCAAACAGGCTACGTTCCATACCAAAACGTCGCGCTACCGGGGCAGCCAAAGGTGAGATTAGCGCAAAGGCCAATAATGGCAGGGTGGTCAATAAGCCGGTTTGCGCTGTCGTCAGCGAGTAAGCGGAACGAATCGTATCCAGTAACGGTGCTGCGCCGGTAAAGGTGACGCGTAATGTTGTGGCAATCATCAGAATGCCAGCGATAAGGACAATCCTGTTTTTGCCGCTTAATGAAGTTGAACAGGTCATATGCTTCTCATTGTTACAAACGAGGCTGTACCTTACCGTTTTTATTGTTATGTTGAATCAAGCTAAAATGACAAATTATCGCTAAGTTCGGACAAAATGATGCACAGGTTGAATCTCAATGGCTATGAACCCGACCGACACCATGAAGCCGCGGTCGCATTTTGTATTCACGCCGGAACGGATGAGTTAACCAGTCCTGTACATCAGCACCGCAAAGGACAGCTGATACTGGCGCTACATGGTGCAATTACCTGTACGGTGGAAAATGCTTTGTGGATGGTGCCGCCACAATATGCGGTTTGGATACCGGGCGGGGTGGAACATAGCAATCAAGTAACAGCTAATGCTGAACTCTGTTTTCTGTTTATCGAACCCAGCGCAGTGACAATGCCGACAACATGTTGCACATTGAAAATATCGCCCTTATGCCGGGAATTAATTTTAACCCTGGCAAACAGGACGACGACTCAGCGTGCTGAGCCAATGACCCGCAGATTAATTCAGGTCCTGTTTGATGAACTCCCTCAGCAGCCACAACAACAGCTGCACCTGCCCGTTTCTTCTCATCCTAAAATCCGCACGATGGTGGAGATGATGGCGAAAGGGCCTGTCGAGTGGGGGGCATTGGGGCAATGGGCTGGCTTTTTTGCGATGAGTGAACGCAATCTTGCCCGACTGATAGTAAAAGAGACGGGGTTGAGTTTTCGCCAGTGGCGTCAGCAGTTACAGCTGATTATGGCGCTTCAGGGATTAGTGAAAGGCGATACTGTACAGAAAGTTGCTCATACGCTGGGGTATGATTCAACAACGGCCTTTATTACTATGTTTAAGAAAGGCCTGGGGCAAACGCCAGGCCGATATATTGCGAGATTAACTACTGTTTCCCCACAATCAGCGAAACCAGACCCGCGGCAATAAGCGGCCCAACCGGTACGCCGCGAAACAGCGCTACGCCTAAAACAGTGCCTACCAGCAGCCCGGCGACCAGTTGCGGCTGGCTGCCCATTAACGTCACGCCGCGCCCACCCAGCCAGGAGACAATCACGCCTACTGCAATCGCCACCAGTGATTTCCAGTTCAGAAACGAGTGAATCAAGGTTGAGGGCGGTAGCGTCCCGCTGGCGATGGGGGCCATAACGCCAATCGTCAGAATGATTATCCCGATACTTAGCCCCTGTTTTTCAATCCACGGAAAAAAGGTGCTTAACGGTGTGACGCGGACAATGATTAACACCAGAATTGAAACGGCGACAGTGGTGTTATGACTGATAAAGCCCAGCGCAGCTAACCCGAGCAGGATCAGCAAAGTGACATCAAACATCGTGGTTTCCTTGCCAAAAAATAATAAGCCTGCTTACTTTACGCTTGCTGCAGGAAGGAAGTAGAAAATCTTTACGTTTTTTGCATAAAAAATCAGGCGAACTGTCATCAAACTGCCATTTGTGCACGCTAACAATAACGTGAAAACAGCTATCTCCCGGGGGCATGCTATGAACGATCAAATGTTTGTCGAGACACTGATTATCACGTCATCGTTTTTTGCCATTGCTGTTGTACTGGTTTTGTCCGTTCTTCTTATCGAACGGACCGGCTAGTTACGCAGTGCGGCGGAAATTGACCAGTTCTGGTTGCGCAATGCGCAAATAATCCGCGGTTTTCAAAATAACGGATTTATCCAGCATGCCTGCATTGAAGGCGATTTCATCAAATCGTTCGAAGAGTAGAGGGTCGGCAACCAGTTTGAGTTTTGGATGGAAGCTGAAAGGGGGGATCGCGCCGAAGACACAGCCTGTGAGTTCATCGACTTCCGCCGGGCTGGCCAACGAAGCGCGTAATCCGCCTATATGGCTGGCGAGTTGGCTCAGATCGGCCTGTTGATCGGCTGCGAGGATCGCCAGAACATGTTGATTTACGCCATTGCCTTTGACTTTACATACCAGTGCCTTAGCACCCTGGCCTAGAGCGGTGCCACGAATTTCTGACACCGCTTCACATTTACCTACCGCTTCATGGGTAACGACGCGGAAGTCAGCACCTTCTTGTGATAATAAAGCGATTAACCGCTGATGCGTCACGCTTCCTTTAGCCATTTCAGTCATTTCACGCTCCTGAGATTACAAGCAAACAACCACAGAAGGTTATCATGAACGGCTGTTTTTGTTCTGCTTATTGACATATAAACGCTCATCGGAAGCTTTATACGCATCATGTAACGTATCGTTTTCTTTCATCGCGTAAATACCGGAAGAGAAGCCGATCTCTTTCTGCGGCGCGATATGTTGCAGACGTTTTTCGATACGTTCAGGCAGTTGTGCTGCAATTTGCGGCGTCGAATCGACAAGAATGATGCAGAATTCATCGCCACCGAGTCGGATGGCATAATCACTTTTACGAATCGACTGTTTAATCGCCTGAGCTAATAACGTAATCGCTAAATCCCCCTCCTGATGACCGAGGGTGTCATTTATTTGCTTTAACTTGTCCATGTCAATAGCAATAAACATCACCGAAGAACCGGATTGCACCAGTTTCTGCAACCGCTGCTCCAGTTCAGGGGTTAAAATTTTGCGATTATACAGTCCAGTCATCGCATCACTAATATTTTCTCGCGACACATTTTGGTATAAACGGAAGTGCATCCGCACCATATTCAGCAAAATTAACGCCGTCAAAATCCAGAACAGAACGCTTTTCCACGAAGACGTGATAAAGTAAAGAATATCAATGGATAACGAGACACGAATGCCGCCCGGTAAGTCATGGACGTAACTGACATACTGGAACAGATTATCTTCGCTCTGGTTGATGATAATGTCGCGCCCCGAATCGGTATCGGTTAGCGTGACATTGAGAAAACGCCAGAGGAGAGGGCGGTCATGAGTATAAAAGATATTCCGCAGATTGTTTTTGTTAATATCCAGCAGCACAATCCCTTTTAGCTGCCCTGCGACATATACCGGCGTCAGCAAACTCATCACGTTCTGTTTAGTACGCTGATCCTGGTAAATGCTCGACAATACGGTACGCCCGGTAAATACCTTTTCAATATCTTTGCGATCGATGCCAATACTTCCTGACTGCAGGAAGGACCAGTTATTCATCGCAAAGTATTCAACATTAACCGGCTCATAAAAATAGACATAGCGGTCATTGAGATCGAGATAATAGTGAAATTTCTCTTCGGCCATCCCAAGACCTGAACCGTAATCATCCTGGTGGCGGTTGCCTTCCACTGCCTGATCAAAAGCGGGTAATAGTGCTGCAGCTTCCACAATTGTGTCGCAGTCAGTGGATGCGGTTTGTAGTGTGCCGCGTAAGCCCGGGTATTTATGGGCAGTCAGGTTTAAGCCATGGGTGTTATTGGCAGACTCAAAAGCCTCGCAGATGGCGCGCCGCTGTTCTGGCGACACTTCCGACTGCTCAGCAGCGAGAGCGCGCATCACATGCGCGGCAATACTCTGATTCTGATACTTATCATAAAGAAAGGAGGAGTCTGCTTTCTGCACGATATAGCGCAGATAGGCACTCATTGCTCTGTCGCTGGCGACAAGTTCAAAAATAAGGAAGGAAGATGTCAGCACAATGACACTTGCGGCGATAAAATGCCGGAGCATTCTATGGTGCAATTTCATGATAAATGGCACTCCTTCGGTTAGTGAAACGAGAAAACCAGATAAAGTTCGATTGCGGCCTGGCACAGGGGCGCTAATTATACTCATCTCTGCGCCGCTGGGGAGGGGAAATTTAGGGGTAATAGTAATAAATTGTATGCAAAAGCCACGCAAAAAGCATGGCTCTGAATATTTTTGCACTTAAATATGATGAATAATCACTTTGTTGCCCCCCTCGCTTTTCGCTTCGCGTAAGGCTTTATCTGCTTCCGTCATGACAAGCGAGATATTACGCGTGTCACCCGTTGAAAAAACCGTGCCAATACTGATGGTCATTTGTTCAGGAACATCATATCTGTTACTAAAGCCGGTCAGGAGTTCGACATTTTTACGCATACGTTCCGCAATGATTTTTGCCTGGGCACTATTGAGTTCGGTAAATAGCAAGCCAAACACCTCACCCTCCAGTCGCGCTAAAATATCATCGGGGCGGATGCTTTGCTGGATAATATCGACAATTGAAACCAGCACTTTATCACCCACACGATGTCCCCATTGGGCATTGATGCGTTTGAACTGATTAATATCAACCAGCATGACACAGAAGTCCTTAACAACAGGTCGCGACAATAATGACTCTACGCTGTTGAAAAAGTAGCGCCGATTATAAATATTGGTCAGCACATCATGAACTGCCAGTTTGCTGGAGAGTTGCAGCTCCTGAAAAATGTTATAAATCAGAAAAGACACAACAAACAGTTTACTGGAAACTTCAATCCCGCGACTGATATACCAGATAGTATAATTATACTCATCCAGAGTCAGTAGAAGTAAGTTGCAGCATAGCGATGCCAGACATAATAATGCTATTAACGGCCATAGTTCGCTGGCTAATCGTGTGCGCATGATAATAAAGAACAGTAAAAATGCCCACAGACAAACCAATATTTTTGTATAGTTGATTCCCCAGGTCGCAGTATGGTTGTCCGGACAGTAATCGACGACATACAAAGAATAGTCAGCGTTATAACTGCTCAGATTGTGTGCCAGAAGGGGAAAAACTAAAAAAGGGATCAGCGCCAGCAACAGGATTCCCGTTTTTTTCTTATTGTTGTCAAGGATGTTGTCTTTTCCATAACAAAAGAGCGCCAGCGAGGTTAAACAAATAAAACTGAGTTGGCGGAAAATATAGAAAATAGAAACATCATTCGACTTTGTCTGGATCAGTGTACTGCCGTTAATTGGTTTATGGATAATTACAATGGTTTCAACTAAATAGATAAGGCCACTTAAAAATGCAAGGCTTAAAATGAGTGTTGGTAAAATTTGTTTGTTAGTGAAATATTTCATTAACATGAAAAGAAAAATGACGGCGTTAAGGAAAAACAAAGCCACAACAACCATCAGGTAATTCATCTGTGGGATGAGTTTTACATTTGTGTTTTCGTTATATAAGGTAGTAATGCAAAATAAAATTAACGTCAGCAATAAACTGAAAATAAAAAAGCTTTGAGCTTTTAATTTTTGTGTACCCATAGAAACCATAAAAAGGAGAGCAATGTGAGTGCTGGATTTTATTGATGGCAGAGATATATAGTTTTGACCAGGATCAATTTTCGTTAACGATAAAAAATATTTAAAGAATAACCCCATGGAAATACGTGTTGACTGAATCATTTTTCCGAATGATTGTTTTCTGGAACTAAATTATGTAAAGGTTATGCTGTCATATTTAAAGCGATTGTAAGCTAATGTATGTAATAAATGAGATAATTTACAGTAAGCTAAAAATCAGCCAGGCGATAATGACCTGGCTGATAGTTTTAGCCTTTAGCTGTTGCATTTTGTTTATGAAACAGTTCACGGAACACCGGATAAATATCATCCTGGTCGCGGATGTGCTGCATCGCAAAGTTGTCGAAAGTAGATTGCAGATGCTCATATTCTCGCCACAATGTCTGATGTGCACGACGGGTAATTTCGATATAGCTGTAATAACGAACAACAGGTAATAATTTTTTCGCCAGGATTTCATGGCAAAGCGGAGAGTCATCGGCCCAGTTATCGCCGTCCGATGCTTGTGCAGCGTAAATATTCCACTGTGCCGGGTTATAACGCTCTTTCACTACCTCATCCATCAGTTTCAGGGCGCTGGAAACAATGGTGCCGCCTGTTTCCTGCGAGTAGAAAAACTCATGTTCATCGACTTCTTTCGCCTGGGTATGATGGCGGATGTATACGACTTCCACGTTCTTATACGTTCTGCTGAGGAACAGATACAGCAGAATATAAAAACGCTTAGCCATATCTTTAGTGGATTGATCCATTGAACCGGAAACGTCCATCAGGCAAAACATCACTGCCTGGCTGGAGGGATCGGGCCGCTTCTCGTAGTTCTTGTAACGTAAATCGAAGGTGTCAATAAAAGGGACGCGTTCAATTTTGGCACGTAATTCTGCAATTTCTTTGCGCAGACGTTCCTCTTCCAGCAGTTGCGCAGGTTCACTGTTGCTGATGATGGCCAAATTCTCTTCCAGTGCATGAAGTTCCCGCCGCTTGCCTGCCGTCATGGCTGTGCGTCGCGCCAGTGAGTTCTGCAATGAACGCACAACGCTGATATTGGCCGGAACGCCGTTAGCGGTATAACCCGCCCGATGCGTTTTATATTCGGTCAGCTGGCGTTGTTGGTTTTGTTTCAGATTCGGTAAGGCCAAATCTTCAAAGAGCAGATCAAGATACTCATCTTTCGAAATCTGAAAGACAAATTCATCCTGACCTTCACCATCCTGGCTGGCCTGGCCCTGACCACTGCCGGAACCTCCGCCGCCACCCTGGGGACGTTCAATTCGGTCGTTCTGGACGAAATGGTCATTGCCCGGATGCACGCGGTGGCGCAGACCGCCACGCCCCTGATGAAACATCGGTTCGCTAATATCTTCCGTGGGAATGGATACGGATTCGCCGCTGTCGACGTCAGTCACCGAACGCTTATTAATGGCCTCGGAGATCGACTGTTTAATTTGCGCTTTATAACGGCGTAAAAAACGCTGGCGATTCACCATGCTTTTGTTTTTGCCGTTCAGACGCCGGTCAATAAACCAGGTCATATGCCCCCCGTACTACATTTGCCAACTGTATGCTACGCCTGTGTTGCCGCTTCTCAGGCCCACGGTTCGCTGTCGTTGTAGGCCCGGTAACATGTGTACCGGGCCAGGGTTGTTAAGACGATTTACGTACGCGCAAATACCATTCGCACAGTAAACGCACCTGTTTACGGGTGTAGCCTTTTTCCATCATACGGTCGACAAAGTCGTCGTGTTTCTTCTGCTCGTCGGTTGACGTTTTGGCGTTAAACGAGATAACCGGCAACAGCTCCTCGGTATTGGAGAACATTTTCTTCTCGATGACCGTGCGCAGTTTTTCATAGCTGGTCCAGTTCGGATTGCGTCCGCTGTTATTCGCTCTGGCGCGCAGTACGAAGTTAACAATCTCGTTGCGGAAATCTTTTGGATTACTGATCCCCGCCGGTTTCTCGATTTTCTCCAGCTCGGCGTTAAGAGACTCGCGGTCAAACAGCTGCCCGGTATCCGGATCGCGATACTCCTGATCCTGAATCCAGAAATCCGCGTAGGTAACATAACGGTCGAAAATGTTTTGCCCATATTCGGAATAGGATTCAAGGTAGGCCGTCTGGATCTCTTTGCCGATAAACTCGGCATATTTCGGGATCAGATAACCTTTCAGGAACTCCAGATAGCGTTCTGCCTGCTCTTGTGGGAACTGCTCGCGCTCAATCTGCTGTTCCAGGACGTAGAACAGATGGACCGGGTTTGCTGCCACTTCTACATGATCGAAGTTGAACACGCGGGAGAGGATCTTAAACGCAAAACGCGTCGACAGACCGTTCATCCCTTCATCGACACCGGCGTAGTCACGATATTCCTGATACGACTTGGCTTTGGGATCGGTGTCTTTCAGACTTTCGCCATCATAAACCCGCATCTTTGAATAAATGCTGGAGTTTTCTGGCTCTTTCAGGCGCGAAAGAATGGAAAAACGTGACAGTGTTTCGAGCGTGCCAGGGGCGCATGGGGCGTGAGTCAATTCACTGTGATTAAGCAATTTCTCGTAGATTTTGATCTCTTCGGAAATGCGCAAGCAATACGGCACCTTCACGATGTAAACACGATCGAGGAAGGCTTCGTTGTTTTTGTTATTACGGAAAGTGACCCATTCGGACTCGTTCGAGTGTGCGAGAATAATCCCGTTGAACGGCAGGGCGGAGATACCTTCCGTCCCGTTGTAGTTACCTTCCTGAGTGGCGGTTAACAAGGGATGCAGCACTTTAATCGGTGCTTTAAACATCTCAACGAATTCCATGATCCCCTGATTGGCGCGGCACAGCGCACCGGAATAGCCGTAGGCGTCCGGGTCATTCTGCGCGTAGTGTTCGAGTTTACGAATATCGACTTTCCCAACCAGCGCGGAGATGTCCTGGTTGTTCTCATCGCCGGGTTCCGTTTTGGCGATAGCAATTTGTTGCAGAATTGACGGCCAGACCTTCACTACCCGGAACTTAGTGATATCGCCACCAAATTCATGCAGGCGTTTTGCCGCCCACGGCGACATGATGGTGCCGAGATAACGGCGAGGAATGCCATACTCTTTTTCCAGAATCTGCGCATCTTCCTGCGGATTGAAAAGACAGAACGGATGATCGTTGACCGGGCTACGCTCACCGTTCGCGCTCAATACATAAATCGGTACGAGCTGCATTAATGATTTCAGTCGCTCAGCAAGCGATGATTTACCCCCACCCACAGGCCCCAGCAGATACAGGATTTGTTTCTTCTCTTCCAGCCCCTGAGCCGCGTGTTTCAGATAAGAGACAATCTGTTCAATCGCGTCTTCCATGCCGTAAAACTCTTCAAACGCCGGATAACGTGCAATGACCCGGTTAGAAAAGAGTCGAGAAAGTCTGGGTTCCTGGGCTGTATCGACCATGACAGGCTCACCGATAGCCATCAATAGCCGCTCAGCCGCGTTGGCATAAGCACTGCGATCTTGCCGACAAGTGGTAAGAAACTCCTGCAGTGTGAACTCTTCGTCCTTGGCAGCTTCATATCGCTGGCGATAGTGATCGAATATATTCATGGTATGCCGTCCTTTCGTTTTTTAGCACAGGTTAAGAGCCGTTCATATGAATAGTAGAGGCTCCCGGAAGAGGTAAACTGAACGACGTCTCTTGCTAAAACACAGCAACTCTCATGCCATTTTATCGACGATGAGAACAACGTGCCCGGTGATACACCTTCAAAATTAAGCGTAGATGGCAAATGGAAAACTTGCCTGCACGGCTTTCTTAATTTCAATGGCATATCAACAACTCATCCATAAATTTTGCATAATTAATGTAAAGACCAGGCTCGCCAGTAACGCTAAATTCATTTGGCTGTAAGCGCGGTGTCATCCGCGTCAGGAAAATTAAACAGTTACTTTAAAAAATGAAAACGTAAAAAGGTTGGGTTTCGATGTATTGACGGGTAAACTTTGTCGCCCGCTAAACATTTGTTTAAGGAATGATTAATTGTGACCAAACTCAAACTTCTGGCACTTGGAGTGCTTATCGCAACGTCTGCAGGCGTAGCGCACGCTGAAGGTAAATTTTCCCTGGGCGCAGGCGTAGGTGTCGTTGAACACCCATATAAAGATTACGATACCGATGTTTACCCAGTACCGGTAATCAACTATGAAGGCGATAACTTCTGGTTCCGTGGCTTAGGTGGTGGTTACTACCTGTGGAATGACGCAACGGATAAACTTTCAATTACCGCTTACTGGTCGCCGCTTTACTTCAAAGCGAAAGACAGTGGCGATCACCAAATGCGTCACCTGGATGACCGTAAGAGCACCATGATGGCTGGTCTGTCTTATGCTCACTTTACCCAGTACGGTTACCTGCGTACCACCCTGGCTGGCGATACCCTGGATAACAGCAACGGCATCGTCTGGGATATGGCCTGGTTGTATCGTTACACCAACGGTGGCCTGACCGTGACTCCGGGTATTGGTGTGCAGTGGAACAGCGAAAACCAGAACGAATACTATTATGGCGTATCGCGCAAAGAGTCCGCTCGCAGCGGTCTGCGTGGCTATAACCCGAACGACAGCTGGAGCCCTTACCTGGAGCTGAGCGCCAGCTACAACTTCCTCGGCGACTGGAGTGTTTACGGTACCGCACGCTACACCCGTCTGTCTGATGAAGTTACTGACAGCCCGATGGTGGATAAATCCTGGACTGGCCTGATTTCTACCGGGATCACCTACAAATTCTGATAATGCATCTTTCCAGGGCATTTTGTGCATAAAAACAGGGCGTCACGCCCTGTTTTGCATTACGGTGGTGCAATACCTGGGAGGAAACAATGCAACAAAAAATGATTCAATTTAGTGGCGATGTCTCACTGCCAGCCGTAGGGCAGGGAACATGGTATATGGGCGAAGATGCCAGTCAGCGCAAAACAGAAGTTGCTGCACTACGCGCGGGCATTGAACTCGGTTTAACCCTCATTGATACCGCCGAAATGTATGCCGATGGCGGTGCCGAAAAGGTGGTTGGGGAAGCATTAACCGGTCTGCGAGAGAAGGTCTTTCTCGTCTCTAAAGTCTATCCGTGGAATGCTGGCGGGCAAAAAGCGATAAATGCATGCGAAGCCAGTTTACGCCGTCTCAATACTGATTATCTCGATCTTTACTTATTACACTGGTCTGGCAGTTTCGCTTTTGAAGAGACTGTCGCAGCGATGGAAAAATTGATCGCCCAGGGAAAAATCCGCCGCTGGGGCGTTTCTAACCTTGATTATGCTGATATGCAGGAACTCTGGCAGCTGCCGGGGGGAAATCAGTGTGCCACTAATCAGGTGCTTTACCATCTCGGTTCACGAGGAATTGAGTACGATCTACTCCCCTGGTGCCAGCAACAGCAGATGCCGGTGATGGCTTACAGTCCGTTAGCCCAGGCCGGGCGGTTGCGCAATGGACTGTTAAAAAACGCGGTAGTCAACGAAATTGCACATGCTCACAATATCAGCGCGGCACAAGTATTGTTGGCGTGGGTGATCAGTCATCAGGGTGTGATGGCGATTCCAAAAGCGGCCACGATTGCCCATGTCCAACAAAATGCGGCTGTGCTTGAGGTCGAACTTTCTTCAGCGGAATTAGCTATGCTGGATAAGGCATATCCGGCACCAAAAGGAAAAACTGCGCTGGATATGGTGTGATGTTGTGTGCCGGATGCATTGCACCCGGCACACAACATTAACGTAAATTAACGTTTCGCAACGCGAATGGATTGCGCCAGATGTGCAGGTTTCTCTTTGGTCACTTTTTGCGTTTCTGAAGCGTAAGCCGTTTCTACACAAACAAATGTTTTGTAGCCATCATCCGGCATATCGCCCATGCTAATTGAAAGCGCCGGTCCCGGGTTCCAGCCGACAACGTTCAGATGATGCTGGTGGCCTACGGCGATAATACGATTCAGCGCTTCATCATTAATCACGCTGCAATCTTGTGGATTCAGATACACGCGATCGGTACGGTCAGGGAAGGTCTGAATACCATCGGTCAGTACATTTTCTTTCGCGTCATTCACTTTATCAATGAAGCGATCGCCCAGCCCACTGACGCTTACCTTAGCGATATCACCCACGTTAAAGTAGGTATGCAGGGCAGAGGTGGTTTCAAATTCGCCATGTGATTCAAGATCGATTTCACAAGTTTTACCCACGCGGAAATGCGCTAACAGCGTAAAGTCGTGCGGCCAGAATTTTTTCGTCTCTTCGCTTTGCGTCAATTCAAAAGTCAGCGCTACGCCATCAGCATCTTCATGATGTGATTTCAGCGTCCACGGCAGGTTGCGGGCAAAACCGTGCGCAGGCAGACCTTGTTGTGCCGCCGGACCAAACCACGGCCAGCAAACCGGTACGCCACCGCGAATAGCGACGCCATTTTTGAACGGTGTGTTGTTGCTCAACCACAGAACTTCTTCTTCACCCGCAGGTTTCCACGAGAGAAGGTGTGCGCCCTGTAATGCAAAAGAGGCTTTTACCTGGGGATGATCGACCACAATGAGGTCCAGTTCATCCAGTTTACGACGGGAGAGGACAGGGGAAATTTGTTCGATGACCGGAAGGGCAAAAATTTTCTTAATCATGACGCAGTCCTTTAACTTCATTTTATCAGGTAAAAAAAAGAGCGACCGAAGTCGCTCTTTTTAGATCACAGTGTCATCTCAACTTATTTGGAGATGTGAGCGATCAGGTCCAGAACTTTGTTGGAGTAACCGGTTTCGTTGTCGTACCAGGATACCAGTTTCACGAAGTTGTCGTTCAGAGCGATACCAGCTTTAGCATCGAACACGGAAGTGCAAACTTCGCCGTTGAAATCGGTAGATACTACGTCATCTTCGGTGTAGCCCAGAACGCCTTTCATTTCGCCTTCAGCAGCAGCTTTAACGGCAGCTTTGATCTGCTCGTAAGTTGCAGCTTTTTCCAGACGAACGGTCAGGTCAACTACAGATACGTTCGGGGTCGGAACGCGGAACGCCATACCAGTCAGTTTGCCATTCAGTTCTGGCAGTACTTTACCTACAGCTTTAGCAGCACCAGTAGAAGAAGGGATGATGTTGCCAGAAGCAGCACGGCCACCTCTCCAGTCTTTCATAGAAGGACCGTCAACTGTTTTCTGAGTAGCAGTTGTAGAGTGAACTGTAGTCATCAAACCGTCAGTGATACCCCATTTGTCATTCAACACCTTAGCGATAGGAGCCAAACAGTTAGTAGTACAAGAAGCGTTAGAAACGAACTGAGTACCTTTAACATAAGTCTTTTCGTTTACACCGCAAACGAACATCGGAGTATCATCTTTAGAAGGAGCTGACATAACTACATATTTAGCACCAGCTTCGATATGAGCCTGAGCTTTTTCTTTAGTCAAGAACAAACCAGTAGATTCAACTACGTATTCAGCACCGATTGCATCCCACTTCAAGTCAGCCGGATTTCTTTCAGCTGTTACGCGGATTGCATTGCCGTTCACGATCAATTTGCTATTTTCTACGTCAGCTTCGATAGTACCGTCAAATTGTCCGTGCATAGTGTCATACTTCAACATATATGCTAAGTAATCAACCGGGCAAAGGTCATTGATACCTACGATCTGAATATCGTTTCTTTTCTGAGCTGCACGGAATACAAAACGGCCGATACGACCAAATCCGTTAATACCTACTTTAATCATTTTGTTTAAATTTTAAAGGTTTTATAATATAGCTTTTAAACACTCTACGTTGGAATGTTGTTAAACGTTTAGTATTTATTTCCTAAACGCGGTGCAAAAATAAGAATTTGTTTTTATATTCGCACATAAATTCATATTAAAATAAAAAAAAATGGGAAAAAGCAGCTTCTTGCAAGATTTTAAGGCGTTCGCAATGCGCGGAAACGTCATTGACATGGCAGTCGGTGTCATCATCGGCGGAGCCTTCGGTAAAATAGTATCTTCCATTGTGGCCGATGTCATCATGCCTCCCATCGGATTGCTGGTAGGTGGCGTGAACTTTACAGATTTGAAACTACAATTAAAGCCGGCCGAAGTAGTGGATGGAGTTGAAAAAGCTGCCGTAACGTTGAATTATGGCAACTTCCTACAAGCTACTTTCGACTTTATCATCATTGCTTTTTCTATATTCTTATTTATAAGATTACTTGCCAAGCTGAATCGCAAGAAAGAAGAAGTTCCTGCTCCCGCCGCCCCACCTGCCCCTAGCAAGGAAGAGGTATTACTTACAGAAATCCGTGACTTGTTGAAGGAACAGGCTGGCAAAAAATAAAATATTATCCACACAAAAAAACGGGCTGCCCTCAAATGCTTGTCGGACAGCCCGTGATTTATATACCAGCCGACATTTCCTAAACATTCCAATCTTTTTTTTGCATATTTTTCCACAAGGAAGCAGGAAGAACAAAGTTTTTCCAATTCAATTATAAAAAGCCTCAACAGCATGACGGATTTTTATTTTTTCTGAGTATCTTTGCGGCACGAAATCATTTACATATCTTAATATATATATGCAAGAAAAGATCATTATTCTCGACTTCGGTTCACAAACCACACAGCTCATAGCCCGTCGCGTTCGCGAACTGAATACTTATTGCGAGATTGTGCCTTACAACAAATTTCCACACAATGATCCGTCCATAATCGGCGTTATCCTTTCGGGAAGCCCTTTCTCGGTGTATGATGAAAGCGCCTTTAAAGTCGATTTGAGTGACATTCGCGGAAAGTATCCTATTTTGGGTATCTGCTATGGTGCACAGTTCATGTCTTATACAAACGGTGGGAAAGTGGAACCGGCCGGCACACGTGAATACGGACGTGCACACCTTTCCACTTTCGACCAAGAGAACCCACTATTGAAGAACGTCCGTGAACACTCACAAGTATGGATGAGCCACGGAGATACCATCACCGCCATTCCGGAGAATTTCAAAATTATCGCTTCAACAGATAAAGTAGCCATCGCTGCTTATCAAATAAAGGAAGAGAAAGTATGGGGAGTACAGTTCCACCCGGAAGTGTTCCACAGTGAAGACGGAACCCAGCTTCTGAAAAATTTTGTAGTCGACATTTGCGGGGGGAAACAGGACTGGAGCGCTGCCTCTTTCATTGAAACGACTGTAGCCGAACTGAAAGCGCAACTGGGAAATGACAAAGTAGTACTGGGGCTGAGTGGCGGAGTAGACTCATCTGTGGCAGCCGTATTATTAAATAAAGCGATAGGCAAGAATCTTACCTGCATTTTTGTAGATCACGGCATGCTGCGTAAGAACGAATTCAAAAATGTACTCCATGATTATGAATGTCTCGGACTGAATGTAATCGGAGTGGATGCCAGCCAAAAATTCTTCAGTGAACTGGCAGGTGTGGAAGAACCTGAGAAGAAGCGTAAGATTATCGGCAAAGGTTTTATTGACGTATTCGATGAAGAAGCTCATAAAATTAAAGATGTGAAATGGCTGGCACAAGGTACCATTTATCCTGACTGTATCGAGTCATTAAGTATCACCGGCACTGTAATCAAAAGTCATCACAACGTAGGTGGACTGCCCGAAAAAATGAATTTGAAACTATGCGAGCCTCTGCGTCTGCTATTCAAGGATGAAGTACGCCACGTAGGTCGTGAACTAGGTATGCCGGAACATCTGATTACACGCCATCCATTCCCCGGACCAGGACTTGCGGTACGTATTTTGGGTGATATCACTCCTGAGAAAGTACGTATTCTGCAAGACGCCGATGATATCTATATCCAAGGATTGAGAGACTGGAAAGTGAAAGACTCGGACGGAAACGAAACATCCCTTTACCACCAAGTATGGCAGGCAGGCGTAATCTTGCTACCCGTACAAAGTGTGGGAGTAATGGGGGACGAACGTACATACGAACGTGCCGTTGCCCTACGTGCCGTAACTAGTACGGATGCCATGACCGCCGACTGGGCTCATCTTCCCTATGAATTTATGGCTAAGGTTTCAAACGACATAATCAATAAAGTAAAAGGTGTAAACCGCGTATGCTATGATATCTCGTCCAAACCGCCTGCCACAATTGAGTGGGAATAATAGACAACCAACTAATAACTTAAAAACAACATAACGGAATGAAACAAGATATGATTGTTATCTTGGATTTGGGAAGCACCGAAAACACCGTGCTTGCCAGAGCCATTCGTGCTTTGGGTGTATATAGTGAAATTTACCCGCACGATATCACAGCCGCCGAGCTGACAGCATTGCCCAATGTAAAGGGTGTCATTATCAATGGCGGTCCCAACCATGTAATTGACGGAGTGGATATTGACGTGCTTCCCGAGATTTACAAAGCAGGGATCCCCGTAATGGCTGCCGGTCATGACAAAGCATGTTGCGAAGTGAAGCTTCCCCAACTGACGGATGATGTGGAAGCAATAAAGAATGCTGTACAATCGTTTGTTTTTGATACCTGCAAGGCAGAGGCTAACTGGAATATGACAAACTTTGTCAATGACCAGATTGAATTGATCCGCCGCCAGGTAGGCGACAAGAAAGTATTATTGGCACTTTCCGGAGGTGTAGACAGTTCTGTAGTAGCAGCCCTGTTGCTGAAAGCCATCGGCAATAATCTGGTCTGCGTACATGTGAACCATGGATTAATGCGCAAAGGTGAATCGGAAGCAGTAATTGAAGTTTTCAAAAATCAGTTGAACGCTAATTTGATTTACGTGGATGCTACAGACCGTTTCCTGAGTAAACTGGAAAATGTAACTGATCCGGAGCAGAAACGCAAGATTATCGGTGGTGAATTTATTCGTGTGTTCGAAGAGGAAGCCCGTAAGCTAAATGGAATCGACTTTTTGGGACAAGGTACAATTTATCCTGATATCGTAGAAAGTGGTACTAAAACAGCCAAAATGGTTAAATCCCATCACAATGTAGGTGGCTTACCCGAGGATTTACAGTTTGAATTAGTAGAACCTTTACGCCAGTTGTTCAAAGACGAAGTCCGTGCCTGCGGAGTGGAACTTGGTTTACCATACGACATGGTCTACCGTCAGCCGTTCCCTGGTCCTGGTTTGGGAGTGCGCTGTTTGGGGGCTATCACTCGTGACCGCTTGGAAGCTGTTCGCGAATCGGACGCCATCTTGCGTGAAGAATTCCAACTGGCAGGCTTGGACAAGAAAGTATGGCAATATTTCACCGTAGTACCCGATTTCAAATCAGTAGGCGTGCGTGACAATGCCCGTTCATTTGACTGGCCTGTTATTATCCGAGCTGTCAACACCGTAGATGCTATGACAGCTACTATCGAACCGATAGACTGGTCCATTCTGATGAAAATTACCGACCGTATTCTAAAAGAAGTAAAGAATGTGAACCGCGTATGCTATGACCTGTCGCCCAAACCCAATGCGACCATTGAGTGGGAATAAAAAATATACTTCAAACCATGTAAGATCCCGAAACTTTTAGTTTCGGGATCTTTTTTATATTCAAGTTCTTCACTTTGCCCCCAATGACACTAGAACAAGAACCATAAAATTTTTCGTTTTTTTGATATTTCCGCTTCAATATTTACATCCAAGGAATCAAAGCTCTATAATCTCCTCATTACAAATGGTCAGTTTGCCGGCTCCGTTTTCTGTAACTACCCAAGAATTTTCAATGCCGACCGGTCCTACTCCCGGCAATACGATTTTAGGTTCAAGGGCAAACACCATTCCCTCTTCCAACTCCCTCCGGATACGCGGAGCCAACACTGGTGCCTCATTGATTTCCAACCCGATGCCGTGTCCTATAAAACGTGCCTGTTGGGACACCCCCATAAAACGATCGGCAAATCCGGCTTTCGTCACGATCTCAATGGCCGCATTATAAAGATCCTCGCACACCACACCAGGCGCCGTCATAGAGGCAACCTTATCCTGCACTTCAAGACAGACTTGATGAGCTGCATAAGCCTCATCATTTAATTTTCCAATGAAGAACACACGACTCATATCGCACATATATCCGTAAAAGTTTCCCCCTATATCCACCATTACACTATACCCCTCTTTCAACAAAGTTCCATTCATTCCTCCGGGCAAAGACGGGTCCAATCCCTTACCACCTAAGGCAAAATCATAAGGCGAAGGAGTAGCTGCATTATCTCCGGCCAACACACTTCCCATAAATATCTCCATACTCTGACCAAATACTCTGAATATTCCCAGACAACCTTCCAGTCGCATCAGGCGTTCCACCTCAACAGATAGTTCACGATCAGTCATCCCCGGATGGTATACATCGGGAATCTTACTATATGCTCGAGCATGTAATGCAGCCGACCGACGAAAAAGTTCAATCTCCAGCGGAGTCTTTACGCTACGCGCTTCACGAATAATAGCAGTTCCATCCACTACCTCCGATTCAGGAAAAAGAGATGCAAGACGCATATAGTCCGCATAAGGCAGTTCCCCGCCTTCCAACATTATCTTTGAAGCTACAGGTATACCATTTTCTTTTAACAAGTCCACTATCTGCTCAGGTTTACGAATAGGGAATACAAATTCTCCCACAATATTATTAGGACGTTTTACAAAGAGAAGTGCCGGTGAATGAAGCGGTAAATAAAGATAGCCGTTCACTATCTCACCATACGTATAAAGCAAATTTACATTACAAGCTATCAGGGCAGCATCAATGCCTTGTTGAGCCATTAAATAGCGTATTTTATCTCGACGAAATTTCAATTCGGGTTGTAACATAAGTAATATTATCTGATTATTTAAAATACTGAGTACAAAAATAACAGATTTCAGTCAGTATAAAGGATAGTAGTTCCAAAAAAGAGAAAGGATATATTAAAACTCACTAATTTTGGATGATTAGTTTGAAAACAGTGTTCAATTATATTAAATTTGCAAACGAATTGACAAACAAAGTATCTTTCATGTTCAACGGTATCAAAAAATATGTGGTAAGAATAGTATGCGTAATTATGTTATTACTCGTACAATTTGATGTATGCGCTCCACTGATTGATGCCAATCTGGCTATGGTAGAAACGATGGAACAGCCCACCCTGCCTTCTGACAACAATGAAGAAAGCAGAGGAGAAGAAACTTATTATTTCCAGTCGGGACGTGCACAACTGCCAAACAGTCGTTTTTTACCCTGCACTATCGACATGCTGGTCAATCTTTTTGCTATTCCCCAAGTTCCGGTACAAAGTTACACACCTGTCAGTGAAAATCCGGGGAAAGTGGTACATCATCACATTATCTTTTGTGTGTACCGCATTTAATATGTCACATTAAAGCATATTCATACATATTGGCCTTGTATTCTGAAAGATTTGAATGCAAGCCGGATCTTTTATTTACTCAAACTCAATTATTAATCTTTTTAAATTGTATTCGTAATTTCATGAAGAGTAATTTTCAGAAAATTGCGGTCCTGTGTACATGCACAGGATTGCTATGCTCTTGTGGTCAATCGGACAACAAGCAGGAACATCACAAAGAATTCATTCCCATCACCATTCTTCACCCCACAACCATTGAGTTTCCACGCTCATATGTAGCTGATGTGCAAGCTATACAGTTTGTAGAAATTAAGCCCAAAGTGGAAGGATTTGTTCAACAAATATATGTAGACGAAGGACAGAAAGTCAAAAAAGGACAGCCCCTATTCCAACTCAGTTCCGACCAATATAGCGAAACGGTAAAAGAGGCGCAAGCCAATTACAAACAAGCACAGGCACAATATGAAATGGCAAATTATGAAGCCGAAAGAATAGGCCGGCTGGTTGACAAACAAATCTTATCAAAAATCCGACTCGACCAAGCCAATAAAGAAAAAGAAGTAGCCCAAATGAAAGTGGAACAGGCAAAAGCACAAATGCAACGTTCACAGATGGATTATTCTTACACCACTATCACTGCCCCTTTTGACGGCTACATAGACCGTATTCCTTATAAGACGGGAAGTCTGGTAAATCCGCAAAGCTTACTGACTACCGTAAGTGATATTTCCGAGATCTTTGCTTACTATAAAGTGAACGAAAGCGAGTATCTGGAATACAAGCGCCAACAACTTAGCGGACAAAAACAGCACGAAGAAAATAATGTGGAACTGATTTTGTCAGACGGTTCCATCTACTCCCACAAAGGCACATTAGAAACAGTAGAAGGTGACTTTGAACGAGGAACCGGCTCCATTGCCTTCCGTGTCCGTTTTCCGAACCCGGACGGACTGCTGAAACATGGAGTGACTGGAAAAGTACGTATGATGACCCAAATGGACAACATCTGCCTAGTTCCCCAGAAATCAACATTCGAAATTCAAGATTTCACCTATGTATATACCGTTGATAGTGCCAGTGTAGTAAAAGTACGCAGCTTCCAACCGCTGGAACGCTATAATAATTACTATGTGACACAAGACTTCTCTCCTAACACTGCCATCGTATACGAGGGAGTGCAAATGATGAAGGATGGCATTACCATCAAGACTGATACCATTGATATGGAAGCAATCAGAAAAGAAGTTGAATTAAAACAACCTATCGTAAAATAAAACGGACAGTTTATGTTTAAGCTATTTATAAAAAGACCGATACTTTCAGGAGTAATCTCCGTCATTATCGTCTGCTTGGGCGTACTGTCTATTTTGACACTGCCCATCACTCAGTTTCCCGATATCGTACCCCCATCTGTAACGGTAACCGCCCGATACACCGGGGCTAGTGCCGATGTGATGTCTAAAACAGTCGCCACCCCGTTAGAGCGTGCCATCAACGGAGTACCCGGCATGACCTACATGACCACTGTTTGTACCAACGACGGTATGTCCCTTACTACTATCTATTTTAAAGTGGGAACCGATCCGGACGTAGCTGCCGTAAATGTACAGAACCGTGTGACTACCGTACTAGACGAATTGCCTGAAGAAGTAATCCGTGCCGGAGTTATTACAGAAAAAGAAGTAAACAGTATGTTGATGTACTTGAACATCATGAGTACGGACAGTGCACATACCGAAAAGTTTGTTTATAACTTTGCCGATATCAATATTTTGCGCGAATTAAAACGTATTGACGGTGTAGGCTTGGTAGAAATCATGGGTAGCCGTGATTATGCCATGCGTGTATGGTTGAATCCTAATCGGCTGGCCGCCTACAACATGGTACCTCAAGATGTAACTGAAGCCATCCGTAATCAAAACATAGAAGCAGCACCCGGCAAGACAGGTATCAGTTCAGACAAATTACCCCAACAACTGCAATATGTATTACAATATACCGGAAAGTTCAGCACAGCAGAAGAATATGGAGAGATTGTATTGAAAGCTCTTCCCGATGGTTCACTGCTACGTCTGAAAGACGTTGCCACTATTGAATTCGATTCTGAAGATTATAACATGACCTCTATGACCGACGGAAGGCCATCGGCATCTATTATGATCAAACAACGCCCCGGCTCCAATGCAAGGGAAGTCATCCAAAATATTAAAACCAAAATGGCAGAAATCAAAGAAAGCAGTTTTGCGCCTGGCATGGATTACAATATCTCCTATGACGTATCACGCTTTCTTGACGCCTCCATACAGTCAGTGCTGAAGACACTGCTCGAAGCATTCATACTGGTATTTATTGTGGTGTATATATTTTTACAAGATTTCCGTTCCACCTTAATTCCGGCTATCGCCGTACCAGTTTCATTGGTCGGTACATTCTTTTTTATGGAAATGCTGGGCTTCTCCATAAATATGTTGACCTTATTCGCCCTTGTGCTCGCAATAGGTATTGTAGTAGACAACGCAATAGTCGTCGTAGAGGCTGTCCATGTAAAGATGCATCATGAGAAACTCTCTCCTTATAAAGCATCTGTAGCAGCTATTAATGAAATCGGTGGAGCCATTATTGCCATCACGCTAGTCATGTCGGCAGTCTTTGTTCCGGTGGGCTTCATGCAGGGAACTGTAGGTATTTTCTATCGGCAATTCTCATTGACACTGGCGGTAGCCATTGTTATCTCAGGAATAAACGCATTGACCCTCTCGCCTGCCCTATGTGCTTTGTTACTGAAACCCGCTGATGGAAAAAAGAAGAAAAAAGCAGGATGGCTACGTCGTTTCTTTATTTTTTTCAACCGCCGGTACGACCGCTTTGAAAAGAAATACAATATCGGATTACACAAGTATTTGAGCCGGAAAATAATCACTTATGCCACACTGATTATTTTCTTCCTTGCCACTTTCGGCATGAGCCAGGTACTTCCTTCAGGCTTTATTCCCAATGAAGACCAAGGTATGATTTATGTCAATGTAGATGCGCCTCCGGGAGCAACATTGGAACGCAGCGAAAAAGCCTTGAACGCTGTACAAGCTGCATTGCTTCCTTTCAAAGAAATTGAAAGCATCTCCACATTAGCAGGTTATAGTTTGATGACTGAAACGGAAGGTGCCAATTTCGGTATGGGTATGATTAATCTCACCCCGTGGAGTGAACGCGATCAAACAGCAGCCGAACTTATAGAGATATACAAAGACCGCACCTCGCATATCAAAGATGCGGATATTCAGTTCTTCCTGCCTCCTACAGTTCCGGGATTCGGTAATGCCAGCGGCTTCGAACTTCGTTTACAAGATAAAACAGCAGGCAGCTTTGCAGAATTTGCCGATGTTGCCAATACATTAGTAGAAAAACTGAATGAAGATCCGCGCATTGTGGGAGCAACCTCAGGATTCAATCCTAATTTTCCACAATATCTGCTGAAAGTGGATATTGCTAAAGCAGCTAAATTAGGAGTAAATCTAAATGAATCCATGGAAACACTCCAATCCTATATCGGCAGTTTCTACTCATCCAACTTTATTCGTTTCGGACAAATGTATAAGGTGATGTTACAGGCTTCTCCAGAGTATCGTATGAATCCTGAAGATCTGTATAAGTTCTATGCCAAGAACAAGGACGGGAATATGGTACCCTACTCTAACTTTATGACGATGGACCGTATATTCGGTCCTAACCAGATTACACGCTACAATATGTTCACCTCGGCCTTGATTACAGGTGAACCTGCCGAAGGAGTCAGTTCAGGAGAGGTTATCGAAGCTGTGGAACAAATTGCCAAAGAGACATTACCTCGCGGTTATGATATAGAATGGTCAGGAGTTACTCGTGAAGAGAAAGATTCGGGTGGACAAACCGTTCTCATTTTCGGTATCTGCCTGCTGTTTGTTTATTTGTTGCTGGCAGCACAATACGAGAGTCTGTTACTGCCTTTTCCCGTCATACTTTCATTGCCGGCAGGTATCTTCGGTTCTTATTTTTTCCTGCAACTGGCAGGCTTGGAAAATAATATTTATGCCCAGGTAGCCTTGGTAATGTTGATTGGTCTGCTAGGCAAAAATGCCATTCTTATTGTGGAAATGGCCAACCAGTACCGCAAACAGGGAATGAGCATCTTTGATGCTGCCGTTAGAGGTTCCGTAAGCCGTCTGCGCCCCATCCTGATGACATCCTTTGCATTTATATGCGGACTAATCCCGTTGGTAATGGCAAGCGGAGCCGGTGCTTTGGGCAACCGTTCCATCGGAACAGCTGCCGCCGGAGGTATGTTTATCGGTACATTCGTAGGAATCTTCCTTGTACCTGGACTTTACCTTGTTTTCGAGAGTTGGTCTGCACATCTTAACCGTAATAAAGTCAGCTATGATGAAGAAGATGAAAAATAACAATATAAACAAAACAGGTTTAATAATAGGAGCTTTCTGTCTGATTATGGTAAGTTGCAAAGCCCCTTCCCTTACTCCGACAGAAAAGATAGAGTTACCCAAGTTCTATATGGATAGGGAAACGGACAGCACTACTATCTCTTCCATGTCATGGAAAACATTTTTTCCAGATACGTTATTGCAAAGTTATATAGCCGAAGCGTTAAATAACAATCATTCATTCCTTCAAACTATAGAACGGATATCCATTGCCCGTTCACAAGTTCGAGTAGGAAAAGGAGCGCTGCTGCCCGATCTTTCATTAGGCATTGATGGTGGAGTACAACGTTTTGGCGAGTACACTATGGACGGAGTTGGTAACAGCACCACCAACACTCCCGATTTAGAAAAAGACAAACATATTCCAGATCCCTACCGGAATTTCAACCTAGGACTCAATTTTCAATGGGAAGCTGACATATGGGGTAAGCTAACCGATAAAAAACGATCGACCGTATCCCGCTGGATGCAGTCTGTAGAAGCTATGCGTCTGGCACGCACCTTATTGATATCAGAAGTAGGTACACACTATTTTGAATTAATAGGACTGGATAAACAGCGATATGTGCTACGCGAAGCCATCCTAACAGCCAGAGATGCTTATAATTTAACCGATGAACTGATGAAAGAAGGTGAAGTAACCCGACTTTCTGTAGACCAATTCCGGTCACGACGCCTTAAATTGGAAGAAATGCTGCTTGCAAACGAACAGCAAATAAGTGAAAAGGAACGTGCCATCGCCACCTTATTAGGACGACTGCCTTTCAAGGTGAAACGAGTGTCATTTGAAACTGCATGTAGTTATGAGTTTCCCACAGATGCAGGAATCCCGTCACAACTTTTGCAATATCGCCCGGATATAAAGGCTGCCGAACTGGAGTTATTAGCTAGTAAATCCGACGTATCTGCAGCGCGAAAAGCTTTCTTCCCATCCATCGTGATTGGAGGAAACGGAGGTTTTAACGCATTTGATCTGGATAAATGGTTTACTGCTCCTGCATCCCTGGTTTACAATCTCGGTGCAGGTATCACAGCACCTATATTCAAACAAAATACTATACGTGCATTATGGAATGATGCGAAAAGCCAGCAACGCATCGCTTTGTTAGGATATCACGATACGGTATTAAAAGCCTATGAAGAAGTATTAAACCTCATTACTGCATCATCGCAAATGCACCAGCGCAAAAAGTTGAAAGAAGAAGAAAGCCGTATCCATCATCGATCTATTTATAATGCAAATGAAATGTTTAAAGTAGGATTCGCAGGCTATCTGGATGTACTGTCGGCCGATGAACGTTTCCTGGATTGTGAATTGGAACGTATCGCTCTGAATGTGGAATCTTGTAAACTGCATATCATGCTTTACCGTGCCTTAGGAGGTGGAAGCAATTAGTTAATATACTTATATTTTTTGATTTGTTTGGTTAGGAACCGCCCCCGGCAAGCGTGTCGTCAGGACGGTTCTTTTTTACTCTTATAATTCAAGAAATATCAGACCTCTTGAGCAAAGAAACAATCCACAACAATAATATAGCTCCCACAATAGAGGTAACAAGACTGCCAATAATACCAGTTGCTGCAATACCAAACAAACTGAATACCCAGCCGCCCAGGACACCACCAACAATACCAACCAATAAATTAATAAAGAGTCCGAAACCTCCCCCTCTCATCAACTTACCGGCAACAAAACCAGCAATAATTCCGATAATAATGTACCAAATAAAATACATACGCTTTATTCTTTAGAGTTTATAGTTAATCATCTTACTGATAAAAACAGCTATTCTGTATAAAAAGTTGCCTGAATAAATCTTTTTTTACTTCATTGATAAAATTATTCAGGATGCATTTTCCCTTTTTCCGGTCTTCTTTTTCCGGCTTCAGCATTTTCTTCCCCATCTGTTCTCCCTTCAATCTTTATTTTTGTTTCAAACTTAAAAGACAAAATATGAAGATAAACGTACATTCCATGCTATTATTAAGCCTTGCCGCACTACTTTCTTCCTGTGCTGCCGAAGGCAATGATAAAAACAAGACCTTATTGTAAAAACAACACAAGCTGTTCCAGTTTCACATCAGGGTGACAAAGAATTCTCTTTTATTGCCCGACCTTTTCGCACTTCCGAGTTATCTTTCCGAGTAGGCGGTCCCATCGACCGTTTCGATGTATACGCAGGTAACCGATACCAACAAGGCAGCATCATAGCCGAAATAGATCCGCGCGATTTCCGCATCCGTAAAGAACGTGCCGAAGCAATCTACCATCAGGCAAAAGCGGAATTCGAACGTATACAAAAGTTATACGGCAAAGGAAATGTTTCTGCAAGTACTTATGAAAAAGCAAAAGCAGACTATATCACTGCAAAAACAACTTTCAATACAGCTTCCTATGAACTGGAAGACACACGCCTTATCGCTCCATTCAATGGTTATGTGGGTGAAGTATATATAGAGAAATTTCAAGATGTGAAAGCAACCCAGCCCATCATTTCTTTTATTGATATAGACCAACTTAAACTGGAGATTTATGTCACTCAAGACATTGCCCGTGCAGCGCAAGCACTAGATACAATACAAGTACGATTTGACGCCCAACCCGATAAAGTATATAATGCTAAGATAATGGAAATTTCCAAAGGGACTACCCGCAATAACCTCTCTTATCTGCTGACCGCTCTACTTCCCAATAAAGAAGGGAAATTACTGGCAGGTATGTCTGGTAAAGCAAGCCTAAATGCCCCTTCCGTTTCAACTCTTTCCCAAGGAGCAGCCATCCCTCAAACAGCCCTTTGCCATCGCCCTACAGAAGGAGATTATTTATGGGTAGTAAATTCCAAAACCCAACAAGTAACTAAGAGAAAAGTAAAGAAAGGGGATCTATTGCCAAACGGTTATGTATCTATCACCGAAGGCTTGTATCCTGATGAAACTGTAGCAAACAGTGGGCTCCGCTTCCTATCGGATGGAATGAAAATAAGTGTAGAAAACGAATAATATCACAGAAATAAACAATCATGAAACTTGTAAAATATTTTCTACAGAAGAAAGCAGTCACTATCTTGCTGTTGGTATTGATATTGGCCGGTGGGCTGTTCTCCTATATCAAAATGGGAAAACTGGAAGACGCCCCCTTTACCATCAAACAAGCACTCGTACTGACTCCGTATCCCGGAGCATCCCCCTCCGAGGTACAATCTCAAGTAACAGATGTTCTGGAAGAATCCATCCAATCTCTTGGTGAACTTTATTATCTGAAAACAGAAAACCGAACAGGACTTTCAAAAATAACCGTTTATGTAAAAAAGGAAATCCGGGCAGACGAAATGCAACAACTTTGGGACAAATTACGCCGTAAAGTAAATGATGTACAAAGCAAACTCCCCGCCGGAGCAGGTCCATCTGTTGTTAACGATGATTTTGGAGATGTATTGGGAGTTTTCTATGGACTGACTGGAAAGAGCCATACCTATCGGGAACTGGAAGACGAAGCCAAGATTATCAAAAACGAACTATTGAAAATAAAAGATGTTGCTAAAATAGAAATCTACGGAATACAGACACCTACCATTGACGTATCTGTCAGCCCATCCGTCATGGCACAAAGCGGAATTACGACCTCGGATATAGCCCGCGCTTTCGAAGCACAAAACAAAGTGGTAGATGCCGGAGGTATTGATGCCGGACAAAATCGGCTGCGCATTGAATCCACTGGAAATTTTTATTCATTAGATGATATAAGAAACCTGACTATCGTATCACGCTCCGGTGAACATTTCCGCCTTGCCGACATTGCACAAATAGAAGAAAGTTATCAGACACCTGCCAGCAATCTGATGCGCATTGACGGTAATCCGGCCATAGGTATTGCCATCTCCACCGTCCCCACCGGAAATGTAGTGGATATGGCAGAAGCTGTGAAAAAACGCATTGACGAATTATCCCAATCCATGCCTGAAGGATATGAACTGACCTCTATCTACGATCAAGGATATGAATCAGCCGTTGCCAATCAAGGCTTTGTCTTGAATCTCATCATTTCCGTTTTAACTGTTATAGCCATTCTATTATTTTTCATCGGGTTCAAGAATGGCACGCTGATAGGTAGCGGACTGATTTTTTCCATCTTCGCCACTCTCATTGTCATGATGGCTTGCGGCATCGCACTCCAGCGAATGTCACTGGTCGCCATCATTATCGCCATGGGGATGTTGGTAGACAATGCCATTGTTGTGTCAGACTCCGCTTTAATCAATATGGAGCGTGGAATGCGGAAACGTGTAGCCATCATGCAGGCTTGCTCGACTACCGCCCTGCCCTTGTTGGCAGCAACCGTAATCGCTATTCTTACTTTCCTTCCTATCTATTATTCACCACATATCACAGGTGAACTGTTATCCTCATTAGTCGTGGTTATCGGAGTATCCCTGATGTTCAGCTGGGTGTTCGCACTGACACAGACACCTTTCTTTATACAGGAATTTGTCCGCCGCCCACGTCCCGAGGAACTGAAAGCGGCACTGTTCGACGGAAAATATTACAACCGTTTCCGCAATGCTTTACATTGGGTGCTCCGCCACCGGTCGGTCACCATCGGCTCACTGGCCATTATGCTGATACTCTCTGCCTGGAGTTTCAAATTTATTCCTAAAGTATTCGTACCCGCACTGGAAAAACAATACTTTACCGTAGATATGTGGCTGCCCGAAGGAACAAACATTAACGAAACAGACCGCATGGCAAGCAGTCTGGCAGACTATATACGCGGACACGAAGAAACAGAAATGGTTTCTACCTACATAGGTCGCACGCCACCCCGCTATTATTTATCCAATGTATCTTTCGGTCCTCAATCCAATTATGCACAAATACTGGTAAAATGCAAGACCTCCAAAGATTCAAAGGAATTACATGCGCTACTGCAAGACTCCATCCGCCAGAAATATCCCGAACCCCTGATAAAAGTGAACAAATTCGAGCTTAGCCCTTTGACAGAAGCCGTCATCGAAGCCCGTTTTCTAGGACCGGATCCTGCTGTACTAGATTCACTGGCAGGGAAAGCAATAGAAATCATGCGCCGCAATCCCAAAGTAGCGGACGCCCGCAACGAATGGGGCAACATGAGTTTAATGATCCGCCCTGTTTACGATCCGGTAAAAGCCGGAGCACTGGGTATCACCAAAGCACAAATGATGCAATCCGTCAAGTCTATCAGTGATGGAACTCCTGTAGGAATTTATCGGGATAATGAAAAGAAAGTACCTGTATTACTAAAATCGGAAGGGGTTCATATTACAGACGAGCGATCTTTAGGGGATTTCTCTGTTTGGAACGGGGAGCATTCGGCACCTCTGTCACAAGTAACGGAAAAAATTGAAACCACTTGGGAATTTCCGCAAATACGTACTTATAACCGTCAGTTATCCATGGCAGCCATGTGTGGAGTAAAACCGGGACACACCATGGCGGAAGTACACGGAGAAATACGAAAAGAGATAGAAGAAATAGAATTGCCCGAAGGATATACCTTCTTCTGGGATGCCCAATACAAAGACCAAGGCGAAGCGATGCAGGCCATTGCCAAGTTCTTTCCTTTGGCTTTTCTGATGCTCATTGTAATTCTTGTAGCATTATTCAGTAACTTCAGACAACCGGTCATTATCCTGTGTATCCTTCCCCTTTCCCTTATCGGGGTTGCCATAGGTATGCTGCTCACCGGATTCGATTTCGGCTTCTTCCCCATCGCCGGATGGCTGGGATTATTAGGTATGATTATTAAAAATGTGATTGTGTTACTGGATGAAATAAATATACAGCGCCGAAATGGAATCGCACCTTATACCGCCATCATAGAAGCTACAGTGTCAAGAACAAGACCTGTACTTATGGCAGCGACCACTACTATTTTAGGAATGGTTCCGTTATTGTTCGATATAGCATTCGG
>ENA-OPFI01000236-OPFI01000236.1-human-gut-metagenome-genome-assembly--contig:-NODE-236-length-28042-cov-2.490406_pt1 | contig 28042 bp, 26 predicted proteins | sample MGYA00241308_ERZ501550 | MGnify/ENA primary metagenome ERZ501550 (study PRJEB25962, sample SAMEA2042433) | human gut metagenome | biome: human gut; feature: human-associated habitat; material: faeces...
AGCAGCCATTTCCGCGTGGCCGAAAACGGACCGGTCCTGCTCTCTGGTGTTGTGTCCGCGGCCTATCATTTTACCTGCTTTTACAATCACGCAGCCAACAGGAACGTCGCGGCCGCACTGCTGTGCTTCCCGGATGGCGGCGTCCATAAAGCAACATATCTCTGACACAGTTTTTTTACACCTCGGGGATAAGATATGGATATCCGTAAGCTTGCCCTCATAGGGCGGATATGATACAATTATATAATACAATTATTAGAAAGGCAATGAAAAATGATTGATATTGAAGTAAAAAAGGATTATGAAAAATACACCTTTGCAGATTTGTATCATATCATCGAGCTGCTGCGGACCCCTGAAGGGTGTCCGTGGGACAGAGAGCAGACCCATGAGAGTTTGATCAAGCCTATGATAGAGGAAGCGTATGAGGCCGTAGATGCCATTGAGAAGAACAGCTCTGAAAAAATGACGGAGGAATTAGGCGATGTTTTGCTCCAGGTTATTTTCCACAGCATCATCGGCGCGGAACTGGGGGAGTTTACCTTTACGGATGTGACGGACCGCTGCGCGCGGAAGATGCTATTCCGCCATTCTCATGTTTTCGGAGATGCGGTGGCAAAGGATGCCGGCGCCGCACTTGTGAATTGGGAAGAAATGAAGCGGCAGGAAAAAGGATTTGAAACGCTGTCTCAGGATCTCAGGGATGTTCCGGCTGTGCTGCCGGCGCTTATGCGTGCGGAAAAAATCGCGAAAAAGGTCAGAAAAGCAAAGAACTACGGCGACGCTTCTCCGGAGGGCGCGGATGCCGGGGCCATATGCTATTTTTCGGGAAAAAAACAGGATGAAACCTGCGGCGGACTGCCGGAAACGCCGGCTGAAATCGGACAACTGCTGTATCGCATCTGCGCGCATGCGGAGCGGCACGGCATTGAGGCGGAGCTTGCGCTGAAGACATTTATTGAGGAAGGACTGCGGGAGACGGAATATGAGAATTGACAAGTATTTAAAGGTATCGCGTGTGATTAAGCGGAGAACCGTGGCCAATGAGGCGTGTGACGCCGGCCGCGTATCCATTAACGGAAAACCGGCGAAGGCCGGAACAGAGGTAAAGCCGGGAGATATTGTGGAAGTAGGTTTTGCCGGAGGCAAAACGAAATTTGAGGTTCTGACAGTCAGCGAAACCGTCCGGAAGGATGCTGCAAAAGAAATGTATCGGATCATAGAGTCGTAAGATTGCCGGCAATGCCGGCCGGAAGCCTGTCCGGCGACAGGCGGAGCCTCTTTCTGCGCAAAGAGGCGGACAGTTTCAGATCGCCGGAGAAACGGGGTTGAAATGAAAAAAAAGGTTCTGATAGGCACGCTGCTGCTCCTGATAGCGGTTACCATGATATTTGCGGGCTGCAAAAAGGATGCGGGAGAAAAGCTGCCGGATAAGGTTGGCGTGGTTAACGGCGAAAAGGTTACGGTAGGAATGTTCTTGAACATGTTTCAGCAGTCCCTGGCCCAGTGGGAGGCAGAGGCAGGCGGAGAGGTTGACTTCGGCGAACTGGAGGGCAGCGATACCACGGCAGAGGATATTTATGAATTTCTGGTCAAAGAGCGGGCGGACGGTACCTCCTACTATGATGCGGTGCTTGCAATTACCTATGACAATCTGGCGCTCTTCATGGCCAACTTAGAATTGGCAAAGGCTGCGGACTGCTGGCCGACGGATGAGGAAATCCAGAAGAATAATACGTCCATCGAGAGCTCGCTTAGAAGTTATATTTCATATTACGGTTTTGCTTCCCTGAACAAGGCCTGCGAGGCGGTTTTTCAGATGCCGCTGGCAGAATACAAGGCGCTGTATTCTGCGCTCTTTGCAATCAACCAATACAATACCGCGGAGCAGGAAAAAATGGAGCCGGCCGCAGAGGTTCTGGAGCAGTTTTATAAAGATCATGAGGCGCAGTACCGAATTGTGAAGGTCCGCCATTGCCTGCTGATGACGCAGAATCTGAGCGAAGAAAAGAAGCAGAAGCAATATGAACTGGCCCAGTCTCTGATCGAAAAGGTGGCCTCCGGGGAGGAAACCATGGATCATCTGGTGAAGGAATATTCAGAAGACACGGGAGTATCCTCCAATAACGGCTACTATGAAGTTACGTCCACCTCCTCCTTTGTGAAACCGTTCCTGGACTGGGCAGTAAAGCAGACGGAGCCGTCGGAGACGCTTGAAATTGTAGAATCCTCCTACGGATACCATATCATGCAGTGCACAGAGATTAAGGCTTACGATTCCGAGGATGTTCAGAAAAATGTGCTGCAGGGCTATAAGGATAAAGAAATTGATAAAATGCTGGAAGAAAAGGTGGCTTCCGGGGATTATGAAATGAAAAATCCGGATGCCGCGCTCATGATGGACCTGGTAAAGAAGAGTATTGCCGGTGATTTCGGAGACGATTACGAGGAACCCTCTGCAAGCGCTTCTCCGGGGGCCAGTCCGGCGCCGGCGACTCCGGTGGAATATAATGACGATCCGCTCAGTACGGAGTATGTGGCAAAGCTCGGAGACGAGACCATCTGGTATTCGGAATACAGCTACTTTCTCTACAGCGCGCTGCAGGAAACGGACTTCAGTTCCCTGAATTTAAGTGAAATAGAATCTGAAGAGGAACAAAACAGATTGCTTAAAGAATTTCTGGCCAGCGAGTATCAGGACGGCGTTACTTATATGGAGCATATTAAGGACAGGACGCTTGAACTTTGTGTCAGCTTTAAAGTGACGAAGATCAAGGCGTATGAAAACGGACACGCCGTATCTGAAGAAGACCTCAAGCAGATGAACAGTGAGATCGACAGCTATATTGACCAGTATCTTTCTTATTACGGACAGTATTATAACTACACCACGCGGGATGAAATGTGCAATGCGCTTTACGGCATGGGCGTCAACGACTATAAACGGTTTGCGGCGGAGCAAAAGGCAGTATCCGCATACGCCGAGGCGCGGATGGATAAAATGGAACCTGCGGAGGAGGCGCTTCTGGCCCATTACCATGAGAACTTAGATCAGTTCCGCGTCGTGACGGTCCGTCAAATTCTGCGTTCCACCACGGATGAGGATGGAGAGACGGTGTCTGACGAGAAAAAGGCAGAGGTCAGAGCCATGGCAGAGTCTATTTTAAAACGCCTGGAGGATCCGGAAAATTCCGCGCAGGTGGTGGCGCAGGCGTATTCGGAGAGCACCACGGTCAGTACGGATTACGGCCTGATCGATTTTACGGCAGGCTCCGCCAAATGGCCGGAGATGAAGAAATGGGCGCTGCAGCAGACAGAAGTTGGTGCAAAAGCGATTATTGAAACTTCAGACGGCTATCACGTGGTAATCTGCGAGGGCATTACGGAATACGATAAAAAGAACGGTATTGCCGCCAACAGCGAAACGACCACTTCCGAGAAAATTCAAGAGGCGGTAAAGGAGAGTTATCTGGCGGAGTGCTTTGACAAGGAGATCAAGGACCTGATCACCGCGGAGAACTATACGGCCGCGGATCTGAACGCGGATTTGATGCAGAAGGCCATCGACGACTTCTTTGCGTATGACAAAGAAGAAGAAAAATAAAAGAGCAAAAACGATGCGTCAGCAGGCGGATCAATATTTTTTCAGAAAAGAAAGCGCGGTTCACCTTTTTGCTGAATCGCGCTTTCTCTTTCCTTGTTTTTTTACAGTCCCTTTTTTAAGGGTACGATTTGGGGAGGCGCAATCTGCGGGTGCGCAGAGCGCTTATTGCTCCAGCTGCTTGCCGAGTATGGAGGCCGCTGATTGTGACAGCTTTGTCTCTACGTCTCCGACAGTTGCTTTAGAATCCGCGGCCAGCATAATGACGGCGCCGATGGGATCGCCGTGAGATATGATCGGCGTGATAACCTGTGCGGAAAATGCATCGTCATTGGAGTCCTCCAGGATCGGAATGTAGCCGTCGCTTTTTGTTTTTGCAACTACAGTGGTTCTGTCTTCCATTGCTTTTTCCAGCTCGCCGGTGATTTTTTTATCGATAAAATCCTTCTTCGGCGCGCCGGAAACAGCGATGATGGAGTCTCTGTCCGCAATACAGGTAATGCAGCCGCTGGTTTTAGCCAGACTTTCCGCATACTGGGCGGCAAAATCGCCGAGCTCTCCGATGGCAGAATATTTTCTTAAAACTACGCCGCCTTCTTCATTTGTAAAAATTTCAAGCGGATCTCCTTCTCTGATGCGCAGTGTCCGTCTGATCTCTTTTGGAATCACGACGCGTCCAAGATCGTCAATTCTTCTTACGATTCCCGTTGCTTTCATAATATATATAATTCCTCCGTTTACAAAAATAATAATAAATTGATGCTGCTGCAAAAGGTTTGCCTGACATAGTATCTGTCAAATGGAATAATTTATTCAGCCGGATGCACAAAAACATGCAAAGACTTCCGGCGTGCGGCACGTCTAAGAATCCGGCTGCATCCGGTGCCGGCGGAAAATAATGTTGCGATAACATACTGTGAATGGTATAATTCGACTTGACCATTTTTTATTAGGGGTAACGAAATTTATGAACACAATGCGTGAAAGCTTTGGCAGAATAAAAAAGAGACCGATCATTTTGATTTTTTTGGCGGTCATGGTGCTGGCCCTTTGTGTTTTAGAGCAATTTAATTCATTTACAAAGGAGTTCGGCTCGCTGAAGGTATTGACGGAGCACAGCTATTTGGGTGTATTGTCCGAACTGGCGCAGAAAATCAAGGGCCTCGCGGCTACGCCGGGCCTGATGGCGATTTCCGTACTGGTAGCGCTGCTGTTTTTATTGGCGGTTTCTGCGATTTTAGGAATTTTGAACGCCGGCTATGCGCAAACCTTTTACTTGGCTGCCGCGGATCAGAAAAAGAAAAAGGGCGATTTCAAAAGCGGCATCAATCGCCATTTCCTGAAGCTTACCTTTTATATCTTTTTTGCAATTCTGCTTTCGGTTGTTTTTTTTGTACTGCTTCTTTATACGGCTGTACCGGCTGTGATGACAATCAAGCTGCTGCTTGAGGGGGACAGCGGGGTCATTTTTCAGATGCTGCTGCTGTGTATTCTCACTGTTGCGGTGATCTTCTTTGCCGTAGTTTTTTATACAATGTATTTGTCCTTTTTACTGCCGTCCCTTGTGGGCTTTAAACGCGGCGGTGTTGTGGTAGCCTTTCGCATGGTCAACGGTTACTGCTGGTATCTGATTCCGCGGACGCTTCTTTTCCTGCTGATTATGCTGGCATGGCAGACTGCACTGCTGGCCATGGGATACGGATCCGGCTCTGTTGGCATGGGGATTCTTGTGCTTTGTCTAAACTGGATCGTCAAGTTGTTTGCATTTTTCTTCTACTTGTATTTCGTATTTTCAACATTCCTGGCGATGAAAGATGATATGTTTGCCGAGGACGCATAATACGGAAAGGAAGCTGTGTAAATTATCATGAAGCATACGAAAGATAAGAGCAATCCGAACAGCAAAGGAATGAGAAATCTTGTAATCGTGATGTCAATTGCCCTGGTGCTGGCAATTGCTGCGCTGGCGGTATTTTGTGTAATGCACTTTTTAGACAAACGTGTCGAGGTAGAGAAGGGCGCTACCGTGGTTACCATCGGGGGTGTCGAATTTTCGGAGAATCTATTCCGCTTTGTTTGTTCCATGCTGCTGAGCGAGGACGAGGATCTGGCATATCAGATTTACACGAGCGAGGATCTGAATGCGCAGACGCTTGTAAAGCAGGCGGCGGTTGATTATCTGACGGAATATGTATATCAATATAAAGAAGCGGTCGGCGCCGGTATCCGCCTGACGCAGGAGGATCAGAAGAATTTAGAAAACTCAGTCAGGAAAGAATATAATGAATATAAAACCGTGAACGGAAAAGAACTTTCCGAGGCGGAGTTCTATAATTACTATTATGGTCTGACAAAAGATCAATTTATGAATTTCTGGGAAAATAATCTTCTGGTCAGAAAATATAACGAGCGGTGTCAGGCAAATGCCGATACCGGGACGGAGAATCAGCGCATGGCCTATGAGGAATTTGAGGATTATCTGCACACATATCGCTGTACCGTGATTATGCTGAAACTCGAGGGATTGTCGGAGGAGAAAGCCGCTGAAAAAAAAGCATTGGCCGGGGAGTATAAAGCTGCAGTGGAAAGCGGCGTCAGTATGGAATCCCTGGTGGAAAAATGGTGTGAGGTGGAGACTGTCAAAGAAAATGACGGGATCATCGATGTTTCGGTTTTTCACAAGGAGAACTATCCGGAATTATATGATTGGGTGACGGAAGCGCAAAGCGGCATCGTCGAGGTGATTGAATCAGGCGGATATCTTCTTGTAGCTCGCTATGAAAAGGAAAATACACTGGAGACGTTGCTGGGGACAGAGGAGCTGATTGCCTGGACAAAGCTGTTTGTGGTACAGCGGGATCTGCTGTCCTTGATCCAATCTGAAAAATACGCGGTTTTCGTAAATGAAACGGTTTATGCTGCATGCGATATCGGTAAAGTTATAACGGATGCCATCAGCTACTGGGGTTATTATTGGTCCTCGGCGGGATCTATGACCGGCTGAGAGTTGTTCTGCTTTTTTGCAGCCGATACTTTTGTGATGGGAGCATGCCGCTGAAATGAATGTAAAAGATTTCTACTATGATTTACCTGAAGAATTGATCGCGCAGACGCCGCTTGCGGACCGCTCCGCTTCCCGACTGCTGGTTTTGGATAAGGCGACAGGTGCTGTAACGCATAGTCATTTTAAAGAGATTTCCTCCTATCTGCGGGCCGGCGACTGTTTGGTCCTGAATGATACGCGGGTCATTCCCGCCAGATTGTACGGCGTGAAAAAGGATACCGGCGCACCGATTGAGTTTGTACTCTTAAAACGCATCAATGCTGCGGATTGGGAAGTGATTCTGCGGCCGGGAAAACGAGCAAAGCCGGGGGCGGTATTCCTGTTCGGAGAGGGTTTGCTGCAGGCGGAGGTTCTGGAAATTGTCAGCGAGGGCAACCGGATTGTCCGTTTTACCTGTGACGGAGTGTTTGAGGAAGTGCTGGACCGCATCGGTATTATGCCGCTGCCGCCGTATATCGACCGTCCGGACGAAGACGCTGACCGCGAACTTTATCAAACCGTTTATAGCGAAAAACCGGGCGCGGTTGCAGCCCCGACCGCAGGTCTGCATTTTGACGAGCCTTTGCTGGAAAAATTGCGCGCCAAAGGCGTGGAGATGGCGTTTGTGACGTTGCACGTTGGTGCGGGCACCTTCCAGCCGGTGCGCGTCGACACCATTGAAGATCACATCATGCACTCGGAATACGCTGAAGTACCGCAGGATGTGGTAGACGCGGTACTGGCGGCGAAAGCGCGCGGTAACCGGGTGATTGCGGTTGGCACCACTTCAGTACGTTCGCTGGAAAGCGCGGCTCAGGCAGCGAAAAACGATCTCATTGAACCGTTCTTCGACGATACCCAAATCTTTATCTATCCGGGCTTCCAGTACAAAGTGGTCGATGCGCTGGTGACAAACTTCCACTTGCCAGAGTCGACGCTGATTATGCTGGTTTCGGCCTTTGCCGGTTATCAACACACCATGAACGCCTATAAAGCAGCGGTAGAAGAGAAATATCGCTTTTTTAGTTACGGTGATGCGATGTTTATCACGTACAATCCGCAGGCAATTAATGAGCGCGTCGGGGAGTAATTCCGCGGCGCTGGTTTAAAACGTTGGACTGTTTTTCTGACGTAGTGGAGAAAAAATGAAATTTGAACTGGACACCACCGACGGTCGCGCACGCCGTGGCCGCCTGGTCTTTGATCGTGGCGTAGTGGAAACGCCTTGTTTTATGCCTGTTGGCACCTACGGCACCGTAAAAGGGATGACGCCGGAAGAAGTTGAAGCCACTGGCGCGCAAATTATCCTCGGCAACACCTTCCACCTGTGGCTGCGCCCGGGCCAGGAAATCATGAAACTGCACGGCGATCTGCACGATTTTATGCAGTGGAAGGGGCCGATCCTCACCGACTCCGGCGGCTTCCAGGTCTTCAGCCTTGGCGATATTCGTAAAATCACCGAACAGGGCGTGCACTTCCGTAACCCGATCAACGGCGATCCGATTTTCCTCGATCCTGAAAAATCAATGGAGATTCAGTACGATCTTGGTTCGGATATCGTCATGATCTTTGATGAGTGTACGCCGTATCCTGCTGACTGGGATTACGCAAAACGCTCCATGGAGATGTCTCTGCGTTGGGCGAAGCGTAGCCGTGAGCGTTTTGACAGTCTCGGAAACAAAAATGCGCTGTTTGGTATCATTCAGGGCAGCGTTTACGAAGATTTACGTGATATTTCTGTTAAAGGTCTGGTAGATATCGGTTTTGATGGCTACGCTGTCGGCGGTCTGGCTGTGGGTGAGCCGAAAGCAGATATGCACCGCATTCTGGAGCATGTATGCCCGCAAATTCCGGCAGACAAACCGCGTTACCTGATGGGCGTTGGTAAACCAGAAGACCTGGTTGAAGGCGTACGTCGTGGTATCGATATGTTTGACTGCGTAATGCCAACCCGCAACGCCCGAAATGGTCATTTGTTCGTGACCGATGGCGTGGTGAAAATCCGCAATGCGAAGTATAAGAGCGATACTGGCCCACTCGATCCTGAGTGTGATTGCTACACCTGTCGCAATTATTCACGCGCTTACTTGCATCATCTTGACCGTTGCAACGAAATATTAGGCGCGCGACTCAACACCATTCATAACCTTCGTTACTACCAGCGTTTGATGGCGGGTTTACGCAAGGCTATTGAAGAGGGTAAATTAGAGAGCTTCGTAACTGATTTTTACCAGCGTCAGGGGCGAGAAGTACCACCTTTGAACGTTGATTAATATTAATAATGAGGGAAATTTAATGAGCTTTTTTATTTCTGATGCGGTAGCGGCAACGGGTGCACCGGCGCAAGGTAGCCCGATGTCTTTGATTTTGATGCTGGTGGTATTCGGTCTGATTTTCTATTTCATGATCCTGCGTCCACAGCAGAAGCGCACCAAAGAACACAAAAAGCTGATGGACTCCATTGCCAAAGGTGATGAAGTTCTGACGAACGGTGGCCTGGTTGGTCGCGTAACCAAAGTAGCGGAAAACGGCTACATTGCTATCGCGCTGAATGACACCACTGAAGTAGTTATTAAACGTGACTTCGTAGCTGCCGTCCTGCCGAAAGGCACCATGAAGGCGCTGTAATTAAAATTTTTCCCTAAGGGAATTGCCGTGTTAAACCGTTATCCTTTGTGGAAGTACGTCATGCTGATCGTGGTGATTGTCATCGGTCTGCTGTATGCGCTTCCCAACCTGTTTGGTGAGGATCCGGCTGTTCAGATCACTGGTGCGCGCGGAGTCGCCGCCAGTGAGCAAACGCTGATCCAGGTCCAGAAAACGTTACAAGAAGAAAAAATAACTGCTAAGTCTGTGGCACTGGAAGAGGGCGCTATTCTTGCGCGCTTCGACTCCACTGACACCCAGCTGCGCGCTCGTGAAGCATTAATGGGCGTTATGGGTGACAAATACGTCGTGGCGCTTAACCTTGCCCCGGCAACGCCGCGCTGGCTGGCAGCTATTCACGCTGAGCCGATGAAGCTCGGCCTTGACCTGCGTGGCGGCGTTCACTTCCTGATGGAAGTGGATATGGACACCGCGCTTGGCAAACTCCAGGAACAAAATATCGATAGCCTGCGCAGCGATCTGCGTGAAAAGGGCATCCCGTATACCACCGTTCGTAAAGAAAACAACTACGGCCTGAGCATTACTTTCCGCGATGCTAAAGCTCGTGATGAAGCCATTGCGTATCTGAGCAAGCGCCATCCGGACCTGGTGATTAGTAGCCAGGGCAGCAACCAGCTGCGTGCGGTAATGAGCGATGCTCGTCTGAGTGAAGCGCGTGAATATGCGGTGCAGCAGAACATCAATATCCTGCGTAACCGTGTAAACCAACTTGGCGTGGCGGAGCCGGTGGTTCAGCGTCAGGGTGCTGACCGTATCGTTGTTGAACTGCCAGGTATTCAGGACACTGCGCGTGCGAAAGAGATTCTGGGTGCGACGGCAACGCTGGAATTCCGTCTGGTAAACACCAACGTTGACCAGGCCGCTGCGGCATCCGGTCGCGTACCGGGCGACTCTGAAGTGAAACAGACCCGCGAAGGTCAGCCAGTTGTGCTGTACAAACGCGTAATTCTGACCGGTGACCATATCACCGACTCCACTTCCAGCCAGGACGAATACAACCAACCGCAGGTTAACATCTCGCTCGATAGCGCTGGTGGTAACATCATGTCTAACTTCACTAAGGACAACATCGGCAAACCGATGGCAACCCTGTTTGTGGAGTACAAAGACAGCGGTAAGAAAGATGCAAATGGTCGTGCGGTTCTGGTGAAACAGGAAGAGGTGATTAACATCGCCAACATCCAGTCTCGTCTGGGTAACAGCTTCCGTATCACCGGCATCAACAACCCGAACGAAGCCCGTCAGCTGTCACTGCTGCTGCGTGCCGGTGCGTTGATCGCGCCGATTCAGATTGTTGAAGAACGTACCATTGGCCCGACCCTGGGTATGCAGAACATTGAGCAGGGGCTGGAGGCTTGCCTTGCCGGTCTGCTGGTTTCTATTCTGTTCATGATCATCTTCTATAAGAAATTTGGTCTGATTGCGACCAGTGCTCTGATTGCCAACTTGATCTTGATCGTCGGCATTATGTCGCTGTTGCCAGGCGCAACGCTGAGTATGCCAGGTATCGCGGGTATCGTCTTAACACTTGCGGTAGCGGTCGATGCGAACGTACTTATCAACGAACGTATTAAAGAAGAGTTGAGCAACGGACGTACTGTTCAACAGGCAATTGATGAAGGTTATCGTGGCGCATTCAGTTCTATCTTCGATGCGAACATCACCACGCTGATTAAAGTCATCATCCTGTACGCAGTGGGTACCGGGGCAATTAAAGGGTTCGCGATTACTACCGGTATCGGTGTGGCGACGTCGATGTTTACCGCGATTGTCGGTACGCGTGCCATCGTAAACCTGCTATATGGCGGCAAGCGCGTCAAGAAGCTGTCAATCTGAGGAGTGCGATGTGGCACAGGAATATACTGTTGAACAACTAAACCATGGCCGTAAAGTCTATGACTTTATGCGCTGGGACTACTGGGCTTTCGGCATCTCTGGTCTGCTGTTAATCGCCGCTATCGTTATTATGGGCGTGCGCGGCTTTAACTGGGGGCTGGATTTCACCGGTGGTACGGTTATTGAAATTACGCTCGAAAAACCGGCTGAAATTGACGTAATGCGTGATGCATTGCAAAAAGCCGGTTTTGAAGAGCCGATGCTGCAAAACTTTGGTACCAGCCATGACATCATGGTCCGTATGCCGCCTGCTGAAGGCGAAACCGGCGGTCAGGTGTTGGGCAGCCAGGTTCTGAAGGTGATTAACGAATCCACCAATCAGAATGCAGCAGTGAAGCGTATTGAGTTCGTCGGTCCGAGCGTGGGGGCAGACCTTGCGCAAACCGGTGCGATGGCGTTGATGGCAGCGCTGCTGTCTATCCTCGTGTACGTAGGTTTCCGCTTTGAGTGGCGACTGGCGGCAGGGGTGGTTATTGCGCTGGCGCACGACGTTATCATTACGCTGGGTATTTTGTCGTTATTCCATATCGAGATTGACCTGACCATTGTGGCATCGTTGATGTCGGTTATCGGTTACTCGCTTAACGACAGTATCGTGGTATCGGACCGTATTCGTGAAAACTTCCGCAAGATCCGTCGCGGTACGCCTTACGAAATCTTTAACGTGTCCTTGACCCAGACGCTGCACCGTACCTTGATCACATCCGGTACTACCTTGATGGTTATCCTGATGCTGTACCTCTTCGGTGGTCCGGTACTGGAAGGCTTCTCGCTGACCATGCTTATCGGTGTTTCCATCGGTACTGCATCTTCCATCTATGTGGCATCTGCGTTGGCTCTGAAACTGGGTATGAAGCGCGAACACATGTTGCAGCAGAAAGTGGAAAAAGAAGGGGCGGATCAGCCGTCAATTCTGCCGTAATCAAGTTCCCGTTGATGTTGAAAATCCCGGTCAGAAGATCGGGATTTTTTTTGATGTATGGAGATTGCGAAAATCCCCGCATCTTGGGAAACTGCGCGTAACCCTACATTTCATCCAGGTAACTTTTCATGGCTATCATCCCAAAAAACTATGCGCGGTTAGAAAGCGGCTATCGCGAAAAAGCATTAAAAATCTATCCGTGGGTCTGCGGTCGCTGTTCCCGCGAGTTTGTTTATTCCAACCTGCGTGAACTTACCGTTCACCACATTGATCACGACCATACCAATAACCCGGAAGATGGCAGTAACTGGGAATTGTTGTGTCTCTATTGCCACGATCATGAGCATTCGAAATATACCGAAGCGGATCAGTATGGTACGACCGTTATCGCAGGGGAAGATGCGCAGAAAGATGTCGGTGAAGCGAAGTACAACCCATTCGCTGACCTGAAAGCGATGATGAACAAGAAGAAGTGATTAAAACGTAAAATTGCCTGATGCGCTACGCTTATCAGGCCTACGTTATTTCAGCAATATATTGAATTTACGTGCTTTTGTTGGCCGGACAAAGCGTTTACGCCGCATCCGGCATGAACAAAGCACACGTTGTTAACAATCAGAAATGCCGGGAATAAATCCCGGCATTTTCATAATCAGAAGTTGTAACCTACTACCAGGTAACCACCCCAGCCGGTAGAGCGAACGTTGAAGTTGCCGTTGCCGAAGTTCAGTTCTGCATCGTCGTTCCACTGACCACCGTCGTGCCAGTAACGAGCTACGACAGAGTAGTGCCAGTGATCGTAGTTCAGAGCCAGAATATGGCTGGAAGCGATAGAGTTATTAGTACGGGTCTTAATACCGTTGATTGCGTTACCGCTGTCATCCCCTAAATCGGAACCCCAGTCGAAGTTGGTGAAGCCGATGTAGCTCAGCTGACCGCCCCACAGATCGGTAATCGGCACAAAGTATTTAATTTTGAAACGGTAACCGTCCCACTCGTTTTCGTTCGCTGCGCCATAGTTCTGCCACTGGTATTTCGCATAGACGTTCATGGACAGGCTCATCGGCAGGCCAGTGTCGATATCGGTACCCAGACCCATGTACCAGGTGCTCTGGCGACCATCTTTATTACGACCCATGTCGTAAATGTAGTTGTTCGCGAAGTACCACTCTTTGAACGGACCGAAGCTAAGGTCAGTATTGGTCAGCTTGTCGATGGAGAAACGTGGTTCGATTTCCATAAACAGCGGAGAACCGTGGTTCCAGATACCTTTTGCATCGGAGTTACCGCCGAAGAATACCGGCGCATCCGCATAACCATAGAAGTCGAACCAGTCTTTTTTAGCGAATGCTTCGTACTCAAGGTAGGTATCGTTGCGGATCTGCGGTCCGAAACGGGTGTGATAGCTTCCGACAACGTTAACGCTCTGGTGCCACCAGTCGGAAAGATACTGCGGTTTGTCGTTTTCAGCTGCGTTGACAGTAAAAGACGAAGAGAGCGCCAGTACCGCACCGGCTGCCAGTAATGTTTTTTTCATATGTATGCCACTGTTTGAAAATCCCTTGCGGGAGTGAAAAAGGCGCAAATTGCGTTTCTAAATATTTCGTATACAGAGGAGCCTATTATAAAAATCATTGCTCACAAAAATATGTTTCGTTTCACAGTTCTATCATTTACGTAATCGATTGCGTTCACGTTTACACACATTCGGGCAGGGATTGTACTGACTTTCACCCTTGTTGCAAACTTTTACTATCAATCTGGGTGATGTAAGCGGAGTAACAAAATGACGGGGAAAGATGTTGCGGGACGCACAAAATTGCCCCGCAATACGTTTAATGCATAACAGGTTGAATGTCGTGGATACGTACAAAGCCTAATTGATCCACAGAAATCCCCTTTAACTGTAACGGAATATCAACATCGCTGGGGGCAAGGACGCTGGCAGGGGCATTAATCAATTGATTCTGCACATTGATTTCCTGAAAGTTGTCTATTGTTCCCTGAATTTGCCCATATTCAACAGTTCCGCTGAATGCGGGCAAGGGATCATTCGACTCGCCCTGAATACGTAGCGTCAGGGTGGTGCCATCTGTATCAGGCGTAATATTCACCAGCGACATACGTAAAGTACCGATCTGGCTTTCCAGTCTTGCCGGTGTTTTCGCTCCAGGCAGAAGGTAAACCCCACTGCTGGATTTTGCATTCAGCCTGTTTTGCTGAGTGATTTTGACTGTTTCTTGATTGAGTTGCGTCATCTCCTGGTTCAGCGTGCTGACGCTGTGTTTCATCTGTCGCACTTCACTTTGCTGCACACAGGCGCTAAGGCTGAACAGGCTTCCCAGCAGGAGCAGTCGAAAAACGTTAGTATTCATAGGTCGTCCCTTTCTCGTCGCAATTAGCCTAATGGTAGAGGGTAAAAGCAGCGAAAGCATCGATCCTTTATCTCAAAAGCGTTGCGCCTTTGTTGTATCGTCAGTTCAGGGTAAAATAGATTTCCGTTAACCACCTGGTCAGGACGCCGTATGCATTGCCCATTCTGTTTCGCCGTGGACACTAAGGTAATTGACTCTCGTCTCGTGGGCGAGGGTTCATCCGTACGCCGCCGTCGGCAGTGTCTGGTGTGTAATGAACGTTTCACCACCTTTGAAGTGGCGGAGCTGGTTATGCCGCGTGTTGTAAAAAGCAACGACGTGCGTGAACCGTTTAATGAAGAGAAATTGCGTAGCGGAATGCTGCGGGCGCTGGAAAAACGTCCGGTGAGTTCCGATGACGTCGAAATGGCAATCAATCATATTAAATCGCAGCTGCGCGCCACCGGTGAGCGCGAAGTGCCGAGCAAGATGATTGGCAATCTGGTGATGGAGCAATTGAAAAAGCTCGATAAAGTCGCCTATATCCGTTTTGCCTCTGTCTACCGCAGTTTCGAAGATATCAAAGAATTTGGCGAAGAGATCGCGCGCCTGGAGGACTAAGCCGTGCAGGACGAGTATTACATGGCGCGGGCGCTAAAGCTGGCGCAACGAGGACGTTTTACCACGCATCCCAACCCGAATGTCGGGTGCGTCATTGTCAAAGATGGCGAAATTGTCGGTGAAGGTTACCACCAACGTGCGGGTGAACCACATGCCGAAGTACACGCGTTGCGTATGGCGGGTGAAAAAGCCAAAGGTGCGACCGCCTATGTCACACTCGAACCCTGTAGCCATCATGGTCGTACGCCACCGTGCTGTGACGCACTCATCGCCGCTGGCGTAGCGCGCGTGGTTGCCTCGATGCAAGATCCTAACCCGCAGGTCGCTGGGCGTGGACTTTACCGTCTGCAACAGGCTGGCATTGACGTCAGCCACGGCCTGATGATGAGTGAAGCCGAGCAATTGAATAAAGGCTTTCTCAAGCGGATGCGCACCGGCTTTCCTTATATTCAGTTAAAACTTGGCGCATCGCTTGATGGTCGCACGGCGATGGCGAGCGGCGAAAGCCAGTGGATCACTTCGCCCCAGGCGCGGCGTGATGTACAACTACTGCGCGCGCAAAGTCATGCCATTTTAACCAGCAGCGCCACGGTGCTGGCGGATGATCCTGCCTTAACGGTGCGTTGGTCTGAACTGGATGAACAAACTCAGGCGCTCTATCCGCAACAAAATCTCCGTCAGCCGATACGTATTGTGATTGATAGCCAAAATCGCGTGACGCCGGTACATCGCATTGTGCAGCAGCCCGGCGAAACCTGGTTCGCGCGTACGCAGGAAGATTCTCGTGAGTGGCCGGAAACGGTGCGTACCTTGCTGATTCCAGCGCATAAAGGTCATCTGGATCTGGTTGTACTGATGATGCAACTGGGTAAACAGCAAATTAACAGCATCTGGGTGGAAGCGGGGCCAACGCTCGCTGGCGCATTGCTGCAGGCGGGTTTAGTCGATGAGCTGATTGTCTATATCGCACCTAAACTATTAGGCAGCGACGCCCGTGGATTATGCTCGCTGCCAGGGCTTGAGAAATTAGCCGACGCCCCCCAATTTAAATTCAAAGAGATACGTCATGTAGGCCCGGATGTTTGCCTGCATTTAGTAGGTGCATGATCTCCCGGCTCGAAAGGGAAGCAGCGCACGAAATATTATGCTAAAATCCGCCCCCCTGCGGGGCCATACTCGAACCCGAAGGAAGAAAATGAACATTATTGAAGCTAACGTTGCTACCCCGGACGCTCGCGTCGCCATCACCATCGCGCGTTTCAACAACTTTATCAATGACAGCCTGCTGGAAGGTGCAATTGACGCACTGAAACGTATCGGTCAGGTAAAAGATGAAAACATTACCGTTGTTTGGGTGCCTGGTGCCTATGAGCTGCCGCTGGCGGCGGGTGCACTGGCTAAAACCGGTAAATACGACGCGGTGATTGCGCTGGGTACGGTTATTCGTGGTGGCACTGCCCACTTTGAATATGTCGCTGGTGGTGCAAGCAACGGCCTGGCGCATGTTGCCCAGGACAGCGAAATTCCGGTTGCTTTTGGGGTTCTGACCACTGAAAGCATTGAACAAGCGATCGAACGTGCTGGCACCAAAGCTGGCAACAAAGGTGCAGAAGCTGCACTGACCGCGCTTGAAATGATTAATGTATTGAAAGCCATCAAGGCCTGAAATTAGTAAGGGGAAATCCGTGAAACCTGCTGCTCGTCGCCGCGCTCGTGAGTGTGCCGTCCAGGCGCTCTACTCCTGGCAGTTGTCCCAGAACGACATCGCTGATGTTGAATACCAGTTCCTGGCTGAACAGGATGTAAAAGACGTTGACGTCCTGTACTTCCGTGAGCTGCTGGCCGGGGTGGCGACTAATACCGCATACCTCGACGGACTGATGAAGCCATACCTGTCCCGCCTGCTGGAAGAACTGGGACAGGTAGAAAAAGCAGTACTGCGCATTGCGCTGTACGAACTGTCTAAACGTAGCGATGTGCCATACAAAGTGGCCATTAACGAAGCGATCGAACTGGCGAAATCGTTCGGCGCAGAAGACAGCCATAAGTTCGTCAACGGCGTACTCGATAAAGCAGCACCTGTGATTCGCCCTAACAAAAAGTGATATCCAGGCCGGTAGATTCACGGAAGACCGTTCCATGATCGCCGGCCTTTTCTTTTTTACCTGCTGAGGCATAACGTATGGCATGTGGCGAGTTCTCCCTGATTGCCCGTTATTTTGACCGTGTAAGAAGTTCTCGTCTTGATGTCGAACTGGGCATCGGCGACGATTGCGCACTTCTCAATATCCCCGAGAAACAGACCCTGGCGATCAGCACTGATACGCTGGTGGCGGGTAACCATTTCCTCCCTGATATCGATCCTGCTGATCTGGCTTATAAAGCACTGGCGGTGAACCTAAGCGATCTGGCAGCGATGGGGGCCGATCCGGCCTGGCTGACGCTGGCATTAACCTTACCGGACGTAGACGAAGCGTGGCTTGAGTCCTTCAGCGACAGTTTGTTTGATCTTCTCAATTATTACGATATGCAACTCATTGGCGGCGATACCACGCGTGGGCCATTATCAATGACGTTGGGTATCCACGGCTTTGTTCCGATGGGACGAGCCTTAACGCGCTCTGGGGCGAAACCGGGTGACTGGATCTATGTGACCGGTACACCGGGCGATAGCGCCGCCGGGCTGGCGATTTTGCAAAACCGTTTGCAGGTTGCCGATGCTAAAGATGCTGACTACTTGATCAAACGTCATCTCCGTCCATCGCCGCGTATTTTACAGGGGCAGGCACTGCGCGATCTGGCAAATTCAGCTATCGATCTCTCTGACGGTCTGATTTCCGATCTCGGGCATATCGTGAAAGCCAGCGACTGCGGCGCACGTATTGACCTGGCATTGCTGCCGTTTTCTGATGCGCTTTCTCGCCATGTTGAACCGGAACAGGCGCTGCGCTGGGCGCTCTCTGGCGGTGAAGATTACGAGTTGTGTTTCACGGTGCCGGAACTGAACCGTGGCGCGCTGGATGTTGCTCTCGGACACCTTGGCGTACCGTTTACCTGTATCGGGCAAATGACCGCCGATATCGAAGGGCTTTGTTTTATTCGTGACGGCGAACCTGTCACGTTTGACTGGAAAGGATATGACCATTTTGCCACGCCATAAAGATGTCGCGAAAAGTCGCCTGAAGATGAGTAATCCGTGGCATCTGCTTGCTGTCGGATTCGGAAGTGGATTAAGCCCGATCGTTCCTGGGACGATGGGCTCGCTGGCAGCGATTCCGTTCTGGTATCTGATGACCTTTTTGCCCTGGCAGCTCTACTCGCTGGTGGTGATGCTGGGGATCTGTATCGGCGTCTATCTTTGTCATCAGACCGCAAAAGATATGGGCGTGCACGATCACGGCAGCATTGTCTGGGACGAATTTATTGGTATGTGGATCACGCTCATGGCGCTGCCGACCAATGACTGGCAGTGGGTTGCCGCCGGGTTTGTGATTTTCCGTATTCTGGATATGTGGAAACCGTGGCCGATCCGCTGGTTTGATCGCAATGTGCATGGCGGCATGGGGATCATGATAGATGATATTGTCGCCGGGGTGATCTCCGCTGGCATCCTGTACTTTATTGGTCATCACTGGCCGCTGGGCATTCTGTCGTAGTTGTGCACCGATGCCTGATGTGACGCTTGTTGCGTCTCATCAGGCTTGGACTCTTATTTAAATCCTACTACCGGATGCGGTTTATACGGCGTTTCCAGTTCGGCAATCTGTTCCGGCTTCAAAGTGATATCCACCGCGTTCAATAGCTCATCAAGCTGTTCTTCCCGCGATGTACCGATAATCGGTGCGGCAATGCCCGGTTTACTCAACAACCAGGCCAGCGCAACTTGTGCTCGTGTTGCACCGAGTTCTTCACTGACGCCCGTTAACCGCTCTGCGATCTGCGCGTCATTTTCATCGCTTTCTTTATAGAGATTTTTCCCCACCTCATCAGACACCAGTCGTGCGGTAGTTTCTCCCCACGGACGCGTCAGTCGCCCCCGCGCCAGCGGGCTCCACGGAATCACCGCCACGCCCTCCTGATAACACAGTGGCAGCATCTCGCGCTCTTCTTCGCGATAAATCAGATTGTAGTGATCCTGCATACTGACAAACTGCGCCCAGCCGTGCTGTTTTTGGAGTTCCAGTGCCTGAGCAAACTGCGAAGCGTGCATTGATGACGCGCCGATATAACGCGCTTTCCCGGCTTTTACCACGTCGTTCAGGGCTTCCAGCGTCTCTTCGATCGGCGTGTTGTAATCCCAGCGATGAATTTGCAGGATATCGACATAATCCATGCCGAGACGTCGCAGGCTGTCGTCGATAGAGCGCAAAATTTGTGCACGGGATAATCCTTCCGGTAAATCACCAACGCGATGGAACACTTTGGTGGCAACGACCACGTCTTCACGACGGGCGAAATCCCGCAGTGCGCGACCAACGATCTCTTCGCTGCTACCATCGGAATAGCTATTGGCGGTATCAAAGAAATTTATGCCGCCTTCCAGTGCGCGTTTAATTATGGGACGGCTGCTCTCTTCCGGCAGTGTCCATGCGTGATTACCACGATCTGGCTCGCCAAAGGTCATACAGCCGAGGCAAAGTCGGGAAACGCGAAGGTCGGTTTTTCCTAAGGGGTTGTATTGCATGCTGCCACTCCTGCCATACTCGTCATACTTCAAGTTGCATGTGCTGCGGCTGCATTCGTTCACCCCAGTCACTTACTTATGTAAGCTCCTGGGGCTTCACTCGTTTGCCGCCTTCCTGCAACTCGAATTATTTAGAGTCTATGAATAATTTGTTAAGCATAGCAGGAGTGGAGTAGGGATTATGCCAGCCAGGCCTTGATTTTGGCTTCCATACCGGCGGCATCGAGGCCGAGTTCGGCGCGCATTTCTTCCTGAGTTCCTTGCGGAATAAAGAAGTCCGGCAGACCAATGTTCAGCACGGGTACTGGTTTACGATGGGCCATCAGCACTTCGTTCACTCCGCTACCTGCGCCGCCCATAATGGCGTTTTCTTCTACGGTGACCAGCGCTTCATGGCTGGCGGCCATTTCCAGAATTAACGCTTCATCAAGCGGTTTCACAAAACGCATATCGACCAGCGTGGCGTTCAGCGATTCGGCGACTTTCGCCGCTTCTGGCATCAGCGTACCAAAGTTAAGGATCGCCAGTTTCTCACCACGACGCTTCACAATGCCTTTGCCAATTGGTAGTTTTTCCAGCGGCGTCAGTTCCACGCCGACCGCGTTGCCACGCGGGTAGCGCACCGCTGACGGGCCATCGTTATAGTGATAGCCGGTATAGAGCATCTGGCGACATTCGTTTTCATCGCTCGGGGTCATAATGACCATTTCCGGTATGCAGCGCAGGTAAGAGAGATCAAAAGCACCCTGATGGGTTTGACCGTCAGCACCAACAATGCCCGCACGGTCGATGGCGAACAGGACCGGAAGCTTTTGAATCGCCACGTCATGCAGCACCTGATCATAGGCGCGTTGCAGGAAAGTGGAGTAAATCGCGACAATGGGTTTGTACCCACCAATCGCCAGACCGGCAGCAAAGGTCACCGCGTGTTGCTCGGCAATCGCTACATCAAAATAGCGATCCGGGAATTTGCGTGAAAACTCGACCATACCGGAACCTTCACGCATCGCCGGAGTAATCGCCATCAGCTTGTTGTCTTTCGCTGCCGTTTCGCACAACCAGTCGCCAAAGATTTTTGAATAGCTCGGCAAACCGCCGCTACTTTTCGGCAAACAACCGCTGGAGGGGTCAAATTTAGGCACGGCGTGGAAAGTGATTGGGTCTTTTTCTGCCGGTTCATAACCACGACCTTTTTTGGTCATGATATGCAGGAACTGCGGGCCTTTCAGGTCACGCATGTTCTTCAGCGTGGTGATAAGCCCCAGCACATCGTGACCGTCAACCGGGCCGATGTAGTTAAAGCCCAGCTCTTCAAACAACGTGCCAGGGACTACCATGCCTTTAATATGTTCTTCGGTACGTTTGAGTAGCTCTTTAATGGGTGGCACGCCAGAGAAAACTTTTTTCCCGCCTTCGCGCAGTGAAGAGTAAAGCTTACCGGAAAGCAGCTGCGCCAGATGGTTGTTGAGCGCGCCGACATTTTCGGAAATCGACATTTCGTTGTCGTTGAGGACCACCAGCATATCAGGACGGATATCGCCCGCGTGATTCATCGCTTCAAACGCCATGCCAGCGGTAATCGCGCCATCGCCAATGACACAGACGGTGCGGCGATTTTTGCCTTCTTTCTCGGCAGCAACCGCAATACCAATTCCGGCACTGATGGAGGTTGATGAATGCCCGACGCTTAATACGTCATATTCGCTTTCGCCGCGCCACGGGAACGGATGCAGACCGCCTTTCTGACGGATGGTGCCGATTTTGTCGCGGCGTCCGGTCAAAATTTTATGCGGATAAGCCTGATGCCCCACATCCCAAATCAATTGGTCAAACGGGGTGTTGTAGACATAGTGCAGCGCCACGGTCAGTTCGACCGTGCCCAGCCCGGAGGCGAAGTGCCCGCTGGAACGGCTCACGCTGTCGAGTAAATAGCGGCGCAGTTCGTCGCAGAGTTTCGGTAAACTCTCTTTCGGCAACAGTCGTAACTCCTGGGTGGAGTCGACCAGTGCCAGGGTCGGGTATTTGGCAATATCAAAACTCATCAGGGGCCTATTAATACTTATTGTTTATTTATTACGCTGGATGATGTAGTCCGCTAGCGCTTCCAGTGCCGAGGTATCGAGTGATTGTTCAGCCAGTTGTTTCAGCGACTGGCGGGCATCGTCGATCAGATCCCGGGCTTTCTTCCGGGCTTGCTCAAGACCCAGAAGTGCAGGGTAGGTACTTTTACCAAGTTGCTGGTCGGCACCCTGGCGTTTTCCCAACGTTGCAGTATCTCCCACCACATCCAGGATGTCATCCTGAACCTGGAAGGCAAGGCCGATGCTCTCTGCGTACTTGTCGAGTACTGGCAGAGCACGACGCCCTTTATCTCCGGCGCTTAATGCACCAAGGCGAACGGCGGCGCGAATCAATGCGCCGGTTTTATGACGATGAATACGCTCGAGTGCGTCCAGAGGTACGTGTTTGCCTTCCGCATCTAAATCTAATGCCTGACCACCGCACATTCCGGCAATACCGCTGGCGCTCGCCAGTTCAGAAATCATCGAAATTCTGTCGCGATCCGACACTTCCGGCATATCGGCATCGCTTAGAATCGAGAACGCCAGCGTTTGTAAAGCGTCACCAGCGAGAATCGCGTTTGCTTCGCCAAACTTCACATGGCAGGTCGGCAAACCGCGACGCAGATCGTCATCATCCATCGCCGGTAAATCATCATGAATTAATGAGTAAGCATGGATACACTCTACGGCAGCAGCGGGTGCGTCCAGCGTGTTTGTGCTAACGCCAAACATATGACCGGTGGCATAAACCAGGAAAGGTCGCAGGCGCTTACCACCTAATAATGCGCCATACTGCATGGTTTCGACCACGGGAGTGTTCTGAAAGGGCAGTGGGGCGATAAAACGGCTCAGCGCCTGGTTGGCCTGCTTAACGCAGGCTTCGAGTTGCTGCGGAAAGTCCATTACTCATTGTCCGGTGTAAAAGGGGTTAGAGAGGCGTCTTCATTGTCAGACAGCAGAATTTGCACGCGCTGTTCGGCTTGTTGTAATTTGGCCTGCCCCTGACGTGCCAGCTGCACGCCGCGTTCGAACTCGTTCAGCGCCTCTTCCAGCGGCAGGTCGCCACTTTCCAGACGGGTTACAATCTGTTCCAGCTCGCTCAGCGCCTTTTCAAAGCTGGCGGGCGCCCCATTTTTCTTCGGCATAATGAATGTCTGACTCTCAATATTTTTCGCCCCGTCATGGTAACGGACTCAGGGCAAATAGCAAATAACGCGCAATGGTAAGGTGATGTGCGCAGCAAAGCGATGTTAGTGGTATACTTCCGCGCCTGGATGCAGCCGCAGGTGTGGGCTGCTGTATTTTTCCCTATACAAGTCGCTTAAGGCTTGCCAACGAACCATTGCCGCCATGAAGTTTATCATTAAATTGTTCCCGGAAATCACCATCAAAAGCCAATCTGTGCGCTTGCGCTTTATAAAAATCCTTACCGGAAACATTCGTAACGTTTTAAAGCACTATGATGAGACGCTCGCTGTCGTCCGCCACTGGGATAACATCGAAGTTCGCGCGAAAGATGAAAACCAGCGTCTGGCTATTCGCGACGCTCTGACCCGTATTCCGGGTATCCACCATATTCTCGAAGTCGAAGACGTGCCGTTTACCGACATGCACGATATTTTCGAGAAAGCGTTGGTTCAGTATCGCGATCAGCTGGAAGGCAAAACCTTCTGCGTACGCGTGAAGCGCCGTGGCAAACATGATTTTAGCTCGATTGATGTGGAACGTTACGTCGGCGGCGGTTTAAATCAGCATATTGAATCCGCGCGCGTGAAGCTGACCAATCCGGAAGTGACTGTCCATCTGGAAGTGGAAGACGATCGTCTCCTGCTGATTAAAGGCCGCTACGAAGGTATTGGCGGTTTCCCGATCGGCACCCAGGAAGATGTGCTGTCGCTCATTTCCGGTGGTTTCGACTCCGGTGTTTCCAGTTATATGTTGATGCGTCGCGGCTGCCGCGTGCATTACTGCTTCTTTAACCTCGGCGGCGCGGCGCATGAAATCGGCGTACGTCAGGTGGCACATTATCTGTGGAACCGCTTTGGCAGCTCCCACCGCGTGCGTTTTGTCGCTATTAATTTCGAACCGGTCGTCGGGGAAATTCTCGAGAAAATCGACGACGGTCAGATGGGCGTTATCCTCAAACGTATGATGGTGCGTGCCGCATCTAAAGTGGCTGAACGTTACGGCGTACAGGCGCTGGTCACCGGCGAAGCACTCGGCCAGGTGTCCAGCCAGACGCTGACCAACCTGCGCCTGATTGATAACGTCTCTGACACGCTGATCCTGCGTCCGCTGATCTCTTACGACAAAGAGCACATCATCAACCTGGCTCGCCAGATTGGCACCGAAGACTTTGCTCGCACGATGCCGGAATACTGCGGTGTGATCTCCAAAAGCCCGACGGTGAAAGCGGTTAAATCGAAGATTGAAGCGGAAGAAGAGAAGTTCGACTTCAGCATTCTCGATAAAGTGGTTGAGGAAGCGAATAACGTTGATATCCGCGAAATCGCCCAGCAGACCGAGCAGGAAGTGGTGGAAGTGGAAACTGTCAATGGCTTCGGCCCGAATGACGTCATCCTCGATATCCGTTCTATCGATGAACAAGAAGATAATCCACTGAAAGTTGAAGGGATTGATGTGGTTTCTCTGCCGTTCTATAAACTGAGCACCAAATTTGGCGATCTCGACCAGAACAGAACCTGGCTACTGTGGTGTGAGCGCGGGGTGATGAGCCGTCTGCAGGCGCTCTATCTGCGCGAGCAGGGCTTTAACAATGTGAAGGTATATCGCCCGTAATTTGTGGTTGTAACGTCGCATCTGGTCAGATGCGACGCTTACCGCATCCGACACTACTCGTAATAATTATAAATCCCTGCCGCCATCACCAGTTGTGATGCCACTTCATGGGCTTTCTCGCGCCCAACCAGCAGGTCGATAATTTTCAGACCAAAGTCGATAGCTGTACCCGGCCCCTGGCTGGTCAGCAATTTTACCCGTGCATCCCAGACGATGCGCTTGTCCTGCCATTGTTCAGCGGGAATTTTGTCTTTCAGCGTTGGGAAGCCGGTCATATTGCCAATCGGGAAGATATCGTGCGGCACCAGCACGGTGGCTGGCGCAAATAGCCGCGACGATACGCCCGGAACGGTGGAACTGTTTAACGGTTTCAACCAGCAGGGTACTATCGCGAAAACACTCTGCGCCTTTAATGCCACCAGGCAGTACGATCACGTCATATTCGCCATCAGCCACCTCGACCAGAGGCGCATCCGCCAACAGCTTCACGCCGCGCGAGCAGGTAATTGCCAGGTTGCCATCGCTGGCTACGCTGGCAGTGGTGACTTTGATACCGCCGCGAACCAAGAGGTCGATCGTGGTGACGGCTTCAGTCTCTTCACTACCAGGGGCGAGGCAAACCAGTGCCGATGCGCTCATATTCACTCTCCTTTCTTTTTACCATTTCAAACAGGCGGGTGTTTTCCGGTACGGCAATCCCATGCGCGCGGGCGCGGCGTAAGAGAAAACCATTGATATAGTCGATTTCGGTGTGGCGCAGCGCGCGGATATCCTGCAACATCGACGAGATATTTTCCGCTGTGGCATCAATCACCTGCATCACGTAATCACGCAAATCTTCCGCTGAAGTATGATGCCCTTCGCGTTCGATCACTGCCGCGACTTCTTCGCATATTTGCATAATTTCTTGCGGATGATGACGTAATTCACCGTTCGGGCAATTCCAGATGGCAGTCAGTGGATTAATCACGCAGTTGACGGCCAGCTTGCGCCACAGCTCGGCGCGAATATTGTTATGCCAGGCAACGTCAGGCAACACGGTTTGCAAAATATCCGCCAGATAACTGTAATCGCCATCCTGTTGCCGTGCCGGACCGATATGCGTGATTCCGTTTGCCACATGAATAATGACATTGCCGTCGCGGCGGGCGGCATGGGTGGTGGTGCCCATCAGTAATGGCTGCTGAATGTTTTGCAATTCTTCGATGGTGCCCATGCCGTTGTGAATTAACAGTATTGGCGTAGTTACAGGCAGTGTGGACGCGAGGCTTTTGACGGCATCGGAAACCTGCCATGCTTTCAGCGTCACCAGGAGCAGATCGCTGGTGGCAAGAAAATCGGGATCGTTGGCGGTCAGCGATTCGTTAAATATCGAACCATCTGTCTCAACCAGATTCACACTACAATAAGGTTGCGGTACGCGCAGCCAGCCCTGAACTTCGTGACCCTGTTTACAAAGTGCTGTAAGCCATAATTGCCCTAAGGCACCGCATCCCAATACGGTAATTTTCATTGTTCCTCCTCACCCGCAACCACTCCGGGTGTTCAATAAGGCTATCCCTTAATTGTGCATGCTGTTGCGACTATGCACAATTAAGGGATACGTCCTGGTGCAGGACTGTTGGTTATTTAACTTTGCGGGTATTATGCTTCGCATCAAAAATGAAGGGAGAGGAAAAGATGCCATCTTTCGATATTGTCTCTGAAGTTGATCTTCAGGAAGCACGTAACGCGGTCGATAACGCGAGCCGCGAAGTGGAGTCCCGTTTTGACTTCCGTAACGTTGAAGCCTCATTTGAGCTGAATGACGCCAGCAAAACCATCAAAGTGTTGAGCGAGTCCGATTTCCAGGTCAATCAGTTGCTGGATATTTTGCGTGCCAAGCTGCTGAAGCGCGGCATTGAAGGCAGTTCACTGGATGTACCGGAAAATATCGTTCATAGCGGTAAAACCTGGTTTGTGGAAGCGAAACTGAAACAGGGCATTGAGAGCGCCACTCAGAAAAAAATCGTTAAGATGATCAAAGACAGCAAACTGAAAGTGCAGGCGCAAATTCAGGGCGATGAGATCCGCGTGACTGGCAAATCTCGTGATGATTTGCAGGCTGTCATGGCGATGGTGCGCGGTGGCGATCTGGGTCAGCCGTTCCAGTTCAAAAACTTCCGCGATTAATCGCGACAACCTGCGCTTTGTTCATGTCAGATGCAGCATGAACGCCTGGTTCGGCCTACAAAGGTTTGTAAATCAGGAGCTTAGTAGGCCTGATAAGTGTAGCGCAGCAGGCAATTTCGCCTCGCTTTTATGCCTGGCGAATTGCCTGTTCAACATCAAAGCGATTCGTCACTTTGCTGTCGATTTTCACATAAGCTGAATGTTCTTCTTCTGCAATCAACACTTCTTTGATGCCTTCAGTTTCTAGCAAACGCACTTTTAACGCCTCGTTTGCGGCAATGTTCGCCGGGATTTCAATGCGCAAACTGCTGACATACGGCGGTTCTTTCATGGTACTGGCGACTGCCAGCCACACTGCGGCCAGCATTGCGCCAGCGAGAAATACGCCCTGACCGTCAAACATGCCGTCAATCCAGCCGCCCAGTGAACCGCCAATCGCCACGCCAAGAAACTGGCTGGGGGAGGAAACACCCATCGCCGTACCTTTGTAACCTGCTGGCGACTCTTTACTGATAAGTGAGGGCAGGAGGGCTTCCATCAAATTAAACGCCACAAAGAAAAGCTGCACGCCGACCACCAGTTGCCAGAACTGCGTTTGCGCGTTCCACAACACAATTTCCGCAACCACGATCAACCCGACGCAGAAGACAAAGACTTGCTTCATTTTGCGCTTAACTTCAGCGTAGATAATGAAAGGCACGACCGAGCCAAAGGCGATTAGCATTGTCGCCAGATAGACCTTCCAGTGTTCAGCCGCCGGGAACCCTGCATCAGCCAGTTGTCCGGGCAGGGCAACAAACGTCGACATCAGCAAAATATGCAGACACATAATGCCAAAGTTGAGTTTCAGCAGCCGCGGTTCCGCCAGCACTTTACTGAAACTGCCTTTCACCATTCCGGACTCACGATTAAGTACGTGAGTGCTACTGTTGGGCACAACCCAAATGGTCAACGCAATGCCGGTCGTTGCCAGAAAAGCGATCATCCAGAACAGCGCGTGCAGCCCAAGTTTGTGAGTGATGATCGGGCCAAGCACCATCGCAATGGCAAAGGTAATGCCAAAGCTCACGCCGATAAACGCCATTGCTTTGGTGCGGTTTTGTTCGCGCGTGAGATCGGAAAGCAGCGCCATAACGGCAGCGGCAATCGCACCGGAGCCTTGTAGCGCCCGACCCAGAATAATTCCCCAGATGGAGTCAGAGAGCGCAGCGATAACGCTA
>ENA-OPFI01000259-OPFI01000259.1-human-gut-metagenome-genome-assembly--contig:-NODE-259-length-26099-cov-2.242359_pt1 | contig 26099 bp, 25 predicted proteins | sample MGYA00241308_ERZ501550 | MGnify/ENA primary metagenome ERZ501550 (study PRJEB25962, sample SAMEA2042433) | human gut metagenome | biome: human gut; feature: human-associated habitat; material: faeces...
TTACATTAAATTCTTACCCTCCTTCTTCTAGTGTTCTTGGTTTTCCATCTTTTAAACCTAAACGAAGGTCTAGAATTCTTTGTTCTCTCGAAGTTAAATGAGACATAGCAAATTTAATTAAATAATCTTCAGCTTCTTCATCTAAAACACTATTATATGCATTATTATCAATTGACTCTTCATCAACAACAAAGTCAATTAAAGAAGTTTCTTCATCTTCCATAACTGGTTGATCAAGTGAAGTAACACTAGTAGCAGCTTTTCTAATAGCTCTTAATTTTTCTTTATCAATTTCAAAATGTTCCATTATTTCTTCATCAGATGGTCTAACTCCAAATTGTGAAAAATAAACTCCTTCATATTTTGATAATTTATTAATCATTTCTGTCATATGAATTGGTATTCTTATTACTCTAGATTGATCTGCTAATGCACGTGTAACTGCTTGTCTTATCCACCATGTTGCATATGTTGAAAACTTATAACCCTTATCTACATCAAATTTTTCAACACCTTTTATTAATCCCATATTTCCTTCTTGGATTAAATCAAGAAAAGGTATTCCACGATTAACATATCTTTTAGCAATTGACACAACTAATCTTAAGTTACTTTCAACAAGTTTATCTTTAGCATATTTACTACCTGTTTTAACTTTTTTGGCTAATTCTTGCTCTTCTTCAACAGATAAAAGTGGTATCTTTCCTATTTCTTTTAAATATGATTTTACCATATCATCTTCAACACCAACATCATTAATATCGTCGTTTATTTCTTCTTTTACTTTAATTCCTAAACCATTTAAATTTTTCACAACAAAAGATAAAATATCAGTATCAAGTTCATTACTATTTGTACAACTAAATATTATATTTTGTAATTCCTCCATTGTAAGTTCATTACTTTCTATATTTTCTTTAATAGTTTGTAAGACTTTTTTTAATAAAACTTCCCTTTTCATCCTACACTCCCCCTTAAACGCCATATATTTTACCACATTTATTAAAATTTTGCAAGTTTTATTTTTTTAAAAAGAAAAAAGTACAAAATTTGTACTTATTTTTTACTTATTATATTAAATCCTGTCATCTCTTCTGGAACAGGAAGTCCCATATAATTTAAAATAGATGGTGCGATATCTTTTAGGCTTCCATTGTAAACCTGATATGATTTATTACATATAACAAATCTTACAGGATTAGTTGTATGGGTTGTTAAAATATTACCATTGGAATCTAACATTTCTTCACAATTTCCATGATCAGCAGTAATAAATAAAGTATAGTTATTTAAACTTGCAAATTCATGTAATCTTCTTATACACATATCTACATAACTAACAGCACTTTTACAAGCTTCAAAATTACCCGTATGACCTATCATGTCAAGGTTGGCATAATTAACTAAAATGAAATCATATTTTTTACCATGTTTTACTATGTAATCTGTTACTTCTTTAGAACTCATTGGTGGGTATAAATCATAAGTTCTTACATCTTTTTTCTTTATTTCTTTTCTTGTTGTATTTTTTAAAACTATATCTTTATCACCATCAAAGAAATGATTTACATGAGGATATTTACTTGTTTCTGCAATACGAAGAGACTTTAATTTATTATTTTCAATTACTTCTCCAAATGTATTTAAAACATCATGATGAGGATAAGCATTAATACATTTTATACTTTTATCAACACTCATCATTGTAACAACTTTTAAATTATTTAATTTTTTTGTTTCAAAATGTCTAAACCTAGGATTAGTAATAGCACTAAAAAGTTGTGTTAATCTATCTGGTCTAAAATTAGCTACGATAATACTATCATCATTTTCTACAACACCTTTTTTATCAATAATTGTAGGAGTAATAAATTCATCAAAGTTTTCACGTTTGTAATTATCTTCAATTACTTTTTTATAATCTTCTTCATATGGACCAAAGTTATTAACAATTACATCATATGCAAGTTTTGTTCTTGTATAATCTTTTTCTCTATCCATTGCATAATATCTTCCTGAAACTGTAGCAAGACTTCCTATATTTAATTCTTTCATAAAGTTAGTAATTCCATCTAAATACTTTAAACAAACATTATATGCTGTATCTCTACCATCAAGAAAAGCATGAAGATAAAGTTTATCAACATCATACTGTTTTGCCATATCTATTAAAGCCATAATATGATTAATTGATGAATGAATTCCTCCATCAGATAAAAGTCCCATAATATGTACTTTTGAATTATACTTTTTAGCGTGTTCAAAAGCTTCGATAAAAGCTTCATTGTTAAAAAATTCCCCACTTGCTATTTCTTTATCAATTTTTAAAAGTGGTCCTTCCACAACTCTTCCTGAGCCAATTGTTATATGGCCTACTTCACTATTACCCATTTGTCCTTTTGGAAGACCAACAAACTCCCCACTTGCTTCAAGTAAAGAATATGAATAGTTTTCATATATAAAATCAAGTGCAGGATGACTACTTTCTAAATAAGCATTACCATAAGAATTTTTATTTTCACCAAAACCATCAATTATTGCTAATATTACTTTTTTCATATAAACATATCATCTCCAATACAAAATACTGCATAATATGGGATATATTTTACCTTATTTTTTAAACTAAAATTTTGATTAGAAAGTCTAATAGCAAAATTTAAATTATACTTTGTCATAGTCATTCCTAAACTCTTAGACTTACTTCCCATATCTTTATTATAAATTTCAATTGGTATAATTAAACCATTTCTATTTTGAATAACTATATCGATTTCACATTTACCACCAGTCGCATGATAATTATAAACATTAAATCCATTTTGACTTAATACTGAAACAACATTATTTTCATATATTGTTTCAAGTAATTTTTCATTTGTAAGCAATCTATTAGAATTAACATTCATCTTTTTATATAAAATTCCAGAATCATTATAATATAATTTAAAATTATCTTCTTCACGACACTTACTAAGTGGAGATGTTATAGCATTAATTCTATTACTTTTAATAATTAAATGGTTTTTTTCCATATATGAAATAATATTTTCGTAATCTTTTCCACGACCACCTGGTTTTACAAGTCCATATAAAAACTTTTTATTTTCCTTTAATAATTGAAAAGAAATACTGTTAAAAACTTCAATACCTTTTTTTATTTCTGAATTATCACTTTCAATTAAATTGTCTTTAATATATAAAATACTTTTATCATGATAAGAAGATAAAATATTATAATCATTTTCTTTATGAAAGTTAATTATTGTACTTGGATAACCTCCAGTTATAACATAATCATTATAAACTTCAATTGCTAAAGAATGAAAAGGCATAGGTTTATTATTTCTAAAAGAATCTTCAATAAAATCTATAAGTTGTTCTTTGCCTATAAACTTTAAATACTCAGGAAATGTAACAAGATTCATCTTTTTAAGCGATATTTCTCCTGCTTTATTACCTGTTAAAAACTTTTCATTAGATGTTATCATAACGATATCATAAGAAGAATTAATAAACAATTTCTTAACAAGTTTAAATATTTTTTCATTAACATTATCAAAAACAATTAAACTTTCTTCTTTAAAAATAGTTTCTAGTGATATTGCTGATAAAGCTTTTATCAATTTTTCCAAACTTGAATTTTTTTCAAATACATAATTTAATTCTAAATTATTATTACAATCAAAATATATTGTATTTTTATACTCTTTTTTACCAAAATCTAAAATAGTATAAGTTTTCCCACATCCACTTATTCCGTACAACAACATTGGCTTTTTATTATCATCAATTTTCCATTTTAATAGTTCTTCACTAATTTTTCGTTCCATAAATTGTCCCCTTTCTACCATAATCATAACTTAATTATAATATTTGTTATAACTTTAGTCAATATAATGTAAAAAATTTAAAAAGAAAAAAGATACATTTTAATATAAATATATCTTCTTATTTAAATTATAATAAATTTTTAATTTCTTCTTCTGTTAAAGATGTAACTTTTTTAATTGTATCAATATCCATATTTTCTTTTAACATTGACCTTGCTATTTCATTAATACGATTATTAAGTTTTTCTTCCTTAATATCAAGCTGCTCTTTTTCTATATCAAGTTTTTCTTTTTTAATATCAATTTTCTCTTTTTCAACATCAAGTTTATCTCTTATTTTTTTTAATCTTTTTTCTGCTTTTTCATGTTCTTCTTTTATACAGTTATTTTCATATTCCTTAGCTAACTCGCTATCATATAAACCTATTACTTTTTCATTATTTGATATTTCTTCAAGATTATCTTTAAACATAGTTAACTTTTCATCCCCTTTAGCTATTTCTTCCAAAGACTGCTTACTTGATATACATAACATTAATAATTTTTTATCAAGTGGTGTTAAGCTTTCTTTTCTAGCCTTATTATACCATTTATTTTTTATTTTTTCTAGACTAATATGGTAAACTTCTCCAAAAGAATTATTAACTACTCCTGTTTTTGTTCTCATTTCAAATTTAAGTATCGCTTCGTTTGTTCTAAATCTTTTATAATTACTAAAATTATTAAAGTTTATTTGAATTATTCTTTTTGCCTTATATTTTTTATCACCACGTTTATATTGATCTGCCATAAGTTTGTGATAATATGCATCATTTTTATTAAATAATCCATCATAATAATAACGGTTCATTTCTAAATTAATTATATTTTTTTCTATTTCTACTAGTATATCTGTTGTCATTTTTTTACTATTATAATGTTCTATACTAAGTTCATTATTTATTATAACCATATTCTTATCAATTATTTTTTTAGGCATTTCTGTTATGCTTGATATTAGATCAACCAAGTAATTCCTATTTTTCTTATTAGTAAGTACACTTTTAAATACAGGATCAAATGTTGCAGGAATTACTCTTTTCTTTTCTCTTATTTCTTTAATCTCTTGTTGATATGACTTTCCCATCGTTTCCTCCTTTCATTAGTTTTTTTTAAAGATAATTACCTTCTTGTCAATTATCTTACATATATAATTATACCTATCAAATTTAAAAGCACCTAAATTTTTAAGAGAAGAATTAATATTTTTATTAAAAATATTTAAAAAATCAAATAAATTTTACCTTATTTGATTTTTTAAACAACAAATTATTACAAAAAGAAAACTTATGATTTCTCATAAGTTAGTATTAAAGAAACTGTACCTTATTTTCCAACAACAAATGCTGGAGCTATTCCAAAATCTGCATTAGGCGCCTCATAATATGATGTTCCATCTCTGTTTACATGTGTCCATCCACGCCAACCTTTTACTACACTTCTTGTCCAATCTCTCGCAGTTGCTGTTATCCTATTATGTCTTTTTTTGGCTTGACTTCCACCATTAGCATAATACTCATATTGTTTTTGATAATTTTTTTCATCTTCTGTTGTTTGATCACTATTAGTACCATAATATTCATATTGAGATAGTAAAAAAATTATTTCAGGCGTTAAAGTCATATTAGAACTCATAGAATTATAAACATTATTTGTATATTTTGGACATGGTCTTAAAACTTCACGTAACTCTAAAGGTAAAACAGATAAAAATGTATTTTCTTTAGGACTTAGTGGTGAATCGACATCTGCCCCCAAAACAGCGTTCCTTATATTACTTGTTAACCATGTAAAAGAATCGGTTGTTGTTAATTCAACAGCAAATGATATCTTAGTTGTATCAGAAACAAAACTGCCATGTCTTTTATCAACTATAGCTACAGTTTCACCATTCATTTTTCCAAATTGGAAGTGGATTCGATTATCACCTTCAATACTTGCATTATGGTCAAACCCTATAATAAAAACATCAATACTTAAATTTTCTAATGTTAAATAATCACCAACATTACCATTTAATATTACATTTTTTGTGTCACCAACTGACCAAAATTCTTTTCCCTTTCCAGCAGATGCAACTTTACTAATAGCATCCCAGCTATTTTCGTTTAAAGTTTTAGAAGCCACAACTATGTTCGTAGTAACATTCTTTGTTATATCATTTTCTGTATAAGAAATAGTCACACTATTTTTTGATAAACTTAAATTATTACCATCTGTAATGCTATAATCTGTTATTACTTTTGTTTTGTTATTAGAATAATTAGCCAATATAACCATTCCAGATGAATCAAAATTTTCACCTACAGCATAAATCGTTTTGGTTGGATTATTAGTAATTTCTAATGAAATAAGATCTGGTTTCTTTAATTTTCCTACTGTTCCTTCAATTATATTAGTACTTGTTTTTGTAAAACTAAATAGAGCATAACTTGAATATCCTATACATACCAATATAATTAAAACTATTGCAAATAGAAAATAACTGTTTATTAATTTAACATCCGTTTTTAAAAAACTTATTATTCTTTTCACTATAACCACAACCTTATTTTATTAACTATTAACTATATAAATTAATTATATAAAGCACCCCCCCCAGGTTGTCAATATTTTTTAGAATTTTTAACAATTTTTTCATAAAAAAATAAATATACATTATATATATTTACTCATTTGTTTCATAACTTGATTAACTTGTTTTTGAGATGGAGTTCTACCCATTTGACTCATCATTATTTTTACCATTTCTTCATTAATTGGTGGATTTTTCTTTAAATATTTTTTCATCCACATACGAGCAAGTAAGAACCCTAAAACAAGTCCTGGTATTAAACCAATTACAATATATAATAAATCATGTCCTAATCCCATAACTTTTTCCCTCCATAAATATATTCTATAATAAAATATATTCAATTACAAGATATTTATAAATTTTTAAGTATTACCTTATTATTTTTTAAAAAGAAAAACTCTTGATTTTTAAAATCACATACAAAATAAGTATTATTAAAACTATTTAAATCTTTTAAAAAAGAACAATCTTCTTTATTAGTTTCTAATCTTAAATTACTATTTTTTACTTTCAAAATACTAATTTCATTTAAAAATAAATTATTAATAACATGTTCATTTTCATTATAAGAATACATCATTTTATCTTTATATATATTATAAAAATATTCATTTATTTCTTTTTTATCTATAAAATTACATATTTGTTCAAATAAATTATAACCATAATTTTTATCTACTTCTTTCATATAATAAATTCTATTAAATATGTAAAATAGTTCACTAGGCCTATCTTTATATAATTTAGCAAACTCCTTTTTTAAATTAAAAATATAATATTCTTTCATAAAAATCATCCCTTCCATTTTTAGTATAAAAGGAAAGAATGTCTAATTATGCCTAAAAAAAGAAGAAAGATTAAAATTTTATTCTTTCTTCAATATATTTTTCTACATCATCTAAACTTATCACTATTTGTTCCATCGTATCTCTATCTCTTAAAGTTACAGTATTATTATTTAATGTATCATCATCTATTGTAATAGCATAAGGTGTTCCAACAGCATCACTTCTTCTGTAACGTTTTCCTATACTTCCAGTTTCATCATAACTAGTAGAAAAACATTTAGATAATTTATTATAAATTTCTATAGCTTTTTCACTATGAAGTTTTTTTATTAATGGAAGAACAGTTACTTTATAAGGTGCAAGATATGGAATAAGTTTAAGTACTTCTCTTGTTTCTTTATTTTCTAGTGTTTCTTCATGATAAGCATTAAGTAAAGTTGCAAGTACAAGCCTTTCAACCCCTAAAGATGGTTCCACTACATAAGGAATATATTTTTCATTTGTTAATGGATCTAAATATTCTTGTGAAATATTTGAATATTCTTGATGTTTAGTTAAATCATAATTAGTTCTTGATGCAATACCCCAAAGTTCACCAAAACCAAATGGAAATTTATACTCGATATCAGTAGTTGCATTACTATAGAAGCTAAGTTCTTCTTTAGAATGATCTCTAAATCTTAAGTTTTCTTCTTTAAATCCTAAATCTTTTAAAAAGTTTTTAGCTTTTTCTTTATAAAAATTAAACCATTCAAGTTCTGTTCCTGGTTTACAAAAAAACTCTAATTCCATTTGTTCGAATTCACGAACTCTAAAAATAAAATTACCAGGTGTTATTTCATTTCTAAAACTTTTACCTACTTGTCCTATACCAAATGGTATTTTAAGTCTCATACTTCTTTGAACATTTAAAAAATCAACAAATATTCCTTGGGCTGTTTCTGGTCTTAAATAAATTGTGTCTTTTAAATCTTCAGTTACTCCTTGGAATGTTTTAAACATTAAATTAAATTGTCTTATATCAGTAAAATTACATTTACCACATTTAGGACATTTAATATGATTTTCTTTTATATAATTAATCATATCATCACTAGTCATTTTTTCTACATCACTAACATTATTATCTTCAAGTAACTTATCTGCACGATATCTTGAATTACATTCTTTACAATCAATTAATGGATCGCTAAAAGTCTTTAAATGTCCGCTTGCTTCCCATACTTTAGGATTCATTAAAATAGCACTGTCAAGCTTAACACAATTTATATCTTCTTGAATAAATCTTTTAAGCCAAGCATTTTTTAAATTATTTTTAAGTTCTACTCCTAAAGGACCATAGTCAAAAGTATTAGAAAGTCCTCCGTATATTTCACTTCCTTGAAATATAAAACCATAATTTTTACAATAATTTACCATTTTTTCCATATTCATAATATTATTCCTCCCATTTTAATTGTCTTTTCATATTTTCTTCTTTTTTATATACTTCTTCTAATAAACCTAGATTATTTAACTCATCTACTAATTTTTTGCTATTAATAAAAATTGATAAATCTTCAATACTTATATTACAACAATTTTTACTATTATCAAACTTTATTTTAGAATTAATTAAATCTTTATCAAAAACACATTCAAGCAAATAATTATATATTGCTTTTCCTAATTTATTATCTTCTAAAAGTAGAAAATATGTAACACCAAGTCTATTTTCATATGTATTAATTGAAGTTTTATTACTTAATAAAACATTAAAATTAACTTTACCTTCTTTATTTAAACCTTCCTCTATTTTATTTGTAATTCCATTAAAAAGTGAATAACTTAAATTTTTTAAAAATTCTTCATTTATAAGATTACTATTAGCATCAATAAATAATTTTCTTGCATTTGTATTAACTAACATATATTTATCACTTAATAATAATTCTTTCCCTATTATATAATCTTTTACTTTACTATAATGATACACATCCCCTGTTTGAAAATATAATTCTGTTATAAAAGAAAATAACTCTTGATTAGACATTTCTTCTAAATTTTTAGAATAGATACTAATTGTAGGAAATCTTTTATTTGAATTCTCTTTTTGAAGTATTTTTATAACTAATTCATTATTTATAATAGATAAATCTATTTCTTTAAAATCAACATTTCTTATTTGTTCTAATATTTTACTACTCATATTTAATAACCCTCTCTTTTTTATGTTCATATTTTATGTTTAAATATTCAATTAAATTATTAATTAAATATGTTCCTTTTATTATAATAGTTATATTATTTTGTAAAGTTATTATAACATTAAAATCATCATCATTATATGTTTTAATCGTTTGATAAACATAATATTTATCAAGAAATTCATTTAATAATTCAATTGTTTTATTTAATTGTTTTTCACTATTTATATTTATCTTTAATTTATTTTGTATTTCATTAATTTTTTCATCCTCATTTAATGGTTCTTTATAAAAAGAAATATTATCTTTATCATCTTGTTTTACCACGATAAACTGAATATTTTTTTCTTTTATTTCCTCTTTTGTTAAGCTATGTTTAAAATTCTTTTTTTCCTTATTTTGTATACTAGTTGTAGCCATAAATGAATAAGGTATATTATTAGTTTTACAATAATTTATTAAAAAGTTTATAAATACCTCATCATCTTTAATATAAATATCTGTAAATTTAAAAGGATTTTTTTTAATATTACTAGTACTTAATTCATATGAATATGTATCTAAATCATATAAATAATATATGTCTACTTTTGATATTTCATAATTACAAAAATATTTTACAAAATCTGTTTTCTTCATGTTATCCCCCATAAAATAAAAACTTGAAAAAGATATGTAAAGACGAAATTAAATTCCGCGGTTCCACTTTACTTATTCTTTTCCAAGAATCTCTTTTAATAAATGATTTATTATTAAATTAATAATATAGAGTTTCCAAGCCCCATCATTTAAATATAAATAAGTTACGATATTATTTTACTATAAATATTCTTTTATGTAAATATATTATTGTAAATTTACTATTTTATTTATAGTGTCCTCCTTACTTTCAAGATTTTCTATTCTAAGAGCAAATATACAAGTAAAAATTATTACCATTAGATAGAATATAATAATTAATTTTTTTGGTGTAATACTTTCCATAACCATTTTCTCCTTTCTTGATTTAAGTTTATTACAAATATATGTTCGTGTCAATAACTTTTCGAAACATTTGTTTGACATTTTACACATGATATGTTAAACTAAATACATAAGGAGGAAAAAGATATGGAAAAATTAACTAATAAACAAGAAAACGTATTAAAAGAACTTAAAAAATACATGGCTAAAAAAGGTTACCCCCCTACTGTTAGAGAATTATGTAAAGCAACAAATTTAAATAGTACTGCTACAGTACAAACACATTTAAATACTTTAGTTCAAAAAGGTTTTATTACTAAAGATCCTGAAAAAAACAGAACTATTGAACTTTTAGTGCCTAATGAATATGCAAAAAAGGATGAAACTGTTGTATCTGTTCCCCTACTTGGAAAAGTAACTGCAGGTAATCCAATTGATGCGATTGAAATGCCAGATGAATATTTTGATTTACCAGTTAATCTTGTTGCTAATAAAAAAGATATCTTTACTTTAAGGGTAAGTGGCGAAAGTATGATTAATGTAGGTATCTATGATAACGATATAATAATTGTAGAAAGAAAAAATGATGCCAAAAATGGTGATATTGTAGTAGCAATGAATGATGATAACGAGGTAACTGTAAAAACATTTTATAAAGAAAAAGATCATTTTAGACTACAACCTGAAAATGACACAATGGAACCAATTATTTTAAAAAATGTTACAATATTAGGTAAAGTTGTTGGATTATATCGAAAGTTTTAATAAAAAACTTTCTTTTTTTATTCTTACATGTTATAATATAAGAACTTTTTAAGAAAGAGATTTTATAATAATATAAAAGTAAGAAGGAATATTTATATGAAAGAAATAACAAAATGGAATTACGAATATATAAATAATAAAGAGTTACAAGATTATTTAAATTATATAAAACAATTTGAAGTATTAAAAAAAGAAGAACAAATAAACCTTTTTAATAAATATCAAAAAGGAGATAAAAATGCTTTTAAAAAACTAATTAATCACAATTTAGGACTATCTGTTACTATTGCAAAAACTTTTATTGGAAGTACAACTTCTGTTATTAATATATTTGATTTAATAAATGAAGGAAATTTAGCCTTAATAAATGCTGTTAAATCTTTTAATCCAGAAAAAGATGTTAAATTTTCAAGTTATGCCGGAATAATTATTAAACAGCAACTTACTAAATATGTTTTAGAAAATAGTAAAGGATTTAATATAAATATTCATACAATGCAAAGAATAAATAAATTAAAAAGTATTATTAATACCAACCCTAATTTAAACGACCAAGAACTTGCTAATATATTAAATATTAGTATTAGTACCGTTAAAAATTATAAACTTTTTCTTTTAAATATATTATCTTTAAATATAAGAATAAGTGATGATATAGAAGAAGATTATATAGATTATATAACTTATGAAGATGCAATAGACCCTTGTGAACAAGTTATTAAAAAATTAGAATATGAAATAGTTAAAAGTAAATTATCTTTATTAAATGAAAAAGAATTAGATATTATTAAATTATATTTTAAAGAAAATTTAACATTAAAAGAAATTGGAGAAAAATACAATCTTACAAAACAAAGAATTAGTAAAATACTAAATAATGCTCTTTATAAATTGAAATATGATTATGAAAGATTAGAAAAAAACATTAATAAAAGCAGATAGTTATCTGCTTTTATTTGTTTTCTTACCATTTAATATATCAAACTTATCTAATAAATTATTTTCAAATGCTAAGATTAAATTATTTTTACTTTTATATTCTTCAATTGCTATTTTTATAAGATCATTTATTAACTCTGTTTGACTTTTCTTTTTAGGAAGCCATAAATAAAGTGATAAACTTCCTGGCATTGTATTAATTTCACTAACATATATTTTTTTTGATTTATCATCAATTAAAAAATCTATTCTAGCAACTCCTCTTGCATTTATAGCTTTAAATGTATTTATTGCATACATTTTTAAATCTTCCATCATTTCTTTAGATAATAAAGGATTAGCTTTTCTTCCTTTTTTAATTGTTTTAGAATAATTTTCTACATATTTTTCTTTAAAAGTAAAAAATTCATCAGTTACATTAATTTCTTCAATTTCAGAAGTTTCAACATCTTCATATGTACCTAAAACACTTATATTTACTTCTTTTACATGTTTTATTTCTTCTTCGATTATTATTTTATTATCAAATCTAATTGCTTCTTTTATACCAGAGATTAATTCATGTTCTGTTGTTGCTCTTGTTATTCCAATACTTGAACCTAATGAAGCAGGTTTTACATACATTGGATAATTTAAAGTGTTTATTTTTTCTAAAACTTTTTTCTTTGAAGAAATAAATTCTTTTGATGTAAACCAAACATAATTAGTCGTAGGAATATCATTAGATTTGAGTATTTGTTTCATAAAAACTTTGTCTTGTCCTATCGCACTGGCAACTACACCACTTCCTACATAAGGAACTCCAAGCATATCTAAATACCCTTGTAAACTACCATCTTCCATATAAAGTCCATGACCTATAGGAAAAACAATATCTATTACATTAAGCGTTCTTCTTGTAAAACCAAGAGATTGTAAAATACAACTTTTTCCTCTTCTTATTAAACATACCTTTTTAGCATACCTTTTAACCCCATCCATATCACGATAATTAAGAATATCTTTAAAATGATCTCCTGTATACCATGTTCCTTCTTTATCTATATATATAGGAATAACATTATATTTATTAGTATCCATATAGCCCATTGCTTCAACTGCAGAAATTATACTTATTTCATGTTCTACACTTTTTCCCCCAAAAATTACTCCAACATTAACTTTCATAAAATTTTCCTTCTCTCATATTTATTCATTAATAGTATAACAAAGTTATCATAATTTAACAAGAAATTTTACACACGTAAGAAAAAAAAGGTTAATTATTTTACAAAAAGAAAGTAAACATTAAAAAATAACAGGTTACCCTATTATTTTTTTAACATTTACACTGGCATTTTTTATTTCTTCTTTATCAATGTCTAAATCTTTATTTAATTTATCTATAGCTTCTTCAATTGAAATATCATTTTTTGTTAATAAATCAATTAACAATGCTTCAGTAGATAAATCAGAGATTTTTCTTTTTCTTGTTTCTTTAAAGAATTCTTTCTTTTTCTTAACAACAACATTGCTTAAAATTAAAAGTCCAAGTAAATTTGGTATCAATAAAAGACCATTAACAGTATCTGCTAAATTCCAAACAAATTCTAAAGAAGTAACAGAACCAATAAAGATAAATACTAACCATAAAGCATTAATAACTTTTTGACTTTTTGTTCCAAATAAGTATTCTGCAGATTCTTGACAAACATAACTTGCAGATGTTAAACATGTAAATGAGAAACAAATTGAAGCGATAAATATCATTATACTTCCTACACCACCCGGTAAAACTTTATCAAATGCTGCCATTACAAGAGGTGACCCATCTGCTCCACTAGTCCAAAGTCCAGACATAACTACTACTAGACCTGTAATTGTATTTACGATAATTGTATCTATAAATATTTCTGTTGGTCCCCATAAAGCTTGTCTTGTTGGATGATCTGTTTCTGCCGCACTATGAGCAAAAGCGGCAGTTCCAAGTCCTGCTTCATTAGAATAAATACCACGAGCAAATCCATATCTAATTATTTGTGCAATACTTGCTCCCGCAAATCCTCCAGCTGCTGCTTGAGGTGTAAATGCTGCCTTTATAATTGTAGAAAATGCAGGTCCTACTAATTCAAGATTACTAAATATTACAACTAATCCTGAAATTATATAGAATATTCCCATAATAGGAACAAAGTTTTTACTAAACTTACCAAGACGTTTAATACCACCAAATATTATAACTCCAACAATTATTACTAAAGCAATACCAAGTACATAATCTGGAATGTTAAATTTAGTTGTTACTGTTGAAACAATTGTATTTGTATCAACCATTGCTACGATTACTATATATGATAATATAGACATTACTGCGTAGAAACCAGCTAAAAATTTACTTCTAACTCCATCTCTTAAATAGTACATTGGACCACCTTTAACATTGCCATCTTTAGTAAACACTTTTCTATAAACAATACCAAGTGTAATTTCAGCAAATTTAGTAGCCATTCCAAAGAATGCCGCAACCCACATCCAGAATATTGCCCCAGGTCCTCCAGCTGCTATAGCAGTAGCTACTCCTGCAATATTACCAGAGCCTACAATTTCTCCTAAAGAAATAAGTGCAGCTTCTCCTGAACTTATAAGTCCTTTCCCTTTAGATTTTTTAAACATCTTTTTTATTGTGTTATTCCATATATCTTTTATCTTAGTTATTTGAATAAATCCTAATCTAATTGTAAGATATAATCCTGTACCAAGAATAAAGATAATCATTGGAACACCAAATAAAATATTATTCAAAAAATCATTTGCATTATTGATTGCATCAATCATAAATAAATCTTCCTTTCTTTATGTATTGATTTAATTATACCCATAAATCTAAATAAAGGCAAGGCTTTTTAAAATTAACATGTAAAATTAGCATGTAAAAAGAAGCAATCTTTACTTTGCTTCTACAATTAATTTTATTGCTGTTCGTTCTTCCCCATCTATACTTATATCAGTAAAAGCAGGAATACATACTAAATTTTTACCACTTGGGGCAACAAATCCTCTTGCTATTGCTACTCCTTTAATTGCTTGATTAAGTGCTCCTGCTCCAATTGCTTGTATTTCTACTTTTCCTTTATCTCTAAAGACATTAGTTAATGCTCCTGCTACTGAATTTGGGTTAGATTTGCTTGACACTTTAAGTGTATCCATATTTTTATCATCCTTTCTTTATACACTTAAATATATGTTATTAAAACTACTTTTATAACAAAAAAAGAAGTTATAAAACCTCTATATCTTCTTCTTCGTTTTTTACTGTTTCCTTATTTAACGTGTTAATTAAATCTTCTGTTTTTTCTAAATCAATTGTTTTTTCTTCATAAGGAACTTTTTCCTTAATTTCATTATCAAGGTTTATATTCGCGCTAGGATTTGCCCCACCATAAATTGTTTTTGGTGGTTCTTCTTTTTTTATTTCTTCTACTTCTTTATTATCTATATCACTTAGTAATGACATTATTTCATCCTTTACATCATCTAAATTTTCTGTTTTTTCCAAATTTTCTTGTAATGGTTCTTCTTTATTTTCTACAAACAAACTTGTATCTAAAACTTCTGTTTTACTTAAATTTTCTTCACTTACTTGTTCTATATCTTCCTTATTTTCTTCTAAAGGAATATCATTTTCTTCAACTTCAACAGTTGGCTCAAGTTTTGTTTCATCATCTATCTTATTATCTTCAACAACTTCTTTATCCAAGAAATCTTCTTCACTTGTATATTCCTTTTCCTCATGATGTTCATCTTTACCTTTTAATTTACTTTTAATATCTTCAATTTCTTCTTCATCATCAACAGGATTTTTATATGCAATTACTCCTATTACAATCGAAACAACAAGCAAAAATACACCTATTGTGATTAATACACCTGGAAATTCAAAAAACATTTTTATATCCATATGTAATCGTTCCCTTCTTATCTTTACATTTTAATCTTAACAAATATTACAAAATTTTGCAATATTTTTTTGTCTAATATAGTATAGTTTAGTAAAGTAACAATTATTACTAATTTTTCTTAGATATTACAACAATTTCAAGTTTATTAGTTTTTTCTAAATTTTCAAAATCAATCTTCTTAATTAAATTAATAAGTTCTTCATATGAAAGATTTTGAATATCTTTTATTTTATCATTCTTATATTCGCCTAAATCAATTATATCTGTTAGTATATCACTACTAGTGGCACTTATATTATCAATAGATTTAATTTCATTAGCAACCCATACTTTCTTAATTCTTTCAAAATCTTTCTTAGAAATTTTTATATTTTTAAAGATTTTTCTTAATTCATTTATTAATTTATCTTGATTTTCTGTAACAGCAGTAACACCAATTAAATAATGACTATGGCTACTTAATAAATTAGTACTTATTTCTGTACATAAATTTTTTTCTTGTAATTTTTCTCTTGCTAAAGAAGTTGATCCTAAAACTAATGTTAACATCATTCCTAAATATATTTCTCTTTTATATTCATCCATACCTAAAGTATTTTTATTTATTTTATAATTTAAACTTAACCTTGTTGTTTCTGTTTTTAGTTTTATTTCTTCATAAGGAATAAATACCTCATCATCTTCTTCATAATATAGTTTTTCTATTTTTTTATTATCATTTTTAAAATCTTTTAATTCTTCTTTTATTATTTTTATTGTTTCATCTTTATCTATATTACCTACCGCTATAATGAACATATTATCAGGTCTATAAAAAGCATTAAAACATATTTCTAAATTTTTTTTAGTTATACTTTTTATTTCTTTCTTTTCCCCAATTACTTTATATTTATATGGATCTTTAAAAAAAGCATTTTCTCTTGTTTTATCATAAAGTAATCTATTAGGATTATCACTAACCATTCTTGCTTCTTCTAAAATAATTCCTTTTTCTTTTTCAACATCTTTTTCTGTTATTTCAAGATTAGTAACAAACTTAAGTAGATATTTTAAATTTTCATTATAATTATTATTTCCAGTAAAATAATAATTTGTATAGAATATTGATGTACCAGCATTTACATCAGTTCCACTTTTGGCATAAAAATCAAATGGATTTTCTTTTTCTTTTTCAAATAACTTATGTTCCAAAAAATGTGCTACTCCACTTGGCATTTCATATATTTTATTATTTACTTTAAATTTAGAATTATAATTTCCATATTTAGTACCAAATGATACATAAAAATTTTTCTTATTTTTAAGTGGTACAAGATATACCAAAAGTCCATTGTCAAGTTTATCAAAATATAGTTTTTCTTCAAAATTATTTATATTAATCTCTTTCATCTTTTGTCTCCTTAAGTACATATATAATATCCATATTTATTTTTTTACTGACTTTTATTATATCTTTTTTAGTAATATTTAAAACTTCTTTAATTGCCGTATCTATATTATCACAATCTAAGTATTCCATACTGAAATAATAATCAATAATAGAAGATGGGTATTCATCAAATTCTTTTAATGAACTAATCATAAGACTTTTAGCATTATTTAGTTTTTCTATACTAAACTTACCTTTTCTTATATTATTCATTTCTTCTTTTATTCCTTTTATTACTTCATTACACTTTGTATAATCAATCCCACTTGATATAACTAAAAAATTATCACTTTTTCTATAATTAGATAAAATATCATAAGTTAAAGACTTTCTTTCTCTTACATTTTTAAATAAAAAAGAATCAGGACTTGCTCCTAGAATTATATTATATAAAAACATAACATATTTTCTTTCTTTTTCCGTTAATTTTTTTAAACAACAACTTATTAAGAGTCTTGTTTGATTAAAATTCTTACTTTCTTCATATTTTATAAGTTTTTTACTCTTTGGAATATAATTTATTTTAAATGATAATTCATCTTTTTTAATTTTTTTAAAATTAAATGTTTTAGAAATAGCATTTTCCATTTCATAAAAGTTTATATTACCTATTACATATATATCTATTAAACTATTTTTAATAAATTTATCATAATACTTTTGTAAGCTTGTTAAAGTTATTTCTTCTAAATCTTTGATATTACCATCCATATTATAGGAAAAAGAATAATCTTCTCCCATAAGATTTTTAAGCCTTATGTAAGAATAACTTTTAGGATAATCATAACCTTGTTTTATATAAGACAATAAATAATTTTTAGTTATATTAAAATTATTTCTAAAATCTTTATTATCTTCAAGGTTAGGATTAAAAATTATCTCTTTTAAAAATTCAAGTCCTTTCATAGTAATATCATCATTAATATATTTATTTTCTAACATTGAAATTGATATTTCCGTACTAAAAGTATTACCTATTCTTGTATTATTTCCATAAAGATTTAAATCATATAATTCTTGTTTTGCTATACTAAAGTTTCTTTTAGATGGATACTTTTTACAAGAACTTAATAAAAGTTCAAAAAGGAAATTACGAATTGTTATTTCCTCTTTGTTTATTTTTTCTTTAAAAATACATCTAACTGTAATTGTTTTAAATTTATCAGTTTTTATTAAATGAAGTTTATAAGATCTTTTATCTATTTGTTTATATTCCATAAATTTATTCTCCTCTTGTTAAATAGTATGTACTGCTTTTATTATTCTATTATAGAATTAAGGGCAAGGCTTATTGCCTCATTAAATGTTGTTTCCCTTTCTTCGGTAGTTAATTTTTTATTATTAACTAAATTATCTGATACAGTTAAAATACTGCTTGCTTGTTTTTTGTATAAACTTGCAACATAGAAAAGAGCAAATGTTTCCATTTCTACACCTAAACAGTAATTTTTTTTAACTTCAGGATTATTAATTGTTTTATAAAAAACATCTGTTGTTTCAATATTACCTATTCTTAACTCAATATTTGCTTTATATGCATTTTCGATTATTTTTTGATTTAAGAATGATGAAGCACTTATTAAATCAATTTCTTTTCCATCATACTGGTAACTAAAGTTTGATAAAGTATATGCTTTTTCTGCTAAAATCACACTTTTAACATCTATTTCATCATAATAGCTTCCACATGAACCTACCCTTATAATTTTTTCAACATTATAATAGTCAAATAATTCTTTAGCATAAATTGCCATGCTTGGACATCCCATACCTGAAGACATAACCGTTACTTTAACTCCTTTAAAGTAACCTGTGTAAGCTAAATTTAATCTAACATTATTTACTAATTTATAATCATCTAAATAGTTTTCTGCAATAAATTTAACACGAACAGGGTCACCTGGCATAATTACTAATTTTGCTATATCATCATCATATTCTGTTTTTATATGTAAACTCATAAATAATCCTCCTACTCATTATTATTATTATCTTCAAGTTTTACTAATACTTCTCTTGGTTTAGAACCATTTTGTGGTCCAATTATTCCTCTTTCTTCAAGTAAATCAATGCATCTTGCAGCCCTATTATAACCAAGTCTAAACTTTCTTTGTAAAAGTGATGCACTTGCTTTACCTGAAGTTATTACAAATTCTACTATTTCATTGTATAACGGATCATCATACTCTTCAACATCACCACTAACTAAAGATGACTTTAATTCTTCATCTTTTTCTTCAAAGGAACTAAAGAATGTTTGGTCATATTGAGCTTTTTGTTGACTGATACAATAATTTACAACTTTTTCAATTTCACTATCGCTAACAAATGCTCCTTGGATTCTTTGAGGTACAATATCTCCCATTGGAAGATATAACATATCCCCTTTTCCTAAAAGTTTTTCTGCTCCAGTCATGTCAAGAATAGTTCTTGAATCAATACTTGATGAAACTGCAAATGAAAGTCTTGACGGAATGTTTGCTTTAATTAAACCTGTTATGACATCTGTTGATGGTCTTTGTGTTGCAATAATTAAATGAATTCCTGCCGCACGAGCCATTTGTGTAATACGCATAATAGATTGTTCAACTTCTTTTCCTGCAACTAACATAAGATCAGCTAGCTCATCTACTATTACAACCCAATAAGGAAGTGGTTTAAGCTTTTCATCTTCACTTTTATTTTTATTATATTTTAATACATATTCATTATAACCTTCAATATTTCTTGTTTTACTTTCTTCAAATAAATCATATCTTCTATCCATTTCACTAACTGCCTTTTGCAATGCTTGACTAGCTTTTTTAGGATCAGTAACAACTGGTGTTACAAGATGTGGTACGCAATTATAAACACCAAGTTCTACTTTTTTAGGATCTACCAAAATAAGTTTTACTTCATCTGGCTTAGTAAACATTAAAATAGATAAAATTATACAGTTAATACATACTGATTTACCACTACCAGTAGCCCCTGCAACAAGTAAATGTGGGGTTTTATTTATATAACATGCTTGAACATTACCCATAATGTCCTTACCAAGTCCTGCAGTTAATTTTGTCTTAAGTTTATTTTCTCTTTTTAAACCCTCAAGTGTTTCACGAAGTGTAACTGTTTGGGCATTATCATTTGGCATTTCAATTCCAACAGTATTCTTGCCAGGAATTGGAGCTTGAATACGAACATCCTTCTTAGCAAGCGCTAAAGCTATTTCACGGTTTATTCCAAGAAGTTTAGAAAGTTTAGTTCCTTGTGACAACTCAAGTTCATACTGAATAACAGAAGGTCCAACATTTACCGCTACGACTTCTCCAATTATTCCAAAATCTCTTAATGTTTCAACAAGTTTTTTAGAATTATTAGCAATTGCTACTTTATCAATAGCTTTTTTATTTTTTTGTGGTGAATCTAATAAATCAAAGGAAGGTAAAATATAATTTTTATTAACAATAACTTCTTTTTCTTCTTTAACTTCAGGTTCTATTTTCTTTTCTGCATTAATATTAGTTATTTCACTTATATTTTTAACAACCTTTTTAGGTATTTCTTCTTCTTCATCATTTGTATTAATTTTTAATTTAGTTTCATCAAATTTATTTTCATGTTTCTTATCTTTAATACTTGCTTTATCTTTTTTAGGTAGTATTTCCTTTACCTTATCTTTAGTATTTCTTACAATATCAAAAATAGACATACCTGTAAACACCATAAATCCTGTTATTAAAAAGACCCAGCATACAATATTAGCACCATCTTTTTCAAATAATTTATAAAAAGCTGTAGCAAATAAAGAACCAATTATTCCACCACCTGTATTTTCTAAAGCAGGATTAAATACTCCTGTTTTAATTTCATTTCCCATTATTTTATCAATACCTACAAGTAAGTTTTCATATGTTTCACTTATAATCTTTGATGTATCAATATTTTCTAAACAATAACTTATATGTAAAAATACTAAAACGCTAATAATCATTAAATATATTCCCATCATTTTAGCACTGAAAAAATTAAATTTTTCTTCTTTAACAACCATATACATTCCTAAGAATAAAATAGCAACAAGTAAAAGAAGATATAAATTTCCCACTAAAAAAAGAGCAAACGATGATATTATCCTACCAGCTGGTCCGTATTTTCCTATTCCTAAAATACTAATAAGAATTAGTAAAACACCCCATAATTGTATTAAAAAATGATTATCTTTTTCTTTCACATTTCTTTTTTTTCTTTTTGCCATAAAATTACCAACTTTCTATTATTTTACTTCTAAATATATTCTATCAAAAATTAAAAATAAAGTCTATATTAAAAAAAGAATTATGATGTATTTTCATAATTCTAAATCAAAGACATATGGATTACTTTCTGTTCCATCGCCATTTTTGATTTTAACATTATTATTTAAATATAAGACTGGTCTTATGGCCATACCATAAGTTGAACTTCCTATTCCATGAATTTGACCATTTGACATTAAAAAAAATACACTAGACTCACTCGCATTTGTATATTGTGGCAATAATTTTTCTTCTATTTTTAAATTGTATAGCCAATTGGTATTATTACAGGTTCTTATATCATTCGATGAACTGTTTGCATTATATAACAACTTTAATTCACAATTTTCTGTTGCATATCCATAATCACTTGCGTACATTAAAGATATTTTTCCAATCCAATTAGTAGGATTATTATTATAATAATGTGCACTACCACTTATTTTTCTTTCATTACTATACATACTTACTGGAGTTGGCGTAATAGCATTATTATATCCTCCAAGATAATATTTAGAATTGCCTATTAATTCTTTTTCATTTGCTGATAGACCATTATAATATGTTTCATTTAAAAATGTATTAAGCGTTGCTTTTGTCCAATTATTATATCCATTCGAATCCCAAGGATAGCTTCCTATACTTTCATTTCTTATTAACTTAATCCTATTTTCTATATTACCATTACCATCATCTGTTGGGAATATTCCAAGTATTCTCCATGTTTCGTTATTAAAATTAACATAATTTTTTGGATTTGCTCCACGATATCTATATTCTTTTATATCTTTATCATTTCCTATTTGAAGTGTTGTATCTTTTGAATGTGTTATGGTATATAGACCACTATTATCTTTATTACCAGTTTGTTTAATAATTTTATCAACACCATAGCTTTCTTCATCACCTTTTAATAAATTATTTAATTCTTCTCTTAAATCTAATATATATTGTTTATCATTTGTATATTCACTTCTTAATATTCCAAGTACTAAAAACATACAAAGTGATAAAAGAAGAATTATTGAATAAATAACTGTTGTTATTGCCATTCCTTTATTATTCATATTACACACACCTTTATCTTATAAATTTATTATACAATAAAAATATAAAAAAAAATAGATATTATTGTAATATATCTATAAATTTTGACAACATATTAATACTATTAGCCATTTTATTTATTTTATCTTCTGGAGTTAATTTATATTCTTTTTTCATTTCTTCTTCAAATTGTTTAAAATAATTTTTATTTCTATTTAAAAACTTATACCAATATGACTTTTCTCTTAAATATTTTATATCATTTGGATTAGACCTTAGTCTATATTGAATTTCTACATTCATTAATCATCAAAATTCTTAAAAATAGGTCTAGGTTCATAAGAAGATTTTTTAGTATCACTTTCTTTTTTTTCACGATTACTTATAAAATCTTGAACATACCCTATACCTTTTTGTAAAGAAGAAATTCCTTTTTGTACTTCATTCATATCTAATGATTTAAAAACATTAAACATATCTTTAAAAGAAAATACACCATTTGTTGTTATACCTAAATACTTATTCCATATATCATGAAAAGGCCCATATAAATCATAAAGTTCATAAAACTTTTGCCAAGTCATATCACCATTTCTTACAAAATTAACAAGTTTAGGATTTTCTTTTACAAAATTTTTAAAATTATCCAAAGACATAAAAATCACCTACTAAAATATATGCTTTTAGTAGGTAAATGTTACTTGTTTTATAAATTTAATATATCATCAACTTTTCTAAGTTCATCATCAATTTCTAATAATGATATTTGTGTTGGTTCTTTTATAACAGTTCTTTCTACTTCTTCTTTATTTTCTTCTGTTTTTTCTTTTGAAATTAATTTTTGTATTTCAAATACATCAATATATTTTTCTTTTGAAATAGTAGTTCCTGTTTTATATCTATCAAGAATAGGTAAATCTGTATTTTTAATTGTTTCTATATAATCATTAAATCTAAGTCCAAATAATGCTTTAGTATTTGTTATAAAGACATTTTTAATATTATATGGATTAGTTTTAACTTCACGAAGAATTAAAAGTCCTCTTCTTGCACGAGTTGACTTTTCAAAATCTTCTAATTTTACTCTTTTAGCAGTTTTATTATCAGTAAAAATTGTTACATATTCTAAAGTTTTATCAAATATATTCATTGAAACAACTTCATCATTTTTAAGTGTCATTGATTTTACACCACTTGATTTTATACCAGATGATGGAATTTCACTTTCATCAAACCATAAACTAAAACAAGATGATGTTGATATCATTATATCATTAAAGTTATTAAGTTTAGCATCAATTACTTCATCATTATCTTTTAATTTCATACATGAAATTGCTTTAGAATATCTACTAACTTTAAATTCTTTTAATGGTGTTTTTTTAATCATTCCAAGTTTACTTGCTATAACAACCTCTTTATTTATATTAAAATCTGTTACCGGAATAATACTTACTATTTTTTCGTTTTCTTCTAGTTTTATAATATTACTAATATGTTTACCTAATACTTTCCATTTAATATCAGGTATTTCATGTACTGGTAAATATAAATAATTACCTAAATTAGTAAAGATAAGTACTGTATCAATTGTATTAAGTTCATATAATCCTAAAACATAATCATTTTCTTTTAATAAAGGTTCATCATTACTTGAATTATAACTTCTTTTTGATGTTCTTTTTACATAACCATCTTTAGTAATTAAAACAACAACATCTTCTTTTGTAATCATATCTTCTTCATTTATTTTTATTTCTTCAAGATGATCTTCGATTACTGTTTTTCTAGGAACATCATATTCATCTTTAATAGCTTTTAATTCTTTTTTCATTATATATTTTAAAGCTTCTTCTTCCGTTAATATTTTATTATATGTTTCTATTTTTAAATTTAAATCTTTTAATTCATCTTCAAGTAAAGTAATATCAGTATTAGTTAAACGATATAATTGTAAAGTTACAATAGCTTCAGCCTGTTCAATAGTAAAATCAAACTCTTTAACTAAGTTTTCTTTAGCATCACTCTTATTTTTACTTGCTCTAATTACACGGATAACTTCATCAAGTATACTTATTGCTTTAATTAAGCCTTCCACAATATGAAAACGAAGTTTAGCATGATCTAAATCAAACTTAGTACGATTAGTAAGTACTTCTTTTAAATGAAGTATATAAGCATCAATTATATCAATTAATGATAAAAGTTTAGGACATCTATTAACTATAGCTATCATATTATAATTATATGATGTTTGAAGTTCAGTATTTTTATATAAATAATTTAAAATAAGATCTTTATTAGCATCTTTTTTAATATCTATTACTATTCTTAGACCTTCTTTATCTGATTCATCTCTTACTTCAAGAAGTCCATCTAATTTTTTATCTATTCTAATTTCATCTATTTTTTTAACAATATTTACTTTTAATACTTCATAAGGTATTTCTGTTACTACTAAAGATAATTTACCTTTACTTTCTTCTTCATGTATTTTAGAACGTACAACAACTTTTCCACGACCTGTTGTAAAGGCATTAATTATTCCTTGTTTATCAAGACATATTCCTCCCGTTGGAAAATCAGGTCCTTTTACTATATCTAAAATTGTTTCAACTCTACAATTAGGGCTATCAATTCTTTTAATACAAGCATCAATTATTTCTCCTAAATTATGTGGTGGAATATTTGTAGCATAACCTGCACTTATTCCTGTTGTTCCATTTACAAGTAAATTAGGAAATTTAGCAGGAAGAACAGTAGGTTCCATAACTGTATCATCAAAGTTTGGAGCAAATTTAACTGTATTTTTTTCAATATCTTTTAAAAGTTCACTTGATATTTTAGATAATCTTGCTTCAGTATAACGATATGCTGCAGGACTATCACCATCAATTGAACCATTGTTACCATGCATATCTATCATTGGATTTTTAATTTTCCAATCTTGAGAAAGTCTTACCATTGCATCATATATACTTGTATCACCATGTGGATGGAAACTACCTATAACATCTCCAACTGTTTTAGCACTTTTACGATAAGGTTTATCATAAGTATTATGACCTATATACATTGCATAAAGTATTCTTCTTTGAACAGGTTTTAATCCATCTCTAACATCAGGTATAGCACGATCTTGAATAATATACTTACTATATCTTCCAAATCTTTCTCCCATTATTTCTTCCAAAGAATAATTATATATCTTTTCTAAAATCTGTTCTGTTGTATTATTTTTCTTCATATCATTACCATCCTTCTTAAGTATCTATATTTATTATAAACTAAATTTAATTATTTTTAAAGACAAC
>ENA-OPFI01000273-OPFI01000273.1-human-gut-metagenome-genome-assembly--contig:-NODE-273-length-25417-cov-2.794614_pt1 | contig 25417 bp, 19 predicted proteins | sample MGYA00241308_ERZ501550 | MGnify/ENA primary metagenome ERZ501550 (study PRJEB25962, sample SAMEA2042433) | human gut metagenome | biome: human gut; feature: human-associated habitat; material: faeces...
GGCAAACACTGCCAGCCCACCGACAATTAATGGTTTGCGACCAATGCGGTCGGAAAGCAGGCCAAACGGAATCTGAAAAACGGCCTGAGTCAGACCATAAATACCAATGGCAATACCGATTAATGCTTCGCTGGCACCTTGCAGAGCCATGCCGTACGTGGTCAGAACCGGCAGAACCATGAACATGCCCAGCATGCGCAACGAGAATACGGTCCCTAAACCCCAGGTCGCGCGCCGCTCACCTGGCGTCATTTTATAATCGTTCATTACCACCTCTGTTTTAAATTCGCGACTAGTGTAAAGCGGCAAACGAATGGGGTAAACATGCGGATTTTTTAGTAAATATTTCGAGAGGGATATGTTTCTAATGCTAAGAAAAAAGGTGCCGTAGCACCTTTTTAATAGAGAGGTTGTGTTACCACACAGCAGCCAGCAGCGTATGCGAGTCCGGCACCATAAAATCAACGGACATCATCACCGAGAGGGCAGTGATGGCGATGATAGAGAAGCCGAACAGCTTGCGCGCCCAGATTCTGTCATCAGCAACTTTATAACCGCGCAGGGCCATACCTAACCACCAGACGCTCACCGCGGCGACCACCAGATATTTATATCCAGCGTAACCGCCAAGAGAGAGCATCAGCGTGGCAACGGCAAAGGCGATGATATACAGCGTGATGTGATTCTTCGCCACTGAAATGCCTTTTACCACTGGCAATACCGGAATGTTTGCCGCCTGATAATCCTTAAAGCGGAAAATGGCGATGGCATAGGAGTGAGGCATCTGCCACAGGCTGAAGATAGCCAGCAGGATCGCTGCGCCGCTATCGAACTCGCCGGTTACTGCACAGTAGCCAATCACCGGCGGCGCAGCGCCGGAGAGCGAACCAATCAATGTGCCGTAGACTGAGTGGCGTTTCATGTACAGGCTATAAACGCCGACATAAACCACAAAGCCCATCACCCCCAGCCAGCAGGCCAGCGGATTCGCGCCAAACCACAGCAGCATAAAGCCAGCAATACCCAGCAAGGTGGCGTACACCAGCGAGACAGCAGGAGAGATCAGGCCTTTAACCAGCACCCGATTCTTCGTCCTTTCCATCTTTCTGTCGATATCCCTGTCGATGTAGTTGTTAAACACACAACCCGACGCCACAACCAGTGACACCCCAACCAGCGTGTAGATAAACAGGGGATAATCAATGCTGCCCTTTGAGGCCAGCAGGAATCCCCCAATCACCGAGATCAGGTTGCCAAAGATGATGCCTGGTTTCGTTACTTGCAGGTATTGCTTAAACATCATAACCGCCGCTCTTAGTGCATCATCATGTTGTAGTTGAGGTTCCACATAATCCAGATGGAGCCTACAACCAGGATAGCGATGATTAGCACGGTGAAGACAAACGCCGTCATGTTCCAGCCTTCATCTGATTTGGTATTCATGTGCAGGAAGCACACCAGATGCACCAGAACCTGTACCACTGCCATTGCCAGGATTGTTCCCAGAATTACGGCCGGAGAGGCAGCCCCTGTCATCACCATCCAGAACGGAATCACCGTCAGAATGATCGACAGGATAAAGCCTGTCATGTAGGTTTTTACGCTGCCATGGGACGCGCCGCTGTGATCGGTAGAATGACTCATTACATCGCCCCCATCAGATAAACAACAGTGAACACACAGATCCAAACCACATCCAGGAAGTGCCAGAACAGGCTCAGGCACATGATGCGGGTACGGTTAGTGCTGGTCAGGCCGCGACGAGCGATTTGTACCATCAGCACCGCCATCCAGATAAGACCGGAAGTGACGTGCAGACCGTGCGTGCCGACCAGCGCAAAGAACGCTGACAGGAAGCCGCTGCGATCCGGACCCATGCCGTTAACAATCAGGTGATGGAATTCGTAGATTTCCATCCCGATAAATCCGGCGCCAAACAACCAGGTCAACGCCAGCCAGGAGATAACCTGGCTTTTGTTGTTTTTGTACATGGCGATAGCCGCCATGCCGTAGGTGATGGAGCTGAACAACAGCAAGAAAGTTTCAACCAGAACGAACGGCAGTTCGAAAATGTCCTTACCTGTCGGGCCGCCTGCGGTGCCGTTCACCAGAACGGCATAGGTAGCAAACAAGATAGAGAACAGAATGCAGTCGCTCATCAGGTAGATCCAAAATCCGAAGATTTTGGTTCCGCCTGCATCGTGGTGCCCGTGTTCGTGCGCGTGGGCAGTCGCGTGCGTCAAAGTATCAGTTGCCATTTTTCAGCCCTGCCTTAGTAATCTCATCGAAATGCTGGTTTTCCAGTTTTTCGATTTCTGCCACCGGCACGTAGTAATCCACGTCCTCGTCGAAGCTTTTCACGATCCAGGTGATGATCATGCCTGCGAAGCCAACAATCGCCAGCCACCAGATATGCCAGATCATGGCGAAACCGAAGATGGTGGAGAAAGCTGCAATGACGATACCTGCACCGCTGTTTTTCGGCATATGAATTTCTTCATAGTGGTCAGGCTTTTTATACGCTTCGCCTTTCTCTTTCATTTCCCAGAATGCATCACGTTCGTGAACGTGCGGCACTACGGCAAAGTTATAGAACGGAGGCGGGGAAGAGGTTGCCCACTCCAGCGTACGGCCACCCCACGGGTCGCCAGTCAGGTCACGGTTCTGGTCGCGGTCGCGAATAGAAACGTACATCTGAATAACGAGGCAGAGAATACCCAGCGCAATCAGTACTGCACCGCTGGCTGCAACCATCAGCATGGTGTGGAACTGCGGGTCAATCTGCTGGCTCAAACGACGGGTCATGCCCATGAAGCCCAGCGCATACAGCGGCATAAAGGCAACGAAGAAGCCGATGATCCAGAACCAGAACGCGCGTTTACCCCAGGTTTCGTTCAGTTTGAAACCGAACGCTTTAGGCCACCAGTAGGTCATCCCTGCGAAGCAGCCGAAGACCACGCCGCCGATGATCACGTTATGGAAGTGCGCAATCAGGAACAGGCTGTTATGCAGAACGAAGTCCGCGCCCGGTACTGCCAGCAGCACGCCAGTCATACCGCCCACCGAGAAGGTGACGATAAAACCGATAGTCCACAGCATCGCAGAATGGAACACGATGCGGCCCTGATACATGGTGAACAGCCAGTTGAAGATCTTCACCCCGGTCGGGATGGCGATAATCATTGTGGTGATACCAAAGAAGGCGTTTACGTTCGCGCCCGCACCCATCGTAAAGAAGTGGTGCAGCCAAACGATGAACGACAGCACGGTGATGCAGACGGTTGCCCATACCAGCGAGGTATAACCAAACAGACGTTTACGCGAGAAGGTTGCCGCAATTTCGGAGAACACACCGAAAACAGGCAGGATCAGGATGTAAACTTCCGGGTGGCCCCAGGCCCAAATCAGGTTGATGTACATCATCATGTTGCCACCCATATCGTTGGTAAAGAAATGGGTGCCCAGATAGCGATCCAGGGTCAACAACGCGACGGTAACCGTCAGAATTGGGAAGGAAGCAATAATCAGTACGTTCGCGCACAGTGATGCCCAGGTAAATACTGGCATCTTGAACATGGTCATGCCCGGTGCGCGCATCTTCAGAATGGTAACGAAGAAGTTGATACCGGTAAGCGTCGTACCTATACCGGATAGCTGGAGACTCCATATCCAGTAATCAACACCGACTCCCGGACTGTACTCTATTCCCGATAGCGGTGGATAGGCCAGCCAGCCGGTCTGCGCAAATTCGCCCACGCCGAGAGAAACGTTAACCAGAATCACACCAACAACAGTAAACCAGAAGCTTAAGTTGTTGAGGAACGGGAACGCAACGTCACGCGCGCCGATCTGCAGCGGAACCACCAGGTTCATCAGACCGATAACGAAAGGCATCGCCACGAAGAAGATCATAATCACGCCGTGCGCGGTGAAGATCTGATCGTAGTGGTGAGGTGGCAGGAAGCCCGCTTCACCCGCCGAGGCAAGAGCCTGCTGGCTACGCATCATAATGGCGTCAGCAAAACCACGCAGCAACATCACAATCGCCACGATGATATACATGATACCGAGGCGTTTATGGTCGACGGAGGTCAGCCACTCTTTCCACAGGTAGGTCCACTTACCGAAGTAAGTGATCAGGCCAACGAGCGCCAGACCTCCCAAAATAATGCCAGCGATCGTAACCATGACGATAGGTTCATGGAACGGGACTGCATCAAGTGATAATTTTCCGAACATCTTTATTCTTCCTCAACCCCTTTAATGGGCGGATTCCGCGTGGCTCATGTCCATGCCTTCCATACCTTCGTGTGCACTGTGCTCACCTTCTGGCTGGGTCATGTCCATGCTCTTACCGTGAGCCATAAACTTGTTAATCACATCGGCAAACAAGTCTGGTTTCACGTTGGAGAAATATTCCACCTGGTTGTATTCGCTAGGCGCGGCCAGTTTTTCGAACGCAGCCATGTCAGACATGGTGTTCGGCGACTGTTTCGCTTTTGCGACCCATTGGTTGAATTCGGCGCGATCCGGTGTTGCAATAGCTTTGAACTTCATGCCTGAGAAGCCCGGCCCGCTGTAGCTGGCGGAGATACCGTCATAAGTACCGGGTTCGTTGGCGATCAGATGCAGGCGAGTCTGCATACCGGCCATGGCATAAATCTGGCTACCCAGACGCGGAATGAAGAAGGAGTTCATCACGGAGTTGGAGGTCACTTTGAAGTACACCGGAGTGTTCGCCGGGAAAGCGATTTCATTCACGGTAGCAATGCCCTGTTCCGGGTAGATGAAGAACCATTTCCAGTCCATGGAAACCACTTCGATGGTAATGGGCTTCTCGTCGTGTGCCAGCGGCTTGCTAGGCTCAAGAGCGTGAGTGGTTTTCCAGGTCAGTACCGCAAGGAAGATGATGATTAAGATAGGTACCGTCCAGACCACAGCTTCCACTTTATTGGAGTGTGACCAGTTCGGGCTGTACTTAGCATCTTTATTGCTCGCACGATACTTCCAGGCAAAACCAACAGCCATCAAGATTGCGGGAATAACGACAATCAACATCAGGCCAAATGCCGTCAGTATCAGTGAACGTTGCTCCAGACCAATCTGTCCTTTGGGATCTAACAGCGCAGAATTACAGCCACTGAGCAATACAGTGCCTGCAAATAATGACAACCATCCCAAACTTTTATTGTATTTCCTGAGTCTCATTTAACGACCTCAATTCCACGGGATCTGGTGGCGTTTAAAGTGTGTGGGCATTTTACGGGAAGGTTACATTACTGTAAACATGATTAAATTCCTGTTACTTGGATTTGGCTGTCAGGTCACATATGTTGCAAAACATATCAGGTTAATTTTAAGAAGCTGTTGCAAAAGGGCGTTATAACAAAAGGGGAGTGCAGAAGGAGTCTGGGCGGGCAATTGGTATAACCAATGCGAAATAAAACAATTATTTAACAAATAATTATCATTGGAGTAACAACTGGGTGATGAGAAAATAAAGACTCATTAGCTGAATCGTGTAAGAAAAATAGAATTTATAAATGGCGTCAATAATTTCCAAACGCTAAGCCGCACAAAAGAACAAATATTAATAAGCGATGCTGATGTTTATTTAGCCGTAATAATTACGGCGAGTGATTACTACAGCTAAATAATATTTACAGATTACGTCAGATGCGTTTTTCGTAGCGCCAGATAATCCAGCAAACCACCAAGCACGACGCCAGAAAGGGCGACTAAAACCCCGACTTCCAGCAGAGCAGGCAGGAAAGAGAAGTGCGTCAAATCCAGCGCGTCCATCGTCAACAGCAGTAACCACACGGCCAACAGGCTGACGCCCGCCGCCAGTGTCCACATGGCAAAGGCATAACCTGCCGGATATGCGGTACGGGAGATAAAGTTGTCATTTACTCGTGTATATTCAAGCGTCTGGCGGCAAATCAGCAGCAAAATAAGCCCTGGTACGGCAGCGGCGACGGAGAATAGATAGAATGTCGACCAGCCGTGTGCTTCAACAAACCAACCCGCCACGGGGCCGACATAAACTCGCCCTACAGCGGAAAGCGCTGAGAGCAGGGCAAATTGAGTAGCGGAAAATGACTTATTACACAGCGTCATTAACAGCGCGACAAAGGCTGATGTACCCATCCCGCCACAGAGGTTTTCGAAAAAGACGGCTGCGCCCATGCTGTAGAGATGCTTATCAGTAATCGACAGCAGCCAGTAACCAGCGTTAGACGCACCTTGTAAAATGCCGAAAATCAGCAGTGCCCGGAACAGTGACAGGCGCTGCATCAAAATCCCACCGTACAATGCGCCAACAATGGTTGCTAGTAAGCCAAGCGTTTTGTTTACCACGCCTACTTCACCCGCATCAAACCCGACGCCGCGAATCAAAAACGTGGTTGTCAGGCTCATGGCGAATGCGTCGCCCAGCTTATACAGCACGATAAGAAGCAAAATAAGCCAGGCATTATTGCGACCAAAGAAATCTCGCAGAGGTGCAACAACCGCTTGTTCCAGCGTTTTGGGCACAGGAATGGTGTCGGTTGGTTCTGGTGCAAGCAACGTCGCGATAATACAGGGGATCAACAGCGCCGCCATCAACCAGTACATGCCCTGCCAGCCCAGCCATTTATCTGCCAGCCACAGGGCTAGGCCGCCGGAAACCAGCATCCCTAAACGGTAACCCAGAACGCTGATTGCCGCGCCCGCACCACGTTCTTCTGCCGGGAGCACATCGGTTTTCCACGCATCGAAGACAATATCCTGGGAGGCAGAGCAAAAAGCGATCACCACCGCCAGCGCCGCCATCCAGCGGAGTTGGGTGCCTGGTTCGAGAAAACCCATCGCCGCAATGGCGACTAATAACAGGATTTGCGTGGCGAGCAGCCAACCGCGCCGCCGCCCAAAAAATGGGGGCGTGTAGCGGTCCATCAGCGGTGACCAGAGGAATTTAAAAACGTAAGCCTGGCCTACCAGAGAGAAGAAACCAATGGTTTTGAGATCGATATTCTCGACCGTCATCCAGGCCTGTAAGGTGCCGGATGTCAGGGCGAGCGGTAGCCCGGAAGCAAAACCCAGGATCAGCAATATGGCTGAACGCGGCTGTTGAAAAATACGTAAATATTGACTGGACATGGGCGTCTACAGGCCCGGCTTGCACCGGGCCAGAGGGCAGAAATTAACGCGCGTTCTGCTTGATGAATTCGTGGATGCTGGTGTCCTGAGACATATCAGCGATGGTATCGGTCAGCACACTGTTAACCGCATCGGCGATATTTTTGTTGGAGGCCTGGAACGCACCTTCAACGTTGTAGCTGGCACGATAGTTTTTGGTCATTTTGTTGCCATTCTGCGCGGTAGCGATGATGGCGATATCCGCTTTGGTCGCGATGTTGTAGCGCACGTTGCCCTGGGACACGTCAGCATACAGTTGGCTAACGATGATTTGCAGATTAACCGGGCCATTCGGACCAACCATGTAACCACGCGCGGTCATCTGTTTTTCCAGCACTTCTTGCAGCAGGAAACGCAGATCGCGGGAGGCGGTCAGGGTAACGATTTGATTATCGCGGGTGACTTTTGCCAGCGCCTGATCGGTACGCTGATCGGCACCATTAATGCTTACGGTGATGCCCATCAGGCTTGGATCCTGCTGTGGCAGTGTAATCGTCGGGGAAACTTCAATAGTTGTTGGCGGTTTTGCGCATCCTGCAAGCATAAACAGAGCAACTAACGGGAAGAGGATTTTTTTGAACATGTTCGGGCTCTCAGAGACTCTTAAGCGTGTTTGGTAAAAATTCCCGCCATCATAACATTGCCAACGGCGAGGGGAAGTGGGTAAGGCATGTAAATTCATCATGTTGACGAAATAATCGCCCCTGGTAAAAGAAACACTGATGCGAGGCCTGTGTTTCAATCTTTAAATCAGTAAACTTCATACGCTTGACGGAAAAACCAGGACGAAACCTAAATATTTGTTGTTAAGCTGCAATGGAAACGGTAAAAGCGGCTAGTATTTAAAGGGATGGATGACATCTCAGCGTTGTCGGAGGAGATATTTCATGATGATACGTGAGCGGATAGAAGAAAAATTAAGGGCGGCGTTCCAACCCGTATTCCTCGAAGTAGTGGATGAAAGCTATCGTCACAATGTCCCAGCCGGCTCTGAAAGCCATTTTAAAGTTGTGCTGGTCAGCGATCGTTTTACGGGTGAACGTTTTCTGAATCGTCATCGAATGATTTACAGTACTTTAGCGGAGGAACTCTCTACTACCGTTCATGCGCTGGCTCTGCATACTTACACTATTAAGGAGTGGGAAGGGTTGCAGGACACCGTCTTTGCCTCTCCTCCCTGTCGTGGAGCAGGAAGCATCGCGTAAAAACGCATTTGCAACTGTCGGCGCTTTTCCAGTATGTTGCTAAAGATTTTATGAAAAACGGCCTGCGGGCCGTTTTGTTTTGTCTGGATTTTGCGCTTTTTGCCCAGCATTCAGACGAAAATTGCCCGGGAATTGTGAAAAAATACGCGACAGCGCGCAATAACCGTTCTCGACTCATAAAAGTGATGCCGCTATAATGCCGCGTCCTATTTGAATGCTTTCGGGATGATTCTGGTAACAGGGAATGTGATTGATTATAAGAACATCCCGGTTCCGCGAAGCCAACAACCTGTGCTTGCGGGGTAAGAGTTGACCGAGCACTGTGATTTTTTGAGGTAACAAGATGCAAGTTTCAGTTGAAACCACTCAAGGCCTTGGCCGCCGTGTAACGATTACTATCGCTGCTGACAGCATCGAGACCGCTGTTAAAAGCGAGCTGGTCAACGTTGCGAAAAAAGTACGTATTGACGGCTTCCGCAAAGGCAAAGTGCCAATGAATATCGTTGCTCAGCGTTATGGCGCGTCTGTACGCCAGGACGTTCTGGGTGACCTGATGAGCCGTAACTTCATTGACGCCATCATTAAAGAAAAAATCAATCCGGCTGGCGCACCGACTTATGTTCCGGGCGAATACAAGCTGGGTGAAGACTTCACTTACTCTGTAGAGTTTGAAGTTTATCCGGAAGTTGAACTGCAGGGTCTGGAAGCGATCGAAGTTGAAAAACCGATCGTTGAAGTGACCGACGCTGACGTTGACGGCATGCTGGATACTCTGCGTAAACAGCAGGCGACCTGGAAAGAAAAAGACGGCGCTGTTGAAGCAGAAGACCGCGTAACCATCGACTTCACCGGTTCTGTAGACGGCGAAGAGTTCGAAGGCGGTAAAGCGTCTGATTTCGTACTGGCGATGGGCCAGGGTCGTATGATCCCGGGCTTTGAAGACGGTATCAAAGGCCACAAAGCTGGCGAAGAGTTCACCATCGACGTGACCTTCCCGGAAGAATACCACGCAGAAAACCTGAAAGGTAAAGCAGCGAAATTCGCTATCAACCTGAAGAAAGTTGAAGAGCGTGAACTGCCGGAACTGACTGCAGAATTCATCAAACGTTTCGGCGTTGAAGATGGTTCCGTAGAAGGTCTGCGCGCTGAAGTGCGTAAAAACATGGAGCGCGAGCTGAAGAGCGCCATCCGTAACCGCGTTAAGTCTCAGGCGATCGAAGGACTGGTAAAAGCTAACGACATCGACGTACCGGCTGCGCTGATCGACAGCGAAATCGACGTTCTGCGTCGCCAGGCTGCACAGCGTTTCGGTGGCAACGAAAAACAAGCTCTGGAACTGCCGCGCGAACTGTTCGAAGAACAGGCTAAACGCCGCGTAGTTGTTGGCCTGCTGCTGGGCGAAGTTATCCGCACCAACGAGCTGAAAGCTGACGAAGAGCGCGTGAAAGGCCTGATCGAAGAGATGGCTTCTGCGTACGAAGATCCGAAAGAAGTTATCGAGTTCTACAGCAAAAACAAAGAACTGATGGACAACATGCGCAATGTTGCTCTGGAAAAACAGGCTGTTGAAGCTGTACTGGCGAAAGCGAAAGTGACTGAAAAAGAAACCACTTTCAACGAGCTGATGAACCAGCAGGCGTAATTTACGCAGCATAACGCGCTAAATTCGCACAAAGGCCCGTCACCGCCAGGTGGTGGGCTTTTTTTTGTCATGAATTTTGCATGGAACCGTGCGAAAAGCCTCTTTCGATGTTAGCGTAACAACAAAAGATTGTTATGCTTGAAATATGGTGATGCCGTACCCATAACACAGGGACTAGCTGATAATCCGTCCATAAGGTTACAATCGGTACAGCAGGTTTTTTCAATTTTATCCAGGAGACGGAAATGTCATACAGCGGCGAACGAGATAACTTTGCACCCCATATGGCGCTGGTGCCGATGGTCATTGAACAGACCTCACGCGGTGAGCGCTCTTTTGATATCTATTCTCGTCTACTTAAGGAACGCGTCATTTTTCTGACTGGCCAGGTTGAAGACCACATGGCTAACCTGATTGTGGCGCAGATGCTGTTCCTGGAAGCGGAAAACCCAGAAAAAGATATCTATCTGTACATTAACTCCCCAGGCGGGGTGATCACTGCCGGGATGTCTATCTATGACACCATGCAGTTTATCAAGCCTGATGTCAGCACCATCTGTATGGGCCAGGCGGCCTCGATGGGCGCTTTCTTGCTGACCGCAGGGGCAAAAGGTAAACGTTTTTGCCTGCCGAATTCGCGCGTGATGATTCACCAACCGTTGGGCGGCTACCAGGGCCAGGCGACCGATATCGAAATTCATGCCCGTGAAATTCTGAAAGTTAAAGGGCGCATGAATGAACTTATGGCGCTTCATACGGGTCAATCATTAGAACAGATTGAACGTGATACCGAGCGCGATCGCTTCCTTTCCGCCCCTGAAGCGGTGGAATACGGTCTGGTCGATTCGATTCTGACCCATCGTAATTGATGCCAGAGGCGCAACTGTGCCGCTATACTTATCCAGGGCGGCACAACGCTGTAAGCGGCTTGCGCCTGAGAATGGCATTTGCGTCGTCGTGTGCGGCACAAAGAACAAAGAAGAGGTTTTGACCCATGACAGATAAACGCAAAGATGGCTCAGGCAAATTGCTGTATTGCTCTTTTTGCGGCAAAAGCCAGCATGAAGTGCGCAAGCTGATTGCCGGTCCATCCGTGTATATCTGCGACGAATGTGTTGATTTATGTAACGACATCATTCGCGAAGAGATTAAAGAAGTTGCACCGCATCGTGAACGCAGTGCGCTACCGACGCCGCATGAAATTCGCAACCACCTGGACGATTACGTTATCGGCCAGGAACAGGCGAAAAAAGTGCTGGCGGTCGCGGTATACAACCATTACAAACGTCTGCGCAACGGCGATACCAGCAATGGCGTCGAGTTGGGCAAAAGTAACATTCTGCTGATCGGTCCGACCGGTTCCGGTAAAACGCTGCTGGCTGAAACGCTGGCGCGCCTGCTGGATGTTCCGTTCACCATGGCCGACGCGACTACACTGACCGAAGCCGGTTATGTGGGTGAAGACGTTGAAAACATCATTCAGAAGCTGTTGCAGAAATGCGACTACGATGTCCAGAAAGCACAGCGTGGTATTGTCTACATCGATGAAATCGACAAGATTTCTCGTAAGTCAGACAACCCGTCCATTACCCGAGACGTTTCCGGTGAAGGCGTACAGCAGGCACTGTTGAAACTGATCGAAGGTACGGTAGCTGCTGTTCCACCGCAAGGTGGGCGTAAACATCCGCAGCAGGAATTCTTGCAGGTTGATACCTCTAAGATCCTGTTTATTTGTGGCGGTGCGTTTGCCGGTCTGGATAAAGTGATTTCCCACCGTGTAGAAACCGGCTCCGGCATTGGTTTTGGCGCGACGGTAAAAGCGAAGTCCGACAAAGCAAGCGAAGGCGAGCTGCTGGCGCAGGTTGAACCGGAAGATCTGATCAAGTTTGGTCTTATCCCTGAGTTTATTGGTCGTCTGCCGGTTGTCGCAACGTTGAATGAACTGAGCGAAGAAGCTCTGATTCAGATCCTCAAAGAGCCGAAAAACGCCCTGACCAAGCAGTATCAGGCGCTGTTTAATCTGGAAGGCGTGGATCTGGAATTCCGTGACGAGGCGCTGGATGCTATCGCTAAGAAAGCGATGGCGCGTAAAACCGGTGCCCGTGGCCTGCGTTCCATCGTAGAAGCCGCACTGCTCGATACCATGTACGATCTGCCGTCCATGGAAGACGTCGAAAAAGTGGTTATCGACGAGTCGGTAATTGATGGTCAAAGCAAACCGTTGCTGATTTATGGCAAGCCGGAAGCGCAACAGGCATCTGGTGAATAATTAACCATTCCCATACAATTAGTTAACCAAAAAGGGGGGATTTTATCTCCCCTTTAATTTTTCCTCTATTCTCGGCGTTGAATGTGGGGGAAACATCCCCATATACTGACGTACATGTTAATAGATGGCGTGAAGCACAGTCGTGTCATCTGATTACCTGGCGGAAATTAAACTAAGAGAGAGCTCTATGAATCCTGAGCGTTCTGAACGCATTGAAATCCCCGTATTGCCGCTGCGCGATGTGGTGGTTTATCCGCACATGGTCATCCCCTTATTTGTCGGGCGGGAAAAATCTATCCGTTGTCTGGAAGCGGCGATGGACCATGATAAAAAAATTATGCTGGTCGCGCAGAAAGAAGCTTCAACGGATGAGCCGGGTGTAAACGATCTTTTCACCGTCGGGACCGTGGCCTCTATATTGCAGATGCTGAAACTGCCTGACGGCACCGTCAAAGTGCTGGTCGAGGGGTTACAGCGCGCGCGTATTTCTGCGCTCTCTGACAATGGCGAACACTTTTCTGCGAAGGCGGAGTATCTGGAGTCGCCGACCATTGATGAGCGGGAACAGGAAGTGCTGGTGCGTACTGCAATCAGCCAGTTCGAAGGCTACATCAAGCTGAACAAAAAAATCCCACCAGAAGTGCTGACGTCGCTGAATAGCATCGACGATCCGGCGCGTCTGGCGGATACCATTGCTGCACATATGCCGCTGAAACTGGCTGACAAACAGTCTGTTCTGGAGATGTCCGACGTTAACGAACGTCTGGAATATCTGATGGCAATGATGGAATCGGAAATCGATCTGCTGCAGGTTGAGAAACGCATTCGCAACCGCGTTAAAAAGCAGATGGAGAAATCCCAGCGTGAGTACTATCTGAACGAGCAAATGAAAGCTATTCAGAAAGAACTCGGTGAAATGGACGACGCGCCGGACGAAAACGAAGCCCTGAAGCGCAAAATCGACGCGGCGAAGATGCCGAAAGAGGCAAAAGAGAAAGCGGAAGCAGAGTTGCAGAAGCTGAAAATGATGTCTCCGATGTCGGCAGAAGCGACCGTAGTGCGTGGTTATATCGACTGGATGGTACAGGTGCCGTGGAATGCGCGTAGCAAGGTCAAAAAAGACCTGCGTCAGGCGCAGGAAATCCTTGATACCGACCATTATGGTCTGGAGCGCGTGAAAGATCGAATCCTTGAGTATCTTGCGGTTCAAAGCCGTGTCAACAAAATCAAGGGACCGATCCTCTGCCTGGTAGGGCCGCCGGGGGTAGGTAAAACCTCTCTTGGTCAGTCCATTGCCAAAGCCACCGGGCGTAAATATGTCCGTATGGCGCTGGGCGGCGTGCGTGATGAAGCGGAAATCCGTGGTCACCGCCGTACTTACATCGGTTCTATGCCGGGTAAACTGATCCAGAAAATGGCGAAAGTGGGCGTGAAAAACCCGCTGTTCCTGCTCGATGAGATCGACAAAATGTCTTCTGACATGCGTGGCGATCCGGCCTCTGCACTGCTTGAAGTGCTGGATCCAGAGCAGAACGTAGCGTTCAGCGACCACTACCTGGAAGTGGATTACGATCTCAGCGACGTGATGTTTGTCGCGACGTCGAACTCCATGAACATTCCGGCACCGCTGCTGGATCGTATGGAAGTGATTCGCCTCTCCGGTTATACCGAAGATGAAAAACTGAACATCGCCAAACGTCACCTGCTGCCGAAGCAGATTGAACGTAATGCACTGAAAAAAGGTGAGCTGACCGTCGACGATAGCGCCATTATCGGCATTATTCGTTACTACACCCGTGAGGCGGGCGTGCGTGGTCTGGAGCGTGAAATCTCCAAACTGTGTCGCAAAGCGGTTAAGCAGTTACTGCTCGATAAGTCATTAAAACATATCGAAATTAACGGCGATAACCTGCATGACTATCTCGGTGTTCAGCGTTTCGACTATGGTCGCGCGGATAACGAAAACCGTGTCGGTCAGGTAACCGGTCTGGCGTGGACGGAAGTGGGCGGTGACTTGCTGACCATTGAAACCGCATGTGTTCCGGGTAAAGGCAAACTGACCTATACCGGTTCGCTCGGCGAAGTGATGCAGGAGTCCATTCAGGCGGCGTTAACGGTGGTTCGTGCGCGTGCGGAAAAACTGGGGATCAACCCTGATTTTTACGAAAAACGCGACATCCACGTCCACGTACCGGAAGGTGCGACGCCGAAAGATGGTCCGAGTGCCGGTATTGCTATGTGCACCGCGCTGGTTTCTTGCCTGACCGGTAACCCGGTTCGTGCCGATGTGGCAATGACCGGTGAGATCACTCTGCGTGGTCAGGTACTGCCGATCGGTGGTTTGAAAGAAAAACTCCTGGCAGCGCATCGCGGCGGGATTAAAACAGTGTTAATTCCGTTCGAAAATAAACGCGATCTGGAAGAGATTCCTGACAACGTAATTGCCGATCTGGACATTCATCCTGTGAAGCGCATTGAGGAAGTTCTGACTCTGGCGCTGCAAAATGAACCGTCTGGCATGCAGGTTGTGACTGCAAAATAGTGACCTCGCGCAAAATGCACTAATAAAAACAGGGCTGGCAGGCTAATTCGGGCTTGCCAGCCTTTTTTTGTCTCGCTAAGTTAGATGGCGGATCGGGCTTGCCCTTATTAAGGGGTGTTGTAAGGGGATGGCTGGCCTGATATAACTGCTGCGCGTTCGTACCTTGAAGGATTCAAGTGCGATATAAATTATAAAGAGGAAGAGAAGAGTGAATAAATCTCAATTGATCGACAAGATTGCTGCAGGGGCTGATATCTCTAAAGCTGCGGCTGGCCGTGCGTTAGATGCTATTATTGCTTCCGTAACTGAATCTCTGAAAGAAGGGGATGATGTAGCACTGGTAGGTTTTGGTACTTTTGCCGTTAAAGAGCGTGCTGCCCGTACTGGCCGCAACCCGCAGACCGGTAAAGAGATCACCATCGCTGCTGCTAAAGTACCGAGCTTCCGTGCAGGTAAAGCACTGAAAGACGCGGTAAACTAAGCGTTGTCCCCAGTGGGGATGTGACGAAGTTCAAGGGCGCATCTACTGATGTGCCTTTTTTATTTGTATTCGGTGACTTTCTGCGTCTTGTGGGCTGACAATTGCCCCCGTTTCTTGTCACAATAGGCCTTTGCGCGCATCGATACGTTGCGTGAGGTACACAGTCATCTACAGCGGAGTGTTGTTACACCATGATGGACAGCTTACGCACGGCTGCAAACAGTCTCGTGCTCAAGATTATTTTCGGTATCATTATCGTGTCGTTCATATTGACCGGCGTGAGTGGTTACCTGATTGGCGGAGGCAATAACTACGCCGCAAAAGTGAATGACCAGGAAATCAGCCGTGGGCAATTCGAGAACGCCTTCAACAGCGAGCGTAATCGCATGCAGCAACAGCTGGGCGATCAATACTCCGAGCTGGCAGCGAACGAAGGCTATATGAAAACCCTGCGTCAACAGGTGCTGAATCGTCTGATCGACGAGGCGCTGCTGGATCAGTACGCACGTGAGCTGAAACTGGGTATCAGCGATGAGCAGGTTAAACAGGCGATTTTCGCGACCCCAGCCTTCCAGGTTGACGGCAAATTTGATAACAGCCGCTATAACGGTATCCTCAACCAGATGGGGATGACCGCCGATCAGTACGCCCAGGCGCTGCGTAACCAGCTCACTACCCAACAGCTGATTAACGGCGTTGCCGGTACCGATTTTATGCTGAAAGGTGAAACCGACGAGCTGGCGGCACTGGTCGCGCACCAACGCGTGGTGCGTGAGGCGACTATCGATGTTAACGCGCTGGCGGCGAAGCAGCCTGTGACCGAACAGGAGATTGCCAGCTACTACGAACAAAACAAAAACAATTTCATGACGCCGGAACAATTCCGCGTGAGTTACATCAAGCTGGATGCCGCAACGATGCAGCAACCGGTTAGCGATGCGGATATCCAGAGCTACTACGACCAGCATCAGGATCAATTCACCCAGCCGCAGCGTACCCGCTACAGCATCATCCAGACCAAAACTGAAGATGAAGCGAAAGCGGTACTTGATGAGCTGAATAAAGGCGGTGATTTTGCTGCATTAGCCAAAGAAAAATCTGCCGATATTATCTCTGCTCGTAACGGCGGCGATATGGGTTGGTTAGAAGATGCCACTATCCCGGACGAACTGAAAAATGCTGGTCTGAAAGAAAAAGGCCAACTGTCTGGTGTCATCAAATCTTCGGTCGGTTTCCTGATTGTACGTCTGGACGACATTCAGCCAGCGAAAGTGAAATCGTTAGACGAAGTACGTGACGACATTGCGGCGAAAGTGAAACACGAAAAAGCCCTCGATGCGTACTACGCGCTGCAGCAGAAAGTGAGCGATGCGGCAAGCAACGACACCGAGTCTCTGGCCGGTGCAGAGCAAGCTGCCGGCGTTAAAGCCACTCAGACGGGTTGGTTCAGCAAAGATAACCTGCCGGAAGAGTTGAACTTCAAGCCGGTTGCCGACGCTATCTTTAACGGCGGTCTGGTAGGTGAAAACGGCGCGCCGGGCATCAACTCTGACATCATCACCGTAGACGGCGACCGCGCATTCGTGCTGCGCATCAGCGAGCACAAACCGGAAGCGGTGAAACCGTTGGCAGATGTTCAGGAACAAGTTAAGGCACTGGTTCAGCACAACAAAGCTGAACAACAGGCGAAAGTGGATGCTGAGAAACTGCTGGTTGATTTGAAAGCCGGCAAAGGTGCGGAAGCTATGCAGGCTGCCGGTCTGAAATTTGGAGAGCCGAAAACCTTAAGCCGTTCCGGTCGTGACCCGATTAGCCAGGCGGCGTTTGCACTGCCACTGCCAGCGAAAGACAAACCGAGCTACGGTATGGCGACCGATATGCAAGGCAATGTGGTTCTGCTGGCGCTGGATGAAGTGAAACAAGGTTCAATGCCGGAAGATCAGAAAAAAGCGATGGTGCAGGGTATCACCCAGAACAACGCACAAATCGTCTTTGAAGCTCTGATGAGTAACCTGCGTAAAGAGGCGAAAATCAAAATTGGCGATGCGCTGGAACAGCAATAATCCTGAAGCCGCCTCGCAAAAAAATGCTTTGCAGCTGTAACAAGAAAAGGTCGCTTTCGCGGCCTTTTCCATTTCTGAACATTGCCATTTGTTTACTGTTTTCACTGCCGTTAAGGTGATTCCACTGTTAACAAACAAGGAGAAAACAGTATGAAACACGGAATTAAAGCACTGCTCATTACCCTGTCTCTGGCTTGTGCCGGAATGTCTCATAGCGCGCTGGCGGCAGCTCCTGCGGCGAAACCGACAACGGTAGAAACCAAAGCGGAAGCTCCTGCAGCACAAAGTAAAGCAGCAGTACTGGCGAAAGCCAGTGACGAAGAAGGCACCCGGGTCAGCATTAATAATGCCAGCGCGGAAGAGTTAGCCCGCGCGATGAATGGCGTTGGCCTGAAGAAAGCGCAGGCGATTGTCAGTTATCGCGAAGAGTACGGTCCGTTTAAAACGGTGGAGGATCTAAAGCAGGTGCCGGGGATGGGCAATTCGCTGGTGGAACGTAATCTGGCGGTATTAACCCTGTAATTAATTTGCATAGTGGCAATTTTTTGCCAGACTGAAGAGGTCATACCAGTTATGACCTCTGTACTTATAACAGTTCTTATAACAACAACGTAAGGTTATTGCGCTATGCAAACACAAATCAAAGTTCGTGGATATCATCTCGACGTTTACCAGCACGTCAACAACGCCCGCTACCTTGAATTTCTCGAAGAAGCCCGCTGGGATGGGTTGGAAAATAGCGACAGTTTTCAGTGGATGACGGCCCATAACATCGCCTTCGTCGTGGTCAATATCAATATTAACTATCGTCGCCCAGCGGTATTAAGCGACCTGTTAACTATTACCAGTCAGTTGCAGCAATTAAACGGTAAAAGCGGCATCTTAAGCCAGGTCATTACACTGGAGCCGGAAGGGCAGGTGGTAGCGGATGCGCTTATTACGTTTGTTTGTATTGATCTTAAAACGCAGAAAGCATTAGCTCTGGAAGGGGAATTGCGCGAAAAGCTGGAGCAGATGGTTAAGTAAACGTTTTGTGGTGCCGGATGCTCAAGCCGCATCCGGCGACACCCGGAATAATTACCTCAACCCGGTTTTCTGCTTCATCGCTGCCATCACCGTCGGTTTATCGGCCAGATAATGATTCAAACCGTTGGCGCGTAAATTACATGCCGCACAATGACTGCAACCGTCGCCTTTAATGCCGTTATAGCAGGTCAACGTTTCGTTACGGACTAAATCCAGTTTGCCGTAATAATCTGCCAGCGCCCAGGTTTCCGCTTTATCAATCCACATCAGCGGCGTTTCAAAACGAATATCTTTCGCCATGCCCAAACTGACGGCATGGTTTAGTGCTTTCACAAACTCATCGCGGCAATCCGGGTAGCCGGAGAAATCCGTTTCACAGACGCCGGTAATTACGGCTTCTGCTTTTACCTGATACGCATATATTGCCGCCAGCGTCAGGAACAAAATATTACGCCCTGGGACAAACGTATTCGGGATGCCATCGGCTTCAGGTTCATAATCAGGCACCGGAATGCTGTCACGTGTCAGGCTGCTGACCGCCAGCTCGTTGAGCAGCGTTACATCAAGAACCTTATGCGCGCGTGCTCCCAGTTTCAGCGCCAGTTCGCGTGCCACGTCGATTTCTGCGCGATGTCGCTGACCGTAATCGAACGTCACGCAATGGACTTCATCATATTGTTGTAATGCCTGCACCAGACAGGTGGTGGAATCCTGGCCTCCACTGAACACAACGACAGCACGTTTCATAGATAATCCTGCTTGAACAATAAAAGCGTTATGGTAACGCCTGCGATTAACCCGGACCAGCTATTCATTGCGACGGCGCGGGAAGCCAGGCTTCGGTAAATTCAAACCAGCCGCGCGGTGTCAGTCGCACACCGTTCACGCCGGGAGGGGCACTAATGCGATAGTGATAGTTGAACAGCGGCGTCAGCGTCGCGTCTGCCATTAACTGGCTAAAAACCGCTTTCAGGGCATTAAATCGGTTTTCCTCATCAGGCATTACTTGCACCGCGTCCAGCGTCGATTGCAGATGTGCATATGCTGGAGCGTCGAAAACATGTGGCCACAGTGGATCGCAACGTAGCCATTGCTCCAGAGTATATTCCGGTGCTTCGCCAATTAATCTGTCGCCCATCATGAGGTCTGCGTGTGCCAGTAGGGTCGTGTCGTCCCAGTTTTTTGCGTTATGAAAAATAATTGTGAGTTCACAGCCTTCCGCTGCCAGTGTCGCCTGTAGGCGTTCTGCCATGGTATGAAGTTCTATCGGTAGGTGATAAACCAGCGTCAAGGTTTTCGGTAGTTTGACTTCATCCGGTACTTGCCAGTGCGGAATAGTCCAGCCTGGCAGTAATGCATGACTGGCGGTGATCAGGTTTTCTCCGACTTCTAACGTTTGTAATAAACCGGATTGATGAATAATGGAGATCACTTTTCGCGCCTGCCAGAGGGAGAGTCGGGGACTTTTGCGCAACGTTAAATAGCAAAAACCTAAACTGATGCCACTACTGACCTGGCTGACCCGTTGCAGCTCCTCCGGTTTGCCGATGGTGATTTGCACGGGATGCCGACAACTGGTTCCCAAATCTTTTTCGAAAAGCGGCGGAGTTATCCAGTACTCAACCGCTTTAAGCAGCGGATGACGCAAATGGTAATAATCATGGCTCTCCAGGCGCACCAGCTCCGCTGTGAATTGTGTTAAGCGAAAAGGACCAGTGCCGATCAGTGGGAATTGCGGATGCGCCAGATGGCTGCAATAGCTCGCCAGCCGGTGCGCAAGCCAGTAATCGGGGCGATGTAAAAAGAAGGTCAGACACTGCGGATGGGTGACTTCAATACGCTTCACGCTAATAAATAATTGATCCAGTGCTGGCAGTTGTAACAGCATCAATAATCGCTGGTGTAAGTGTGAGGCTTTTACTGCATCGCCGTTATGCCAGTGTAGGGTTGAACGAAGATAAAAGTCCCAGCGTAACCCGTCAGTAGAGGTTTCCCAGTGATGCGCTAAATCGCCAATCGGGCGCTGAGTATTATTATCGAAGCGGGTCAGGCCGGAAAATATCTGCCCGGCGAGATGCTGCTCGGCACGGCCGGGCAAAAAGCCTGGTTGTAGCGGTTCGAGCGGGCGATAGTAGGGAATACGCAACGTGGGTGTATCGTTTTGCCATTGTCCGCCCATAAACGGCTGTAACAGAGTGCGCAGCTCACCTGGGGCCAGTTGCGCCAGCTCCAGCACATCTTGCTGCTTTCCGGTTTCCAGTGCCTGTTCCATCATCGCATTGCGTAGCGATTCCGGCGTGACCAGAAAGCGTAATTGTCCGCACTTTCCGCGTCCTGACTGCGCCTGCCACTCCAGCCATCCCGCCTCCTGTGCCTGACGCAACAGCGTACGAACATGGCGTTCGCTGCAAAAACAGCGTTCGGCCAGTTCGCTGATGGTGACGGTTTGCGGCTTTCAGGCGGGAGGGTGCCACAGACGTTGATACTGGTTAAGACGGTTGAGCAATCGCATATAAACCCGGAACAATATTATTTAACTATTCACTATTACTTCCGTATATATCAGGTGATACTCAATCACCATTAACCGTGTCACAGAGTGGAGAAAGAAATGGCTCGTCTGGCAGCATTTGATATGGATGGCACTTTATTGATGCCTGACCATCATTTAGGTGAGAAAACCCTCTCTACTTTGGCGCGACTGCGTGAACGCGACATTACCCTCACTTTTGCCACGGGGCGTCATGCGCTGGAGATGCAGCATATTCTCGGGGCGCTATCGCTGGATGCATATTTGATTACCGGCAACGGAACGCGCGTGCATTCTCTGGAAGGTGAACTTTTACATCGTGATGATTTACCTGCGGATGTCGCGGAGCTGGTGCTGTATCAGCAATGGGATACCCGAGCCAGCATGCATATCTTCAATGACGACGGTTGGTTTACCGGGAAAGAGATCCCTGCGTTGTTGCAGGCATTTGTCTATAGCGGTTTTCGTTATCAGATAATCGATGTCAAAAAAATGCCACTCGGCAGCGTCACCAAGATCTGCTTCTGTGGCGATCACGACGATCTTACACGCTTGCAGATCCAGCTATACGAAGCATTAGGCGAGCGTGCACATTTGTGTTTTTCCGCCACGGATTGCCTCGAAGTGCTGCCGGTGGGCTGCAATAAAGGCGCTGCATTGACGGTGCTGACCCAACATTTAGGTTTATCGTTGCGCGATTGCATGGCCTTTGGTGATGCGATGAACGATCGCGAAATGTTAGGCAGCGTCGGTAGCGGGTTTATTATGGGCAATGCGATGCCGCAACTGCGCGCGGAGCTCCCGCATTTACCGGTGATTGGACATTGCCGAAATCAGGCTGTCTCTCACTATTTGACGCACTGGCTGGACTATCCACATCTACCTTATTCCCCCGAATAACGAGATCCCTTCCAGCACCGGGCAATTGCCCGGTTTTTTTTGCGTTGAATTTGTCATTTTGTGCCGTGGTGTTTAAACCGCACAGAATAAATTGTCGCGATTTCACCTTTAAAATAGAATTAAAAGAGAAAAAAATTCTCCGTGGAAGGGCTATGTTAGATAAAATTGACCGTAAGCTGCTGGCCTTACTGCAGCAGGATTGCACCCTCTCTTTGCAGGCACTGGCTGAAGCCGTTAATCTGACAACCACCCCCTGCTGGAAGCGCCTGAAACGGCTGGAGGACGACGGTATCCTTATCGGCAAAGTCGCCCTGCTGGATCCGGAAAAAATAGGCCTCGGCCTGACCGCCTTTGTGCTGATAAAAACGCAACATCACAGCAGCGAATGGTATTGCCGCTTTGTCACGGTGGTTACCGAAATGCCAGAAGTGCTGGGGTTCTGGCGCATGGCTGGTGAATACGATTATCTGATGCGCGTCCAGGTTGCCGACATGAAACGCTACGACGAGTTTTATAAGCGTCTGGTAAACAGCGTGCCGGGGCTGTCGGACGTCACTTCCAGCTTCGCGATGGAACAGATTAAATACACCACTTCTTTACCCATCGAATAAATATCCAGAATCAGGTCAGGACACAACGCGTGCGATTATTTGCTCAATTAAGCTGGTATTTCCGTCGGGAATGGCGTCGCTATCTCGGGGCTGTCGCCTTGCTTGTCATTATCGCGATGCTGCAACTGGTTCCGCCAAAAGTGGTTGGTATTGTTGTCGATGGCGTGACAGAACAACACTTTACTACCGGGCAGATCCTGATGTGGATCGCCACCATGGTGCTGATTGCCGTTGTGGTTTATCTCCTGCGTTACGTCTGGCGCGTATTGCTGTTTGGTGCGTCTTATCAACTGGCTGTAGAACTGCGTGAAGATTATTACCGTCAGCTAAGCCGGCAGCATCCTGAGTTTTACCTGCGTCATCGCACGGGTGACCTCATGGCTCGTGCGACCAATGATGTCGATCGCGTAGAGTTTGCCACCGGAGAAGGGGTGCTGACGCTGGTGGATTCACTGGTAATGGGCTGCGCTGTGTTGATTATGATGTCTACGCAAATTAGCTGGCAGTTGACCTTATTTGCCCTGTTGCCGATGCCAGTGATGGCGATCATGATCAAGCGCAACGGCGATGCCTTGCATGAACGCTTTAAGCTGGCACAGGCGGCGTTTTCTAGTCTTAATGACCGCACCCAGGAAAGCCTCACCAGTATCCGCATGATCAAAGCCTTTGGTCTGGAAGATCGCCAGTCGGCGTTATTTGCCGCGGATGCCGAAGATACCGGCAAAAAAAACATGCGGGTGGCGCGTATTGATGCTCGTTTCGACCCGACCATCTATATCGCGATTGGTATGGCGAACTTGCTGGCGATTGGCGGCGGTAGTTGGATGGTGGTGCAGGGCAGTTTAACGCTGGGCCAGCTCACCAGTTTTATGATGTATTTAGGTCTGATGATTTGGCCAATGCTGGCGCTGGCATGGATGTTTAACATTGTGGAACGTGGTAGTGCTGCGTACAGCCGTATTCGCGCGATGCTGGCGGAAGCGCCGGTGGTGAACGATGGTAGCGAACCCGTGCCGGAAGGGCGTGGCGAACTGGATGTAAATATTCACCAGTTCACGTATCCGCAGACTGACCATCCTGCGCTGGAAAACGTTAATTTCGCCCTGAAACCCGGTCAGATGCTGGGTATCTGCGGGCCGACTGGTTCCGGCAAAAGTACCCTGTTGTCGCTCATTCAGCGTCATTTCGACGTCAGCGAGGGGGATATTCGCTTTCATGATATTCCTCTGACGAAGTTACAACTCGATAGCTGGCGTAGCCGCCTGGCGGTAGTTAGCCAGACGCCATTCCTTTTTTCTGACACTGTGGCGAATAACATCGCGCTGGGTTGCCCGAATGCCACCCAGCAAGAGATTGAGCATGTCGCGCGGTTAGCCAGCGTACATGACGATATTTTGCGTCTACCGCAAGGTTACGATACAGAGGTGGGCGAGCGCGGTGTGATGCTTTCCGGCGGGCAAAAACAGCGTATCTCCATTGCTCGTGCGTTATTAGTCAACGCGGAAATCCTCATCCTTGATGATGCGCTTTCGGCGGTGGACGGACGCACTGAGCACCAGATCCTGCATAACCTGCGTCAGTGGGGGCAGGGAAGAACGGTAATCATCAGTGCCCATCGCCTTTCTGCACTGACGGAAGCCAGTGAAATTATTGTGATGCAGCACGGACATATCGCCCAGCGTGGCAATCATGATGTGCTGGCACAACAAAGCGGCTGGTATCGCGATATGTATCGCTATCAACAACTGGAGGCGGCGCTCGACGACGCTCCGGAAAATCGCGAGGAGGCCGTCGATGCGTAGTTTTAGCCAACTGTGGCCGACTCTCAAGCGCCTGTTAGCGTACGGTTCACCGTGGCGTAAACCGCTGGGGATTGCGGTCCTGATGATGTGGGTTGCGGCGGCGGCAGAAGTCAGTGGGCCGCTGCTTATCAGCTATTTTATCGACAATATGGTAGCGAAAAACAAACTGCCGTTGAAAGTGGTTGCAGGGCTGGCTGCGGCGTATGTTGGGCTGCAACTGTTTGCCGCCGGGCTACATTACGCGCAGTCGCTGCTGTTTAATCGGGCGGCAGTAGGCGTAGTGCAACAGTTGCGTACCGACGTGATGGATGCTGCGTTACGCCAGCCATTAAGCGAGTTTGATACCCAACCCGTCGGGCAGGTGATTTCCCGCGTCACTAATGACACTGAAGTGATCCGCGATCTCTACGTTACCGTAGTGGCAACTGTCCTGCGCAGTGCCGCGCTGGTGGGCGCGATGCTGGTGGCGATGTTCAGCCTCGACTGGCGAATGGCACTGGTGGCGATAATGATTTTCCCGGTGGTGCTGGTGGTAATGGTGATATACCAGCGTTACAGCACGCCGATTGTCCGTCGTGTGCGCGCCTATCTGGCGGATATCAACGACGGCTTTAACGAAATCATCAATGGCATGAGCGTTATCCAGCAGTTTCGTCAGCAGGCGCGATTTGGCGAACGTATGGGGGAGGCCAGTCGTTCACACTATATGGCGAGGATGCAAACCCTGCGCCTCGACGGTTTTCTGCTGCGTCCGCTGCTGAGTCTGTTTTCATCGCTCATTCTTTGTGGCTTGTTGATGCTGTTTGGCTTCTCCGCTAGCGGCACCATTGAAGTGGGCGTGCTGTATGCGTTTATCAGCTATCTTGGGCGACTTAACGAACCATTAATCGAACTGACCACGCAACAGGCGATGCTGCAACAGGCTGTTGTTGGTGGTGAGCGCGTGTTTGCCCTGATGGACGGACCGCGCCAGCAATATGGCAATGATGATCGCCCGTTACAGAGTGGCACCATCGAAGTCGATAACGTGTCATTTGCTTATCGCGATGACAATCTGGTGCTAAAGAACATTAATCTCTCTGTGCCTTCGCGTAACTTTGTGGCACTGGTCGGGCATACCGGCAGTGGCAAAAGCACCCTCGCCAGTTTATTGATGGGCTATTA
>ENA-OPFI01000277-OPFI01000277.1-human-gut-metagenome-genome-assembly--contig:-NODE-277-length-25199-cov-5.113427_pt1 | contig 25199 bp, 14 predicted proteins | sample MGYA00241308_ERZ501550 | MGnify/ENA primary metagenome ERZ501550 (study PRJEB25962, sample SAMEA2042433) | human gut metagenome | biome: human gut; feature: human-associated habitat; material: faeces...
TCTTTTAAGCGTATAGCCTAGCCAGTCTGAACATGAAGAATTTCAGGGTCAGCGGATTTTCGGGTCAGTTTGAAAACTTGGGATCAGTTGTAAGTTTTAGATGGAGAAGTATGAGAAAGTGATGGCAACATCTTTTTTCAACACATAAAACAAGGAGCTGCCACCACCCCTAAATCTTTTTATCCATCAGTGTTTCCGATAAAAGGTGGTAGCAGTGGCAGCAGATTTTAAAAACTCTATTGTGGAACTTTCCGGCAAATACAGTCTGTCAGATGATCGTTGATAAAACCTGAAGCTTGCAAATGGGCGTAGCAAATTGTAGTCCCGAAGAACTTGAAACCTCGTTTTTTCATATCTTTACTCATGGCATCGGATTCGGGAGAGGATACCGGAATTTCGCTCAATGACCGGAATGTGTTGATAATCGGCTTTTTGTCGGGAAAGAATGACAGGGTATAATTATAAAAACTGCCGAATTCCTTTTGTACGGCAAGGAATAGTTTCGCATTCGTGATTGTCGATTTGATTTTCAGACGGTTTTTTACAATTCCTTCAAATTGCATTAGCCGCTCAATGTCTTCATCGGTCATTTGTGCTACCAGTTCGGCATCAAAATTATAGAAAGCTTTACGATACCCCTCTCTTTTTCTAAGAATCGTTATCCAGCTTAGTCCTGCTTGGGCACTTTCCAATACAAGAAACTCAAACAGCGTCTTGTCATCGGTAACTAACTTTCCCCACTCTTGGTCATGGTATTTCACATACAATTCGTCTGTTCCGCACCAACCGCAACGTCCGTTTGTTATATCTTGCATAATTCTAATATTTGTGATATAGAACAAATGTAGTGGATTCATGGCATTATGCCAAATTTAAAAGGACTATTTTGTGGCATAAATACCTATAAAAAGTTATTGCATAGTATATATATTCCGTAAAATGGGGGAAAAGATTACCTATATCAGGTGATTGTTTCCTCTTTTCTTTTTACGGACCTTTGCATTCTCAAAAATTAAGAATTTAGAATTATAGGTATTCATGGTAAAAAGACAGTTACAAAGGATCAGTTTAGGCTCTCTTTTTTTTATAATCGGAGCGATATCTATTTTTGCACAACCTAAGACAATGGTATCCGGTAAAGTGATATCCAAAGAAAAACAGGAAGTCGTAGATTTTGCAACCGTATATTTGAAGGGTACAACTTATGGCTGTACAACGAATGAAGAAGGTATCTATCATCTTCATGCACCGGCAGGGAAATACACGCTGGTTGTTTCGGCTATAGGATATAAGACTATAGAAAAGCCTGTAACTTTAGTTCATGGTGAAAGAATTAAGATGAATGTAATGATTGACCCGTCAGTGACTGAGTTGGGTGAAGTGGTAGTGGTGTCTAACGGGGTTTCCCGTGTGAAACGTTCCGCATTCAATGCGATAGCTGTAGATACAAAAGAATTCCAGAATTCTACCAAGAATCTGAGTGATGCTTTGGCTAAAGCTCCGGGAATGAAACTCCGTGAGTCGGGTGGGGTAGGTTCGGATATGCAATTGATGTTGGATGGTTTCAGTGGCAAACATGTGAAGATATTTATTGACGGTGTACCTCAGGAGGGAGTAGGGAGCTCTTTTGGTTTGAATAATATTCCTGTGAATTTTGCAGATAGGATTGAAGTGTATAAAGGGGTGGTTCCTGTAGGATTTGGCACGGATGCTATAGGTGGTGTTATCAATATTGTAACCAATAAGAAGAAACGTAATTGGTTTTTGGATGGCTCCTATTCATACGGGTCGTTCAATACGCATAAATCGTATGTGAATTTCGGACAAACTTTCAAAAACGGCTTTACTTATGAAATAAATGCTTTTCAAAACTATTCGGATAATGATTATCAGGTGGACGCACCGGTAGAGGACTTTGAAACCGGAAGAATTGATAAAGATAAAAGGGTACGTGTGAAGCGCTTTAATGATACCTATCATAATGAGGCGGTTATAGGTAAGATGGGTATTGTGGATAAGAAATGGGCAGACAGATTGATGTTGGGCTTTACTTATTCACATATGTATAAGGAGATACAGACCGGAGTACGTCAGGAAATAGTCTATGGGGAAAAGCATCGTAAAGGACATTCGTTGATGCCGTCATTGGAATATAGTAAGCGTGGCTTATTCATCAAAGGTCTGGATGTGGCATTGACTGCCAATTATAATAAAAATGCAACGACAAATATAGATACAGCTTCCTATAAGTACAATTGGTTGGGTGATAGAAAATTAATGAACTCACCCGGTGAACAATCCAATCAATATTCACGGGCGGATAATAACAATTGGAATGGAACATTAACCGTTAATTACCGTCTGGCGAAAATACACATGCTGACCTTTAATCATGTGTTGAATACTTTCCGCCGTTCTAACACTTCTTTGTTGGCTAAGATGGAATCGGAGGATGCCATAGCTAAAGAAACCCATAAGAATATCTCCGGATTGTCCTATCGGTTGATGCCGTCTGATAATTGGAATCTCTCAGTATTTGGAAAATATTATAGTTTGTATGTGGCAGGTCCTATGGCTACGACTACGAATCAAGATGATTATGTCCGTACTACCCGAAACATGAATTCCATAGGATATGGAGCTGCGGGAACTTATTTCATTCTACCCGGTTTGCAGGCGAAATTGTCATATGAAAAAGCATATCGTCTGCCTACTATTGAAGAAATGTTTGGAGATGAGGATTTGGAAATGGGAGATATCAGTATAAAACCGGAGAGTAGTGATAATTTGAATTTTAATTTGAGCTATAACAGAACATTTGGCAGGCATTCTGTATATATGGAAAGTGGAGTGATTTATCGGAATACAAAAGATTATATTCAGCGTAATATTGCGGATTTGAGTGGTGGTAAATATGCTGCGAAATATATTAATTACGGTAAAGTATTGACGAAAGGATATACTGTTTCTGCTCGTTACGGTTTTGGTAATTGGGTGAGTATAGGAGGTAATTTTACCAAAATGGATGTACGGGACAATATGAAAACATCTATTTCCAGCAGTGCGGAAAATCTGGCTTATAAAGAACGGATGCCGAATCTGCCCTATATGTTTGCTGATTCGGATGTTACTTTTTATTGGCGGGATTTAGGAAGGAAAGGCAATATGTTGACCGTGTCTTATGATAATCAATATCTGCATAACTTTACTTATTATTCTTCCCGAATAGGCTCAAATAAGGGGGATTATGTGGTACCTGATCAATTCTCGCACAATATATCCTTTTCTTATAGTTTGCAAAAAGGACGATATAACGTATCATTGGAATGTCGTAACTTCACAGATGAGAAGTTATATGATAATTTTAGTCTTCAGAAGGCCGGTAGGGCTTTTTATGGTAAACTGCGTGTTTGTTTCGGTAATTAAAGAATTGGAAAAAGGAGTTTATAATTAATTGGATTTAAAATTAAATAGAAGAATAAAATGAAGAAAGATTTCTTTTTGAACGGATTTGCTGCTATTGCCATAGTAGGAATGGCGTTGAGTGCATGTACGGATAATGAGCCGGATTACGGTTCGGGTACCGAGGCTAAAGGTGAGTATGTTATTGCATCGTCGGTCACAGCGTCTGGAAATACAACGAATGTGCTGCTTACTTCTGAAACGTTGGATAAAGGTACTGTTTCTACAGTGAATAATGGTCTTGTGAATGATGGTGCAACTCAATGGGTGTTTTACAAGAATCAATATCTTTATGCGCTGACTTATAATCAAGGGAATGCAGGTACGACCCGTTCTTATAACATGGATTCAAATAATGAAGTAAAGGCTCGTTCGGGGGAGTTTGCCGTAAAGAGATTTACTACTTACGGTATTTATGATAAATATATCATGACCTCGTCTACCGGTGACGGACCCACAGCGTATGCTGATGAGAATGGATATTTACCAAAGATGTTTTTGCTTTCTTATTTGGACGTATCTGCTGAAACATTTACAACGAATGATACTCAAAATAAGGCTTATATGTCCGAAAACTTCTTGGGAAATGGAGAATATGTAACATTGGCCGGCATATTGGAACGAAATAATAAACTGTATAGCGCTGCTATTCCAATGGGGTTAAGTCAATATGGTTCGGCTACTGACGGGGGAAAGTGGATACTTCCCGGCAATGAGGATTTGGTAAAGACAGAAGATGGTGGTTCCAACAGCAGCAGTTATAAAAAAGGTGAATTGCAATGGACGCAATATCCCAATAAATGCTGGGTGGCTATTTTTGATGATGAAACGCTGACAAATAAAAAAATCATAGAAACAGATAAGATCAGTTATGCTTGCGGGCGTTTTAAATCACAGTATTATCAAACGATTTGGGCGGCAGATAATGGTGATATTTATGTATTTTCTCCTAGTTATGCCAAAACAATGGCTGATAAACGGCAACAGACTACCTTGGATGCCGGAGTAGTACGTATAAAGGCTGGAACAGAAGAGTTTGATCCTGATTATTATTATAGTATCGAAGCGCAGACCGGAGGTAAATCTTTCATTCGTTGTTGGCATATTACGGGAGATTATTTCTTGTTGTTGATGTATGATCGTTCCTTGACTGAAACTGGTTTCACAGCTAATCAGTTAGCGATATATAAAGGAGAAACCGGAAAACTGACTTATGTAACTGGTTTGCCTTCTGCCGATTTGATCTCCGGCTTTGGCAATACTCCGTATGTGGAGAATGGATATGCCTATATGGCTGTAACTACAACAGAAGGATATCCGTCTATTTATAAAATAGATCCGGTTGGTGCGGTAGCGACAAAGGGTATTTCTATAGAAGCGACACAAATCAGTGGCGTCGGTAAACTGCAACCTCAGAACTGAGTATTGTAATAATATAATGGGAGTCTGCGGGCAGTATGTGCTTATGCAGACTCTTTTTATGAATCGTATCGAAGATTTTATGAAGAAAATATTTCGCCAAATACATCTTTGGCTTTCTGTTCCTTTCGGGTTAATCATTTCCTTGATTTGCTTCTCGGGAGCCATGTTGGTTTTTGAAAATGAAGTGATGGAACTGGTCAGGCATGAACTTTATTATGTAAAAAAGGTAGAAACAGTTTCACTTCCTGTTGATCGATTATTGGAAGAGGTAGAACTCACGTTGCCCGACAGTGTGTCTGTGACAGGAATCAGTGTTTTCTCTGACCCGGAACGTGCTTGGCAGGTGAATTTGTCCAAGCCTCGTCGTGCTTCCGTGTATGTGGATCAATATACTGGTGAGATTAAAGGTAAATATGAACGTCCTGCATTTTTTGTGACTATGTTCAGGCTGCATCGCTGGCTGTTGGACAGTATGAAAGCGGATGGCGGAGCCTTCTGGGGAAAAATGATTGTAGGTGTCAGCACCCTGTTGTTTGTCGTGGTTTTGATATCGGGTATCGTTATCTGGTGGCCTCGTACACGAAAAGCCTTGAAAAATAGTTTAAGAATATCTGTCGGCAGGGGCTTTAGAAGATTTTGGTATGACCTGCATGTTGCAGGTGGTATGTATGCGCTGTTTTTTTTGTTGGCTATGGCCCTTACCGGGCTAACATGGTCTTTTGGATGGTATCGGACAGGTTTCTATAAAGTGTTTGGCGTGGAAGTACAGCAGGGAGGTGCTCATGGTGGGGTGACCCAGCGTGGGGGGAAAGGCGGCAACCAATCCGGAAAGAATGTTTCTCATTCTTCGTCCTATGTTTGTTGGCAACAAGTTTATGAACAATTAGCCCTGAATAATCCCGGCTACAAGCAGATAACCTTATCAGATGGGGCAGCAAATGTCTCTTTCAATACCTTCGGTAATCAACGTGCTTCCGATCGTTATAAATTCAATCCTCATAGTGGTAAGATTGATAAGGTAGTTTTATATAAAGATGCTGAGAAGGCTGGAAAGATTCGCGGATGGATCTATTCTGTACATGTTGGTAGTTGGGGCGGTATGCTTACCCGTTTACTGACGTTTATAGCAGCTTTGATAGGAGCCACCTTGCCATTGACAGGATACTATTTATGGATAAAACGTATTTGGAGAAAGAAAGTAAGAGTAAGTTGAATATCTTTGTTATAAGATTAGGGGGCGAAAAGAATTTTATCATATGACCTGTTGTCGTGAATGACAGGTCATATGATATTGTTACAGGATTTTTTAGAACCACTTTATCTTTCTGAAAATAACAAAAGCCAACGCAGACAATGTGATGGACGCCAAAATAATAAAACTAAAAGCATGTGGTAATGCATCTACATGTACATCTACATTCATTCCATAGAAACTAGCTATTAATGTGGGTACCATCAGAATGATGGAAATACTGGTCATGCGTTTCATGATGGTGTTCACATTGTTGGATATGATGGAAGCAAATGCGTCCATGGTTCCGGTTAAGATATCACTGTAGATATTAACCGTGTTATATGCTTGTTTTAATTCAATAACTACATCTTCTACCAAATCGCGGTTTTGATAATCTTTTTCCTGGAAGATACTTTGCAATTTACCTACCATCACCTCATTTCCACGAATGGACGTATTGAAATAAACCAATGTTTTTTGTAGTTTCATCAATCTGAGCAGGTCCTCATTACGTATGCTCCTTTCCAATTCTTTTTCTGCGGCAGCTACATCATTGTTTATTTGTTTCAGATATTTCAAGAACCATACGGCAGATGAGTAAATTAACCGTAAAATCAATTCAAATTTATTAGGCACAATGATTCCTTTACGTCGGGTGTGGTCAATAAAATCAGGAATCATTTCAGTGGAGTGATAACACACGGTAACAATGATTTCATTATTTGTAATGATACCGATGGGGATAGTGATATAAGGGATGCTTCCCTGTTGTTGCAGGGGGATTCGGATAATGGTCAGTAGCCAGTTGTCTTCCGTATCCGTTCGCGGACGTTCATCCATATCGGCGATGTCCTCTAAAAAAGCTTCGGGAACTTTTAATTCTTTAGTCAGAAACTCAAAATCACTTTGGTCGGGGCATTCTACATTCACCCAGCAGTTTGGCATCCATTGTGGCTTTTCTACAAAGCCATTCTCACAATAAAGATATTTTCTCATCTTATTGCCTCCTTTCGTTCGTTTATATCCGTTCAGAGGCATTCAGAGTAGTGATTGCCCTGTCGGATCAGTTAATACTATTGCACGTTCGTGGTATTGAATCGTCCATTTTTATTGATTGTTTTTTGTTTTAAGCGGTACAAAAGTACATAAAACCTTTAAAGGACAGACAGAAGTCAGGAGGCTTTTATATTTTTTTTAAGAATATCACCGGAAAGCAATCAGTGCCCGAGCAATGATGGTTTTGTCGCCATAGCACAGTTCTAACGTACTGTGTTTACCGATTAAGTTCCCTGGCGGAAACTATTGTTGTTAAAACATTTAGCATCCTTTTAATTACATGCAAAATTCACTTAAAAAATCGTTTGTCCAATACCTATTTATGATGAATCTTGTTCTATATAATCCTAATAATTAGGTATTGTGGAAGGTGCTGAAGTCGGTTACCTTTGCAAATGTAATAATTACAATTTAAAAATCAGTTTTAATTTAAAAATAAAAAGAGTATGGAACCAATTATTAATTCACAAGTTCCTGAATTTAAAGTTCAGGCATTCCATAATGGAGAGTTTAAAACCGTAACTAATAAAGATATTGAAGGTAAATGGGCTATTTTCTTCTTCTATCCTGCTGACTTTACGTTTGTATGCCCTACCGAACTTGTAGATATTGCTGAAAAGTATAATCAGTTCAAAGCAATGGGAGTGGAAGTATATTCTGTAAGCACCGATTCACATTTCGTTCATAAAGCATGGCATGATGCGTCTGAAAGTATCCGCAAAATCACTTATCCGATGTTGGCAGATCCTACAGGTGCTTTGTCGCGTGCATTTGGTGTGATGATTGAAGAAGACGGTATGGCTTATCGTGGTACTTTTGTAGTGAATCCCGAAGGCAAGATCAAATTAGCTGAAATTCAGGACAACAGCATCGGGCGTAATGCTGATGAACTTCTTCGTAAGGTAGAAGCTGCCCAGTTTGTAGCCACTCATGATGGTGAGGTTTGTCCTGCTAAATGGAAGAAAGGTGCTGAGACCTTGAAACCGAGTATTGATTTGGTAGGTAAAATTTAAAGTATAGAACTCATGTTAGATAGTGCGATAAAAGATCAGTTAAAAGGTCTTTTTGCCCAATTGGAAGCGCACTATACTTTTGACATCTTTGTCCACCCTCAGCACGAAAGTCGTGCCGAGTTGGTGGACTCGTTGGAAGAAGTGGCTTCCTGTTCGGATAAACTTTCCTGTCGGTTGCAGGATAGTGAAGGGCTGAAGTTTATCCTTTTAAAAGAAGGAAAGGATACGGGAATCACATTTCGTGCCGTACCTGGTGGTCATGAATTTACTTCTTTGTTGATGGCTGTTCTGAATGCTGACGGCAAAGGAAAGAATTTTCCGGACGAGTTTATTACCAGACGTATCAAGGCGTTACAGGGGCCGATTAGTTTGACCACCTATTTGTCTCTCACCTGTACCAATTGTCCCGATGTGGTTCAAGCTTTGAATATGATAGTACTTCTGAATGGTCAGATACGCCATGAGGCAGTAGATGGATCTATAAATGAAGAAGAAGTAGAACGGATGAAAGTACAGGCCGTTCCTACTGTATTTGCTGATGGTGAACAGATTCATGTGGGGCGTAGCAGTATGGGGGATCTGTTGGAGAAGCTGGAAGCCCGTTACGGTTCGGTGGAATTGGAAGCTGTTGAGACAAAAGAATATGATGTACTGGTAGCCGGTGCTGGTCCTGCCGGTGCGACAGCTGCTATCTACTCGGCTCGTAAAGGGTTGAAAGTAGCAATAATAGCAGAGCGTATTGGTGGACAAGTCAATGAAACGATGGGGATTGAGAACTTGATATCTGTGCCTCAGACTACCGGTAAACAGTTGGCCCAGGATCTGAAAAAACATTTGGCGGAATATCATATTGATATTTTAGAAAATCGCCGGATAGAGAAAGTGGAAGTGGCAGAGGGCATGAAAGTGTTGTCTGTGAAAGGTGGAGAAACGTATAAGGCTCCCGTATTGATCATTGCTACCGGGGCGAATTGGAGAAAATTGAATGTTCCCGGTGAAGAAAAATACATCGGTCATGGAGTTGCTTTCTGTCCTCATTGTGACGGACCATTTTATAAAGATAAGGAAGTAGCAGTCATAGGTGGTGGAAACTCCGGGGTTGAGGCTGCTATTGATTTGGCGGGAGTCTGTTCCAAAGTGACTGTATTCGAATTCATGGATACTTTGAAAGCGGATACTGTTTTGCAGGAGAAAGCTAAAAGCCTGCCCAATGTGGATATTATTACTAATACTCAAACGGTAGAGGTGTTAGGAAACGGTGATAAAGTGGTGGGGCTTATAAAGAAAGACCGTTCATCCGAAAAAGAAGAGATCTTTGCCTTGGATGGTATTTTTGTCCAAATAGGTTTGACTGCCAATAGCACTTTGTTTAAAGAATTGCTGGAAACGAACCGCATGGGTGAAATTCTGACTGATAAAAATGGCCGGACCTCTGTAAAAGGTATCTATGCTGCCGGAGATGTAACGGATGTTTCCTATAAACAGATAGTTATAGCAATGGGGGAAGGCGCCAAGGCTGCTTTAGCTGCATTCGAAGACCGGATGCGCGGAACGATTTATTAGTGATAAGTGGTTGGTGGTGAATAGTGGGTGCATATCGCAGTATTTACCACTAATCTTATCACTAAAAAATGCACTCTTTGTATGTATATTGGTGAGAATATGCTTTCTTTGTAGGTGAATCACCGTTTACAGCATTGATATGGCAGAATCGAGACGTACTTCATTGAAAGATTTGGCACAGATATTAGGTGTATCCATACCTACAGTATCCCGTGCCTTGAAAAATAGTCCCGAAATCAGTCGGGAACTTTGTATTAAAGCTCAAAAATTGGCAAAAGAGATGAATTATCACCCCAATCCTTTTGCTATGAGTCTCCGGAAAAATACTCCCCGTACCATTGGAGTAATTGTACCTGATATTGTTACTCATTTCTTTGCGTCTATTTTAAGTGGTATAGAAGATACCGCTATAGCAAACGGCTATTTTGTTATCATCACGACTTCCCATGAGTCATACGACCATGAGAAAAGAAATATTGAGAATTTGGTCAATATGCATGTGGAAGGTATTATAGGTTGTTTATCTCAAGAAACAACAGATTATGCCCATTGGTTGAGTTTGGATGATATGAATATGCCGCTTGTTCTATTTGATCGTGTTTGCATGCCTGACCGTTTTTCTACGGTAGTGGCTGATGGAGTATATTCTGCTCAGATGGCGACACAGCACTTGTTGGATCATGGAAGCAAACGGATTGCTTTTATCGGTGGTGCAAACCATCTGGATATAGTAAGAAAGAGAAAACATGGTTACCTTGAAGCGTTAAGGGAAAATAAGATACCTATTGAGAAAGATTTGGTTGTGTGTCGGAAAATTGATTTTGAAGAAGGGAAAATAGCTACAGAAATTTTATTATCGCTTCCGGAGCCTCCCGATGCAATTCTTGCCATGAATGATACATTGGCATTTGCCGCTATGGAAGTGATTAGAAATCATAATCTTCGTATTCCTCAGGATATAGCGCTTATTGGGTATACAGATGAGCAACATGCCAATTATGTAGTGCCTCGCCTTTCGGCCGTCTCGCATCAGACTTATAAGATGGGGGAAGCCGCATGTCAGATGTTGATTGATAAGATTAAGGGAGATAAAAAAATCAGGCAAATCATTATTCCTACTTGTTTGCAGGTGAGGGAAAGCAGTATAAAAAGGAAGGATTGAGAACCGAAATGTATTTTAAGAAGAGAATAAGGCTGAACTCTTCACAAAGAGCCAACCTTATTTCTTTATATATTGGAGTATTATTGAGTGACCAACGTAATAATGGAACGTGCCGGGATCACAACTTTTTCATGGTTTTTGATGCTTCCTACCGGTAGAAGATTCTCTCCATCTTTATCCGAAGTACGATAGATTGTCCAGTTTTTTATAATTCCGTTACGCTGATAGAAAGTAAACTCTTTATCTTCCGCTGCATAATTAATCATAACGAAAACCTCCTTTCCGTCTGTATTTTGGTATGCTGAACACATTAGTCCGGTTACATCCGTATCGCCTTCAGGAATGATTTTCCCTTGGTTGTCTTTGGCTATAATTGCTTTCCGAACAGCTCCCGGGCGTATAAATCTACTGTAGTTTCCCAAAGCCCACATTAATTTGGAGTCTTTCACCTCACCATTCAGAAAAGTCGGATCACTATACTCACGGATTAATCCGTCTTTATAATCTCCACCGATAGATCGCCACCATTGCCAACTGCGAGCACCTGCATATACAATGTCATGATGAATGATCCGTGCTACATATAATGCTGTCTTCATGGTGAAGTCATATCCTCCGCCTCCGCCGATTTCTTCGTCATTGCCCATGATACAGGTTTCTGTCTGCCAGAAATCCACCTTATACTTGTCTAAAGTATCTTTTAATTGACAACGGATATCGTGTAAATTATTCAGAGGAGTATTAGTCCAATAACTATGCCCTACCATCAGCCGGGGAACATTGGGAGTATCACCCAGATAGGTGGCTGTACTGTCCGGATTAAAGAAAGACTGGATTTGATACCCCCGTTCCCAATTAGTCATGTGAGTATCGAACATACAACGATAGTCAGAGGACTCATTGACTAGAATCTGTGTGTCAATTTGGTTATTTACGAACTCTTTACTGATGAGGCGTATGGCACGGGCTATTTCGCGGTTGGTAGCCGGTGTACCTTCTTGTTTGGGGCCAATCCAGTTCCAATGCCCATCGGGTTCATTGAATGGACAGAGGTAATTGAACTTGATTCCATCGTGTTTCTCCACCCCTTTTATGACATTGGCAAGAAAACGGGCAAAATTCTTATAATGCTCTTCCTTTAAGTTTAAGGTTCCTCCACGGCCTGTGTTGGTGGCAAGACCGTTTTGTGTGAAATATACGGGAGGTGAATTAAGAAATGCCAAAAATTTGTTTACACCCCGTTCTTTTGCCAGACGCAGGAAGTTGCGCTGCCCTTGTTGTTTATTCCAATTATAGTTACCATCTGCCTGAAGGAAACATTCGGTGCGCATCCAGGGAGAGGCTATCTGGCTGGCTTCTCCTTGTTCCGCACTTCCGGCTCCTACATTGAAACGCCATAAAGACAGACCGATTCCTTTAGGTTGTCCGTTTTCATGGTTTTCCGTACTGAACAGCCAGTCGGCTACTTGGTTTTGTTTTTCTTGCGGCCATAAGCCGATAAATTGCATGCTCCAACAGTCTGATGCTCCGAAATAGTCCATGGTTTGACAGGGTTGGTCTGTTTCTATTTCAAAGTGAATGGCAGGATGTTGAGCAAACAGGTTTGCTGTTGCAAATAAAGAGAATAATAATGCTTTGTATTTCATAAAGTTGAGGGATTATTTCAGATTATAAATGACAGTTGTAACACTTTCCGAAGGCACAATTACTTGTTGGTCTGCCGTGACGTGTACCTCTTGCAAATTTTTGTTATTTGTTGTTGTATAAGTAGTGATGGAGCTTATTTCACTTACCCATTCTTTATGAATTTCGTTTAGCCGGACTCCTTTTTCTGATAGATTGGTATAAACAGCAACAATTTTATCTTTTTTCGGTGAAATCCATGCTGACCCGAAGAAACTGGATGATTCATTCATGTTAAGCATGATACGGCGATAACCCGGTCGGATGAATAGGCTGTAGTTACCTAATACCCAAAGTGTGGGAGTAGCTTTATAAGTGCCTTCTTTCTCTATATCCCCATAAACTCCATCGGAGGGTTCCAGTGAAATCAGTAAGAAGCGGTTTTTGTGTCCCCAGCGGGGGATATCCATTGAGGTCCAGTAACTCCAGGAGGAAACTCCTGCTATAGTTAGGTCATTGTGTATTACTTTTGACATATAAAGTGCAATGTCCATTTCGGTTGCTTGGTCATAGCCTATAAACTCGGAAGAGCTGTATCCGTCGCCTAACATACTCCACTCACTTTGCCATATTTCTACATCATATTGTTGGGCTGCTTGGGCCAGTTGTTTCCGGACATTACGCATACCATCCCATGTGCCATCTGTCCAGTAGCTGTGGCCGCAGATAAGTTTCTTTACATGAGTCAGGTTGCCTATATAGGTGGAAGTTCCAGGTGTGAAAAATGCTGAAAGTACGTTACTATGGGCGGCATCATTCTTAAATTTGTAGAGATATTCATAATCTCCAGATTCCCCTGGAAGAATATCAATAGAAAGACCGGCAGAAGTGATGGCGGTATCCAATTCACGTATAAGTCTGGCTACTTCATCATTAGTCCATCCGCTGCCTTCCTGGCCGCTGTCCCAATTATATTGGGGTTCGTTAACTGGTGAGATATGTGTCACTGGATATCCTTCGTTTACATAGTATTTTGCTACATCTGACATGTATCTGGCAAAGTCCGTATAACATTCATCCTTCAAATTAGAAACTCCTCCGCTATTGGAGAATCCTTTTCCGTTGGAGGTATATTGTACAGGAGGGGTATTGCTGAAAAGTACTATACTCTGACAACCAAACTCTTTGGCGCGCTGCAAGAAGTAGCGCTGCCCTTTACAGCGTGTCCAGTCTAATGTTAAGTCATCAGTCAGATAAGATTCTGCTCTGCGTGATTTGTCTTCTATTCCACTTGCTTCACCTTGTTCTGCACTGCCACCACCTAGATTCACACGCCACATGGAGAGTCCTATACCTTTAGGTTGTCCTGATTGTATTTCAGAAGAGAATAGCAGTTCACTGATTTTGTCACGATTCGTTATCCAGCTTTTTCCTACGAAGGCAGGTGCCCAACAATCTGATGCGCCAAATCCTGTCAGAGTCTGAAAAGATTGTCCGGCATCTATGGTTACTGTTTTTTCTACGTTTATGCTGCTGTCCGGTTGCCCCGATGTATCCGGTGTTTGGGGAGAATCGTCACTGCAGGCTACAGTAGAAAAGAACAGTGGAAGAGTAAAAATATATTTTAGTTTCATTGTTTTAGATGGATTAAAAAATAGTCGCGGATAATCCTAGCAAACTATCCGCGACAGAATATAAAGACCTATTGAATGTTTAATTCCTGTAACAATCTGTTCTTTTTGGAAAATGATTAATTCCAGCCCGGATTTTGGGTGATAGAACCATTAGACATTGTAATCTCATATAAAGGTATCGGGAATACCATATCCCGGTTTTCGTTGAAGCTGATTCCTTTATCACTTGCCTCACCTTGATTTTCCCATTCGTAAATGTCGCGGGTAGCGGGATCTGTATTGTATTTTACAAATGTACCGTTTGCTCCCATCAGGTTACAAATCATTTTCTTGCCATTGTCATCTGTCCAACGGCGGATATCATAGATTCTGTTTTGTTCCCATGCCAGTTCCAAACGACGTTCTAGCCGGATAGCTTTGCGAAGCTCGTTCCCACTGGATGTGACAGCAGGTAATTTTACACGATTCCGTACCTCATTAAGGTAGGTACGTGCTGTACCATCTTCGCCCAATTCGTTGCAGGCTTCAGCATACATCAACAATACATCTGCATAGCGTAAGATACGATGATCTAATGGAATTTTGTCGATATTGTATACTTCCGGACGTTTTTCAATAGGTACAAAATACTTCCGGACAATACGTGCTGATTTATGTTGTGACGGATCTATAATATAACATTCGGGATCCCAACCGTACTTTTCGATATAATCTTTATAATTGGCGATTTTTGTGTTGTTTTCAACGAACTTGTCGAAGTTATTCTCTCCGGCAATTTCTGTACAACCGGTTTTAATGATAGTCCAACGTAAACGTTCTGTATCTCCTGCATCGATGTAGGCTTGTTCAAGGTTAGCGGTTGGCTGTCCCCAAGACCATCCGTCGCCGGGACCACTACGGGCACCGGTAATAACAGTCAAAGAACCACCCAATGCATAAGTTCCATCATACATATATTGTACTTCAAACAGACTTTCTTCGCTATTGTTATGGTCAACATCCCATACATCACCGAAGTTGTCGAGTAATTTATATTCACCTTCGTCGATGACTGTTTTCAATACATCATGTGCCTCTTGCCATTTGCTTTGGTAGAGGTAAACCTTTCCCAATAGGCCTAATGCAGCTCCACGGGTAGCGCGTCCCATATCTGTAGCAGCATATTGACTACGTTGTGGCAACACATCAGCAGCGGCTTTTAAATCATCTTCAATGAACTTATATACATCTTCGGCCGAAGCGCGGGTAATACCTTGTATTTCTTCGGGCAACAGGAAGCCTGTAATGAGAGGCACACCACCAAAATTCTTCACAAGTTCAAAATAGAAGTATCCACGGAGAAAACGTGCTTCGGCTACAAGCCGGTTCTTCATTTCTTCATCTGAGAAATCAGCTTGTGAAATGCGTTCCACTGCGATATTGCAACGTAGAATGCCTTTGTATCGATACTGCCAAAAGTTGGAGATGGCACCATTGCTTTGTCCGGTACCTTGATAGTGGGCCAAAGAAATATAGTCACTTTGACTTTGGCTGGTATTGCCCATCCAACCGTCATCACTACACATCTCGGAAAGCAACCATACTGTGTTGATATTCCACCATCCGCCAAAAGTAATGGCCTGGTAACAACCAGTAATAAATGCTTCGGCTTCTTCTGCACTTTGGAAATAAGTATCCAAATTTTGTTGCCCGCGCACTTCCTCTGTTAGGAAATCCTCACAAGAAGTGAATGTCAGCGAGGCAATCATTGTTAATATTGTTAATATCTTTTTCATGGTTTATACCTTGAGGGTTAAAATTTTAAATCAATTCCAAATAAGAAAGTACGTGGGTTAGGATAAGCGATGCCGTCAATACCGGTTTCAATTACACTGCCATCTTTACCAATCTGTGGACGTTCAGGATCCATACCTGAGTAGCTGGTGATAGTGAAAGGATTTTGAGCCGACAATGAGAGACGCAATTCGGTTCCGTTCAACCACTTCTTGGGGAGTGTGTAACCCACTTGTAATAGTTTGCAACGCATATAAGAGCCGTCTTCTACAAAGAAACTTGAAACGCGTGTGTAATTCTGATTCAAATCATTGTAGGACAGACGAGGAATATCGTTGCTGGTTCCTTCGCCATGCCATGCTTTCTGCAATGTACCTGCCCAAACGTTTTGCCCACTTACGCCGGAGTATAAACCTTTGGTCTTATTGAAAATATCATTACCGAATGTACCATAGAAGTTGGCTGTGAAATCGATGTTTTTATAGCTGAAACCCAAGTTCAAACCTACCATCAAATCGGGATATGGGTTACCGATCCATGTTTTATCATTTTCATCTAGAACTCCGTCATGATTCAAATCCTTAAAGCGAATGTCACCGGGTTGGGCATTGGATTGTACCAGCTTGCCATTTTCGTTGGTGTGAGCATAAACTTCATCCCAATTTTGGAAAATACCATCGGCTACGTAGCCGTAGAAGCGTGAAATCAAGCCACCGTCTTCATTACGGATAATTTGGTCGCTGTTGAAACCTCCAGTTTGGATAGGACCGTCACCGGAGAATTTAACAGCTTTATTTTTCACTGCGGAAAGGTTCAATCCCACATTATATCGGAAGTCTGCTACTTTGTCGTGCCAGTTCAGACTTAATTCCCAACCGCTAGCTTTCATACTACCTATATTCATCCATACTGTACTGTTCCAGTCGGGGTATCCGATGGCGAAGATATTTTGTTTCTGATAGAGCATATCAGAAGATTTCTTTTGGAAATACTCAAAGGTCATGTCTAGACGGGAGTCAAGGAAGGACATATCCACACCTACGTTCCAGTCTTCTACTGTTTCCCATTTTAGCAAATTATTGCCAACGCCTGATACCATAGTACCTGAAACACGTCCTGGAGCTGTACCGAATACATAATCAGATTGTCCTAACAAAGTCAGCGTAGCATCATTATCTATGTTTTGATTACCTACACGTCCCCAACCTCCGCGTAATTTCAAGTTACTGAAAATCTTCTGGTCTTGCATGAAACTTTCACTGATGATACGCCATGAAGCAGAAACAGAAGGGAAGATGGCATATTTGTTTCCTTTGGGGAAACGAGAAGAACCATCTGCACGAATAGAAGCTGTTAGATAGTAACGATTGTCATAGTTATACATCACGCGTCCTAAATAAGATACTAATGTGCTGTAAGCAGTTTTACCTTCTGACTTTTGGTTTTGTGTACCGGCATTTACTTCCTGCATTTGATCCATATTATTAGGAACATCGTCACGTGAGGCTTTTGATTGGAATTCAGCAAAGCGTTCAGCTGTAAAGCCACCCATTACATTAATATTATGCTTTTCTGCAAAAGTCGTGATGTAAGTAGCAGTATTAGTCCAGTTCCAATCAAGCCATTCCTGCATTTCACGGGAAACATTACTTAATGTAGATTGTTCCAAAGCATCAATATAGAATTCAGGAGTGAATTTGTCTGTACGGCGGAAGTGTGCATTAGCGCCGAACTGCGTGCGCAGGGTCAGTTTTTGAATAGGGTTTATCTGTAAATAAGTATTTACAATTGTACCCATTTCACGGGAGTGGGAATTTTGGCGAGCCAATGAACCGGCAGGGTTCCACTCCTGGTTGTTGTAAGAACGCTGATAGTTATTGAATTCGTTATCCACCCATTGATCTTCCGGCTTGAATATAGGAGTTGTGGGGTCCATAGACATGGCAGCTGAAAAAAGATCGGGGGTATCATCCCATGATTCTACACGTGGGGCAATGTCGAAACCCATTTTTACATATTTATTAAATGTATATTCTGTATTAAGGCGTGCGTTGATTTTGTCCCAATAACCATAGTCATATTGTGAATTGTTACGGTAGTAACCCATACTCAGGTTATAAACCAGTTTGTCTGAACCACCGGAGATATTGAGTGAGTAATTTTGCACTAAAGCAGTTTTGTTGATTACTTCGTCCCACCAGTCTGTTCCTCCGGGATTGGTAGTAGCGCCTGTATCATTCCAAATAGAAGTTCCTCCGTCATTTGTGTATCGGGTATTGAATACTTCTTTATATTCGGCGGCATTAGCCATTTTGGGTTTTGACAGTGTTTGGAAACCTGCAGATGCATTAAAACTGATATTTGTTTTTCCTGCCATTCCTTTTTTGGTTGTGATTAGAATGACACCGTTAGAAGCACGTGTTCCGTAAATGGCAGCAGCCGAAGCGTCTTTTAAAACTTCCATAGATTCAATGTCATTACTGTTTAGGAAGTTGATGTTTGTACCTACCGGCATGCCATCTACTACATACAAAGGATCGGTTCCGTTTACTGTTGTTACACCACGGATTAGAACTTTTGGTTGTGCGCCCGGACCACCACCACTGGTTACTTGAACACCGTTGATTTTACCTTGCAAGGCGTCCATTGCATTACCGGTTACAGTTTCGGTAATTTCTTTTCCTTTTACGGTAGATATAGAACTGGTCAGGTCACTTTTTTTCACGGCTCCATAACCAATAACCACTACTTCGTCCAGTAATTCACTGGCATCTTTCAGCACTACATTGATAACGGTTTGTCCGTTTACCTTTATTTCTTGAGTCTCATATCCTATGCTGGAGAACACAAGTACGGCATCCTTGGCAACATCGTTTAGTGAATAATCACCATCAATACTTGTAATAGTACCTGTACCTGTACCTTTAACTTGCACTGTTGCACCAATCATCGGTTCTTTATCTGAAGCCGAGGTTACTACACCTTTTACAGTGATGGTCTGCGCATAGCTACATAGACTTGTCAGCGCAAGACACAATAATAATATTTGCTTTTTCATATCTTAAATCTAATGTTACTTGTTAATTGGCCGGAATGAGTTTAGCTCTTTCCAAATGAGCGTCGAATATAAGTTTATAATTCCCTGTGACGTTCACTGTTGGTTTTGCCCAATTGTCACCTACATGATCGGGTTTGGTCCATGCCGGATTGGTATATTTGGCTTCTTTACCATAATATCCGAAGATCTCCGGTTCGTCTGAGTTGTCTACACGCCACGTGCAATAATTCCACCATCCGTCAGAGTGCCAGTTATGAATAACGAAATTCATTTTAGTACCTGCCTCCAGGAATAGGGGGGTATCCAAATAGAATAGGTGAGGATTGGTCTTATCTTGAGTGAAACGCAGGACTTCAGTTGGGCTACTGGTCATATATCCGAAATAGAATTCCTGTAACCACGAACCACCGTCACCCCATGTGTCAAGGCTGATAGAACCGTATGTGTGAGGTATGGGGTCTACAGCATCGGCAATTGAGTAAGTTTTCAGATTGTATGTACTGTTCTTCACATCAATATTAATTTCATAATAAACATTGGCTTGGTCAAGTACGATTGGCATTGCTGTTTCGGGATCGTCTGTCAGTTTGGTGTTATCCTCTGGATCAAGCCCGAAACAAATAGGAGTGAAGTCACTCTTTTGTGGTAAGAAGAATATTTTAGTTCCGGCTTTTTGACAGTAATAATTTGCTTTATACTGATATTCACCTGTATGTTCAATTACCATCGGTACCCCGAATATATCACTATTCAGTTCTTCGGCAGTTGCCACATCTGCCAGATACATTTTGGGAAAATCCGGCATTTCTGAGATATTCAATACACTGGTGGTAGTGGTTGAGTTTTCTTTCTTGTCAAAAGCGGTAATTGTCACATTATAACTTTTCGGTTCATTGGGGAATACTATTATTTCGGCAAAGTTCAATGAACTTTTTCCATCAGCATCTACACGGCGGTTGTCAAACCCGTCTATACCTGGAATATTAATTGTGACATAATCCAATGCACGATCATCTGTAGCCGTGAACCGAAGATTGAATTTCGTTTCATTTTTCATTAATACTGTAACAGTGGCATCCGGGGCAGCTGAAAATACCGGAGCTGCAAAATCTCCGTCCATTGTGATTAATACATCTTGAGATATACTGCGTCCTCCTACATCGGTTACAGTAACTTTGACTGTGAAACGTTCGCCGATTTCATTTCGGTTTATGTCAAAGTAATAACTTAAATCATAACTCTCTTGCGGAGCACCATAGATTTCGATTAAATCAATTGTCTTGTTCAAATGCAGGTCGGCACATTGTAGGCTGATAGAAGCAATACCGTCTTTGTCTTCTAATGTCCCTTCAATAGTAAATCGATGTCCCGCTCCGGACTCGATGTGGTCTGTTGCTAATGTCATTGTTGGATTTTGTCCGTCTACATCGGGGTAGTCGTTATCATCACTACATCCCGTACATAGGTTTGCAGTTACAAGAAAAGCCCATAACATGGCACCATACAAATGTTTCTTTTTCATATTTTATTAGTATTTGAAGATTAAACATCTACTCTAATAGAGGACGAATTAAATTCGTTAGTGGTGCAAATGTACGTGAAGAAGAATTAAAATCCTGATATAAATCTTGCAGAAAAGGGAGGTAAATCTTGCAATGCATGATTTATGTATCTAAAATACAGACTTTATTTGTATTTTTGAACCATATTATTTAACAATGTGTACACTGATGCTATGAGAAAGATATTCGTACTTTGGCTCTTGCTGCTGTCGGTTGTTTCATTGGCACAACCTTATTCTGTTAAGCAGCTTGGTATAGAGAAGGGATTATCCAATAATTATGTGGTGAGCATTGCTCAAGACAAACAGGGCTTTCTGTGGTTTGCCACGGAGGAAGGGTTGAACAAATTCGATGGTACCCGTTTCATTACTTATTTGAAGAATGAAGATTTGACAAGGCAGGGTATAACAGGCAATGAACTGAATTGTTTGTTGGATGATCCTCAGGATTCTATCCTTTGGATAGGCACGCAAAGGGCCGGTCTGAATGCGTATGACTATGTAAATAACACTTTTCTTTGCTATAGGCATGATGGCGAGAACCCCGAAAGTCTGATAACGGATGATGTTACTAAGATTGTGGCAGCTACAGATGGTAATCTTTGGATTACGACATATTGGCGGGGAGTAGATTATTTCGATAAAAAGGCTGGAAAATTCATTCATTACAATACTCAAACAGTTCCGGGATTGGCTAGCGATAATATTTGGTCGGTTGTTGATGGAGGAGATGGAAAGTTGTATATGGGGCATGTGCATCATGGATTCAGTGTGTTGTCTCTTAAAGATAAAAAAGTAAAGAACTTTATGCATGACCCTGAAGATCCGGTCAGTTTGCCAGGTAATGGGGTAACTTGCATTTATAAGGACTTAAGCGGTAATATTTGGCTGGGAACAGACCGGGGGCTGGCACTGTTCAATCCGGAAGCCGAAAATTTTATCCATTTTCATCATAGTGAGGACGGGGTTCCTCATACCGTATTTGATATCAGACAATTTGATGGGAATAAACTTTGGATTGCCATGGAATTTGGAGGAATAGCCATTTTGGATTTAACGCAACGTATGTTTCTTTCTCCTGACCAAGTGCGTTTTCAATATATAAAGGAAGGGGATGATGAATACAGTCTCTCTAATTCTACTGTACGTTGTTTGTTTCAGGACTCCTTTAAAAATGTATGGGCTGGTATGTGGGGAGGTGGAATTAATTTTCTTAGCCATGAATCTTCCTATTTTAATGTTTATAGTTATTCTCCTATCCAGCATTCGGGTAGTAGCCTGAATAATAAGACAGCAAGCAGTGTATGCGTAGCAAGGGATGGAAAGTTATGGATCGGAACCGATGGGGGAGGCATCAATGTATTTGATAAAGGCAAGCGGGTGGCGGTTTATAAAGAAGAAACCGGTGATTTGACTGATAATTCCATACAGGCTGCACTTTGTGATTCGGAAGGAAACCTTTGGTTTGGATCGTTTATGGGAGGAGTGGATTTTTATGATGTGAAAAAGAAAAGTTTTCACCAGATTTTTCCTAAAGATAAAACAGGGGAAGATGTGCGTGCACTGTATGAAGATGCAGAATATGTATGGATAGGAACTAGTAATGGCATCTATAAGGTACGCTTGCATGATAAAGGCATTGCAGACCATTATACAGTAGAGAATAATCTGGTGAGATGTATCTCGAAAGATAATCTTAATCGTTTATGGATTGGTACTTTCGGAGGAGGATTAGGGGTTTTTGATGAACATTTTCAGTGCGTTAAACTTTTTAACGTGACTTCTCTTTTTCCCTCTAATACTATCAATACTGTTTATATGGATAGTCAGAACAGAATGTGGATAGGAACGGGAGAAGGTCTGGTTTGTTTTCCATCCTCTCAGAGTTGGGACTATAAAGTATATCGCAGTGAGGAGGGTTTGTCCAATGTCCATATACGTGCCATTACGGAAGATAATCATGGAAATATATGGGTGAGCACCAATAAAGGTATCAGCTGCTTGTTGAAAGACAAGGAGGTTTTCTATAATTACGATCATTGGGATAATGTGCCTATGGGCAATTTCATGAGTGGAAGTGTGGCGGAAGCTAAGGATGGAACACTTTATTTTGGCTCAATCAATGGCTTATGCCGTTTTAATCCAGATCAGGTATTGGAAAAACGAGAGTCACCTGCTGCAATTATTACGGAGATGCGTATATTCGGCCCGTTGCGTGATACGGACAGTAATGAAAAGGTGATGGCGCTTGAAGGCCAGTCGGAAGTACGTTTAAGCTATATGCAAAATAACTTCAGCGTCACCTTCAATATACAGAATTATGCCTTGGCCGATCAAGTGGAATATGCTTATATGTTGAAAGGGTTGGAAAATTCATGGTATACAGTAACCGATCCTAATAATGTGACTTTCCGTAATATACCTCCGGGAAATTATTGTTTTCAGGTAAAGACAAGAATACGGAATCAGGAATGGGCGGATGAGATAGCTTCTCTGGATATCCGTATTGACCCGCCTGTATGGCTTACGTGGTGGGCCAAGTTATTTTATATTCTTTCGGGTGTTTCTGTCCTGTATTTTATTCTTCATGCCTATAAAAAGAAACTGGATATGGAGTCTCTCTATGAGTTGGAGAAGAAAAATCATGAGCAGGAACAGGAGCTGAATAATGAGCGTTTACGTTTCTATACCAATATCACACATGAGTTGCGTACACCTCTCACACTGATTCTCGGTCCTCTGGAGGATATGCAAAAAGATACATCTCTGCCGACAAAACAAATACAAAAACTTTCTGTCATTCATCAGAGTGCCCTTCGTTTACTCAATCTGATCAACCAAATTCTGGAATTCAGGAAAACGGAAACGCAGAACAAGAAGCTATGTATCTGTAAAGGTAATCTCACCCCGCTCATTTATGAAATAGGACTTAAATACAAAGAACTGAATCAAAAGCCTAAGATTGATTTCCAGATTCAAACAGAAAAAGAAGAGATACTGCTTTTCTTTGATAAAGAAATCATTACCATTATATTGGACAACCTGATATCCAATGCCATCAAATACACAGAGCAGGGACGTGTAACTCTTAGTTTGTATCAAACTATAAGAAATGAAGTTTCCTATACAGAGATAAAGGTCAGTGATACAGGATACGGTATTTCAGCGAAAGCCCTACCGCATATTTTCGACCGTTACTATCAGGAAAGCGGCAAACATCAGGCATCAGGTACCGGCATCGGACTGTCATTAGTCAGAAATCTTGTCAAACTGCATGAAGGTGATATACGTGTAGAGAGTACACTGAATGAAGGAAGTACTTTCTATATCAGTTTACTGACGGATAACACCTATCCGAATGCCTTACATGCCGACTCCACAGAAATGACTCCAAAACCGGAATATCAGGAAACAATCACGGATGATTCTCAAACAGCAACAACAGAGAACAGCAAACCTATCCTGCTAATTGTTGAGGATAATGAAGAAATACAGAATTATATCGCCGAATCCTTTTCCGACTCTTTTGAAGTGATCGCAGGAAGCAATGGTGAAGAAGGAAAAGAGCAGGCACTCAACCGCATTCCCGATATTATAGTCAGTGATATCATGATGCCGGTGATGGACGGTATCACACTATGCCGGCACTTAAAAGAAGATGTACGTACCAGTCATATTCCCGTCATCCTGCTGACTGCCAAAGACTCACTACAAGATAAAGAAGAGGGATATCAGGTCGGAGCAGATTCCTATCTGACCAAACCCTTCAGTGCTTCTCTACTGCGTAGCCGCATCAACAATCTGCTCGATTCGAGAAAGAAATTGATCGCTCAATTCCAACAGTCCGGAACAACTCATGCCTCCAGCGTCCATTTGGACGAGAAACATTCCATCATCACTGAAGCTCTCAGCAAGCTGGACAATGAATTCATTGAGAAAATTACACAATTGGTTGAAGACAACCTCTCATCAGAGAAGATTGATATCACCTATTTATCTGACAAAATGTGTATGAGCGGTTCTACACTCTACCGAAAAATGAAAGCACTAACCGGACTTTCCACAAACGAATATATCCGTAAAGTAAAAATGCAGAATGCGGAACGTTTGCTCCTCGAAGGAAAATATAATATCTCAGAAATAGCCTATAAAGTAGGGATGAATAGTACAGGCTATTTCCGTCAATGTTTTAAAGATGAATTTGGTGTTTCTCCTTCGGATTATCTGAAGTTGATAAAACAGGAATAAAGAAACAAAGTCAGTCAATAAGCCGTTAAGTCCAGAAAGTGTCCGAGGTGTGTTTTGCCCTGTTATCGGGCTTTTAAACTATCTTCCCAACTCCTCAAGCATCGTTCTGAACAATGATCTGCTGTCTTTCAGCGGCATATCCGTCGCCAAGTCCCAGCTCATCATCCCTTTCAGCTGCTGTTCCATTGCATAGCGCGTTTTAGTACGGATATGATCCTGCCCGTCAAAAACATATACTTCTCCCTTATAGGTCGCTTCATTCTGTGCAGGCGTGGTAATCAATCCATCCTGTACAAAGCTGAAATATGCTTCCGTTTTCTTCGAGCCATTTTTCGTCACTCCATAAAAGGGAACGCCGGCCACCAGTTTCTCTTTGGGAATGCCGTAAGC
>ENA-OPFI01000282-OPFI01000282.1-human-gut-metagenome-genome-assembly--contig:-NODE-282-length-24759-cov-3.166775_pt1 | contig 24759 bp, 23 predicted proteins | sample MGYA00241308_ERZ501550 | MGnify/ENA primary metagenome ERZ501550 (study PRJEB25962, sample SAMEA2042433) | human gut metagenome | biome: human gut; feature: human-associated habitat; material: faeces...
CTGCCGTTACTTTTGACAGCCTTCACATCAAAGAGGTGATCGTCCCTAAACTTACGGAAGGGGCAGGGACAGTTCGGTGCCGGCATGGAGTCATGCCCGTGCCTGTCCCTGCGACAGTGAATATTGTTTCCGCTTATAAAATCCCCATGGAGCTCACCGAGGCAAAAGGGGAGTATGTGACCCCTCCCGGCCCGGCCATTGCGGCGGCCATTTCCACAAGCCATCAGCTGCCGCCGTCTTTTGTTATCAAGAAAGCAGGCCTTGGCGCGGGAAAACGGGCATACACGGATCGAAGCGGCATTCTCCGGGCATTCCTTATCCAGGAGGAGAATGAAGGCCGTGATAAAGTTGTGAAACTGGAAACGGATATTGATGACTGCTCCGGCGAGGTTTTGGGGTATGTCATGAAGAAATTGTTCAAGGCAGGAGCGAAAGATGTCCACTATGCTCCCGTTTTCATGAAAAAGAATCGTCCGGCCTGGGAACTAACAGTGATCTGCGGGGAAGACAAAGCGGAGGAGCTGGAACAAATTATTTTCACGGAAACCACGACGATCGGTATCCGCGAATATCCCCTCGGGCGCTCTGTCTTAGATAGAGAAGAAAAAGAAGTGGAAACGGTTTACGGCAAAGCATCTGTGAAGCAGGTGACTTTTGGGGATATGACGCGGGCCTATCCTGAATACGATACCGTGAAAAAACTGGCGAAGAAAAATAAAGTACCTTTTATGGATGTTTTTGACGCGGTGAAAGAGGCGGCAAAGAAAAAATAACGGGCTGATATGGTAAGGAGCGTTTTCCGGCAGGGGCGCTTCTTCTTTTTTTTCCTTTCTTTTGTGATAGAATGACTTATTATAAATAAAAGGAAGTACATCTATGAAAAAAAGAAACCTGGGGTTAACAGCGGCTGTAGGCTCGTACCTGCTGTGGGGGCTTCTGCCGGTTTACTGGAATCAGCTGTCTGCCGTTTCCGCATATGAAATATTATCGCACCGCATTATCTGGTCTTTCTTCTTCATGCTCATGATTCTCTCTTTCATGGGACGGATGGTGTCGTTTTGGGAGGAATGTAACCATCTTTGGGCGGATAAAAGCCGGGGCGCTCTCCTTGCTCTGGCATCTTTTCTTATTACGGCAAACTGGTGCATTTTCATCTGGGCGGTGACGAACCGCCATGTGGTGGATACCAGTGTGGGGTATTACATGAATCCCCTTGTGAGCGTTCTTCTTGGTGTTGTATGTTTTCATGAGCGGCTGTCAAAAATGAAATGGTTTTCTATTGCTGTTGCCGCTGCGGGAATCAGCGTGATGACCTGGGAGTTGGGAAGGTTCCCGCTGATTGCTGTCGGTCTTGCATCGACATTTGCCCTCTATGGCGCGGTGAAAAAGAAATTGAATCTGGATGCTTTTTACAGCATTACGCTGGAAACATTTTTTGTTCTTCCTTTTGCTCTTGCTTATGTACTTTCTCTTGGGAATGACGGTATGGGACATTTCACTGTCGATGACCTGCGGACAGCAGTGTTTCTTATCGGCGCAGGCGCTGTGACGGCGACGCCTCTCGTACTCTTTTCCATAGGGGCGAATGATCTGCCGCTGAACGTTCTCGGGTTCTGCCAGTATATTTCTCCGTCCATCACTTTGCTTCTGGGGATATTCCTTTTCGGCGAACCTTTTACCCGTGCACAGGTGTCTGCTTTTTCTTTTATCTGGTCAGCTCTTGCGGTCTTTACGATTGCGGACTGGAGGGAAAGGAAGTTTTTGGAAAACGGGGAATGAGCGCCTTGTAAGAAGGAGAGGGAAATGGAAAACATTTTATCGGAGTATGATAAATCACCGGGAATCATTTCTCCGGATTTTGAAAAAATGGATTTGCACCTGCCGAAGAAAGCGGTTTTTGCTTTTCTTGGAGAGAAACGGATTGAAAGGTTTGCTTTTGCCCGGGGCGGTGAAAAGGTCGGGACATTTGTTTCTCTGACAAAAGATTTTCCCCTGTGGATGATTAAAGCGGATAAGGAAGAACTCTGCGTCCTTCAGGCACCGGCGGGAGCTTCGGCGGCAGTCCTGCTTCTGGAACGGCTCTATGCGTATGGTGTGGAAAAGGTGGTAGCTCTGGGATGCTGCGGCGCGCTGGAAAAGCTGGCGGAAAATGTTTTCTTTGTCGTACGCAAGGCGCTTCGTGATGAGGGTACGTCGTACCATTATCTTCCGCCGGCACGGTTTGTGACACTTGATGAATCGGCGGCGAATATCGTAGAAGGAGTGCTTCGGGAAAATCATGTGTCTTGTGAAAGCTGTGTAACTTGGTCGACGGACGGATTTTTCCGTGAAACGAAAGAAAAGGTAAAAGCGCGGAGGGCAGAAGGCTGCCGCGTCGTGGATATGGAATGCGCCGCCTTGGCGGCATGTGCGGCATACAGGGGGAAGGTATTTGCCCAGATCCTTTTTACTGCCGATACACTTCACGATTTATCTCACGAACAGCGGGCGTGGGGAAAAGAAAGCCGCGATAAGGCGCTCCTCATGGGAGTCAAAGCGGCGGAGAGGTTATGAAGGAAGAGTTATGTCAGCAGGTGAATTGCTTTTTGGAGGACTTCTTGCCGTAAATGTCGCCGCCTTTTTCCTGTACGGTTTTGACAAATGGAAAGCGGTGCATGGACGGCGGCGGATAAGGGAAATGACGCTTCTGCTTATCGCCGCTGCGGGCGGATCGGCAGGCGCGTTTCTTGCTATGCGTTTTTTTTGCCATAAGACACGCCATGCTGTATTTCAATTCGGCGTGCCCATCCTTTTTCTTTTGCAGGCAGCTTTCGCTTTTTCCCTTTGGAAATAGTTCGGGCGGACTTGACTATATTCATGATTATCTGTACAATACAAAAGATACTAAGAGCTGTGATGAAGACGGTTTGCGTAAGCGCCCGGCAGAGAGAGCCTTCGGCCGGTGAAAGAAGGGGCGGGCGGCGCGGACGGATCACTTCTGAGCTTCAGGGAGGAAATGCCCTGACGGGACACCGTTAACTGTGCCGAGTGGCCTTTGGGTCATTAGGGTGGTACCACGGGAAATATTCTCGCCCCTTTTCGGGCGGGATTTTTTTATTTACACCATACAGGAGGAAATGGAATGGATTACAGCAAGACGCTGCGCCTGCCGCAGACAGAATTCCCCATGCGCGGAAATCTTCCACAGAAGGAACCGCAGTTTGTGGAACTTTGGAAAGATAAGGATTTATACAATAAGAGAATAGAAAAAAGAAAGAAAGCAGGCGCGCCCCGCTTCGTGCTTCATGACGGACCTCCTTATGCGAACGGCAAGATCCATATCGGACATGCCCTGAATAAGACACTGAAGGATATTATTGTCCGCTACAAGTACATGGCGGGGTACATGGCAAACTATGTCCCCGGCTGGGATACCCACGGCCTTCCGATTGAATATGCCGTACTGAAAGATTCGGGAGAGGATCGGGCGAATATGTCCGTTCTTGAACTGCGCCGCAAATGTCTGGAATACGCAAAGAAATGGATTGAAATCCAGAAAACCGATTTTATCCGCATGGGCGTTATCGGCGATTTTGATAACCGTTACGTTACTTTTGATCCGCATCTGGAAGCCAAGGAAATAGAAGTTTTTGGCGAAATGGCAAGAAAAGGATACATCTATAAAGGAAAGAAAGCCGTTTACTGGTGTCCCCACTGTGAAACGGCGCTGGCGGAAGCGGAAATCGAGTATAAGGACCGCAAGTCCCCGTCTATTTATGTAAAGTTCCCTGCGAAAAATATCAAGGGACTCGGACCGGAGGGCGTAGATCAATCCAAGCTTTTTGCCGTCATCTGGACAACCACGCCTTGGACCATTCCTGCCAACCAGTATATTTCCGTCAACCCGAAGTTCACCTATGTATGGGTGCATAATCTGGATGCCGACGAGTACTATCTGATGAATAAGGAGCTGGCACCGGCAGCTTTGGCGGACTGCAAGATTGAAAATTACGAGTTTGCCGGCCGCGAAATGACAGGCGCCGAATGGGAGTTGGCCGAATTTATGCACCCCTGGGCATCTTATAACCGAACCGTGTATGTTCTTGAGGGCAACCATGTCACGCTGGATGCCGGTACAGGCTGTGTACATACTGCCCCGGGCCATGGCGTGGATGACTTTGAAGTGTATAAGAAATATGAAAATGAAGGAAAACTGAAGCAGGAAGTCATCTGTCCTGTGGACAATAAAGGCCGTATGACGGCAGAAGCCGGATCCTTTCTGGAAGGGAAGACTGTATGGGAAGCGGAAGGACCGAGTATTTCCGCGCTTGCCCACGAAGGCATGCTTCTTGGCAAAAAGTCCCTCCACCACCAGTATGCCCATTGCTGGCGCTGCAAGAATCCCGTCATTTACCGCGCGACAGAGCAGTGGTTTGCTTCCATCAATGATTTTCGCGAAGATGCATTGAAAGCGGTCGACGAGACACGGTTTATCCCTTCCTGGGGGCATGACCGCCTGTATAATATGATTCGTGACCGTCAGGACTGGTGTATTTCCCGCCAGCGTTCCTGGGGTGTTCCGATTCCTGCTTTCTACTGTGACGGCTGCGGCAACTATGTGATTACGCCCGAAACGATTGAAAGCGTGAAAGAAATCGTGGAAAAAGAGGGCACCGATGCATGGTGGGCGCACCCGGCGGAAGAACTTTTGCCGAAGGATTTCAAATGTCCCCACTGCGGCGGCAGCCGTTTCCACCAGGAAAAAGACATCATGGACGTATGGTTTGATTCCGGCTCCACATGGAACGGTGTTCTAAAAGACCCTCATCCGGTGTGGAAAGATACCGGCGCGGCGTATCCCTGCGATTTGTATCTGGAAGGTTCCGACCAGCACCGCGGCTGGTTCCACAGCTCTCTTCTGACCAGTGTGGCAGTCAATGGCTGCGCGCCGTATAAGGCTGTTCTGACCCATGGTTTTACCATGGACGGAGAGGGACGGAAGATGTCCAAATCGGTAGGGAATGTAGTCGCGCCCCAGGACATTATTGATAAGTACGGCGCTGACGTGATGCGTTTGTGGATTTCCTCCGTCGATTATCAGGGAGACGTCCGCCTTTCCGATAAGATTGTGAAATCCATGAGCGATGTATACAGAAAGATCAGAAATACGTTCCGCTACCTTCTGGGGAATCTTTATGATTTCGATCCGAAGACCGACAGCGTGGCTTATGGGGATATGGAAGAATTGGATCGCTGGGCGCTGCTCCGTCTGGAACAGGTAAAGCGTACCGTTCTTAAAGCCTATGAGGATTATGAATTCCACGTCATGTACCATGCCGTCCATAATTTCTGTACTGTGGACCTGTCATCCATTTACCTGGATATACTGAAAGACCGTCTCTATACAGAAAAAGATGATTCCCTCCTGAGAAGGAGCGCGCAGACTGCCATGTATGAAATCCTTACCTCTCTCGTAAGGCTGGTAGCCCCCGTTATTTGCTTTACTGCCGAAGAAGTATGGCAGGCACTCCCGAATCGGGAAGAAAGAGAATGGTCTGTCCATATGGCGGATATGCCGGCGGAAAACGACAGATACATGGATAAAGTATTGGAAGAAAAGTGGAAGAAGCGCCTTGCTCTCCGCAGCGTTGTGACAAAAGCGCTGGAAGAAGCCCGCCAGGCGAAAGTCATCGGCCACCCTCTGGACGCGGAAATTACTATTTACGCAGATGGTGAACATTTGGAAACACTGAAAGCCATGGAAAAAGAACTGGCGGATTTCTGCCTTGTTTCCCAGGCGAAGATTTCCGGCGATCTGTCTGCCGCTCCTGAGAATGCCTTCGCTTCTGAAGACGGAACGGTGAAAGTTTCCATCGCCGTCTGCACTCTTGAAAAGTGTGAACGCTGCTGGAAACGCACTCCTGATGTAAACTCCGATCCGAAACATGAACACGTCTGCGCAAGATGCGCTAAAGTCCTTACGGAGATGGGAGAATAAGAAAGGCAAGTCGGCGGTCAGCAGTGGAAATTTATAAGTTAAGTATGCTGACGCTTTCCTGTATGACAGAAAAGTAACGGGACAATATAAAAGACCTCTTTTGCCGGAGGTCTTTTTGTTTGGAGAAATCCATGGAAGAGTTTTGTTCATTGCCGCAGCGAAAGATATGAGGGAGTCGATTTCATTTGAGTGTGAATTTCCAGGCACAGAACCAGCTTTCCGGGTGGGCGTCAGGGGGACAGCCTATGCATTCTGTCTGTATGCGGTCGTCTATACCTTCGGCAAAGCGGGCGTATTCTACAAGACCGGCGCTTTTGCAGGGATAGTCGGGTAAATTTTTCCGCATCCGTGCCGATTGGACACGGCAGTTATCCATTGTGAAGATGAGAGAACCATTTTCAAAGCGGGAGGACTGTCTGTTCAGACGGCTGTACATACGGAAGTTTAAAGCCTGCGCCAATCCTTCCAGCCCAGGATGCTTTTCCATGCCAAGAAGTTTTTTAATGGAGTGCGCTTCAAAGGGAGAGAACCGGGCCCATGTAGAATCGTTGCACCGTTTCGCATCATTGATGCCGTAGGAAAACTCCACTCCCTGAAACCAGAAGCCGTCCTGGGCAAGCCAGCTTTTTGCGATGGTGTCCAGAAGAGAAAGCTGATCTTCTTTAGGAAGGCGGATGAGAAAAGCGGGACAGCCCTCTTGTTCAGGGAAATGAAATTGCGCCGCCAAACGACGAACTGCCGCCTTTCGTGTCTGCTTCCAGGCGTAGTCCATGACATTGAGCGCCTTTTCAAAACCGAGCTGGTGCTCTACTTCACGGAACCAAAGGGTGTGATGGACCGTCATGCGGTGGCACATGTCTATAATATGTGCCGCCCGCTTTTCCACCGTTATTGTTTCCATTGTTTTTTCATTCATGGTAAACTTCCTTCATGGAGAATTTCATTTCTTTTATTATGAAATAACTGTTGGAAAATATCCATGGTAAAAAAATAATCAAAAAGTCAAAATATTTATTAGCACTCTATTGACATGAGTGCTAAATGTGATATAATACAGTTGTCAGGAAGAAAAGATGGACTCCTGAGATATGTTATAAATATTTTAAAGAAAGAAAAGAGGTTTTGATTATGCGTGGTTTACTTCCTTTTGATGGTTTTTTCGGTGATACGGCGCTGGATCATTTCTTCAGCGATACTCCGGCTGCATACAAAGACTATGTGTCTGTACCCAAGGTGGATATTGAGGATAAAAAAGATTTCTATGAAATTACCTGTGATATGCCCGGGTTTACCAAGGATCAGATCCGTATTTCTTATGAAAACGGAATTTTGTCCCTGTCCGCTCAGAAAGAGGAACAGACGGAGGAAAAAGATGATGACCGTCATTACATCCGCCGTGAACGTTCCAGCTCTGTCTTCCGCCGCCAGTTCAATGTGAAAGGGATCAAAGAAGACGGCATCAAGGCAGGCTTGAAAGACGGGATTCTGACGATTACACTGCCGAAACTCCCGCAGGAAATTGAAAAAGCACCCCATCGTATCCAGATTGACTGAAGATGATGTATGAGATATTCCTGGAATACTGAAAAGTTTATTCATGCTTTCTCTCCGGGCGGTACTTCCCCGGTACCGTCCATCTTTGGAACAGGTCATGATAATCCCCCATTATCGTGGCCTGTTTTTATGTGCCCGTAAACAGATTTGCGTTTTATGGCTGTTTATAATAAGCTGGAGGAAAATGGAAGGAGGAATATATGGGGAAAAGACTGGAAGACAGGAGTTTGGAAGAATTGTGGCAGCTGTTTCCCATATTTCTTGTGCCGCATAAAAAAGAATGGGCAGGTTGGTACAGGGAAGAAAAAGGTCGTTTGGAAGTTCTGCTGGGCGCAGGGCGGGTAAAGCGCGTCAGCCATATCGGAAGTACGGCTGTTTCCGGTATCTGGGCCAAAAATATCATAGATATCCTGTTAGAAGTACCGGATAAAAAAAGAATGGCAGAGGTACGGGAAATTTTGAAAAATAACGGCTGGCTCTGCATGAACACTTCAAAGAACCGTATTTCCATGAATAAAGGGTACACGGAAAAGGGATTTGCGGAGAAAGTGTATCATCTGCATATCCGGCTGCCCTGCGATCATGATGAATTGTATTTTCTCTCTTATCTGCAGATGCATCCTGCTGTTGCGAAGGAGTATGAAACATTGAAACTGCATTTATGGAAACGGTATCCTCATGACAGGGATGGATACACGGAGGCAAAGACAGATTTTGTCAGGACATATACGGAACGGGCAAAAAGAGAATACGGGAACCGGTGGGAATGGTAATCGGTAAAACAGCCCGGTGAAAATCGGGCTTTTTGTGTGTGGATTTCCGGAAATGAATATCGAAAACATATTGTAAACTTATAATGCAAAAACAATTGACAGAAGAAATTGTTTATTTTATACTTGAATCCGAGATAACAATAAAGGAAACGGAATGATTCCGTGAAAAGGGGAGTTCTATTATGGAAAGTGCTTGTCAGGAAATTATCCGCTTGGCGGAAAAGGTCATGGATGGCGGACAGATCACGCCGGAAGAGGCAGGGAGGCTCATTCGTACAAAAGATGAAGACACCATGCTGCTTCTTGCCATGGCGGATAAAATCCGTCAAAAATTTGGCGGCAGCTCCGTGGATTTCTGCGCCATCATCAATGCGAGAAGCGGGCACTGCCAGGAAGACTGCAAATTCTGCGCCCAGTCCGGCTGGTACAGGACAGGTGCCAAGGTATACCGCCTGCTGCCGGAAGAACAGATTATCGAAGCGGCAAAGAAAGCAAAAGCGGCAGGAGCCGTCCGGTTCTCCATTGTTACCAGCGGTCGTAATCAGGACAATCCCAATGAGTTTGAAGAAATTATTGCAATCGTGAAGCGTATCCGTAAGGAAGTAGGTATCGAAGTCTGCTGCTCCCTGGGGCTTATTTCTTCCGAGCAGGCGCTCCGGCTGAAGGAAGCGGGCATTACCCGTATTCATTGCAATATCGAAACGTCTCCGTCCTATTTTCCGGAAATCTGTACTACCCATACCATGGAAGACAAGGAAGATATCATCAGCACGGCGCAGAAGGCAGGGATCCGTGTCTGCTCCGGAGGCATTATCGGGCTTGGCGAATCTTTGGATCAACGCGTGGAAATGGCGTTTAAGCTGAAAGAAATGCACATTGATTCCGTGCCGCTGAATATCTTGAATCCTGTAGAAGGAACGCCTTTTTATGATAATAAACGTCCGTCCGCTTTGGAAATCCTCCGCACTTTTGCCATGTTCCGCTTTGTTCTTCCGAAAGCCCTCATCCGTACGGCAGGCGGTCGTGAAGTCAATCTGAGAAGCCTGCAGGCCCACGCGCTTTCCGGCGGCCTTAATGGTATTATGGTGGGCGGCTATCTTACCACCGGCGGCAGAGATCCGAAAGAGGATCTGGTCATGACGGCGGATCTGGGACGGAGCAGGACGTCCCCGCAGCTGTAATACAAATCAAAACCGAATCGTAGAATTAAAAAAGAAGAGCGGCGCTGTACCGGTGTCCAGACGTTAGATTTTTAGTCTGATTTTTGGAATGTGGTACAGGATGCGCCGTTCTTTTTTGCTGTCTGTACCGGTATGAATCAGCATGTTTCCGAGGATATCAATTTCGTTCCTAAAATTGCAAAAGGTAAACCGATTTCAAAGGAACAAAGTGACGCATGAAATCGAGTGAGTCACTTACTGCGGTGAGGGGAATGAATAAAAAGAACCACATCGGACAGATGCGGTGGATTAAATGCGTGGTGGAGATGATTGAGATCAAACCGGTTAAGTAGGGAACCGATTTCAAAGGAACAAAGTGACGCATGGAATCGAGTGAGTCACTTATTGCGGTGAGGGGAATGAATAAAAAGAACCACATCGGACAGATGTGGTGGATTAAATGCGTGGTGGAGATAAGCGGGATCGAACCGCTGACCTTTTGAATGCCATTCAAACGCTCTCCCAGCTGAGCTATACCCCCATGCTTTCCAAATTATAGCAAAGGGGACGGCGCTATGCAATAGGGACAAAAGAAACGGGAACTTTACTTCATGAAAAGAGGAGCCTGAGATAAAAGCGAATGAATTATTGCTAAAAGATTACTTTAAAATATTCATATGATTAGTAATATGTGATATAATTTTAAAAATTATTGAGTTTACGGATGACAGGAATAAATGAATTTTTAAGCTGATATTGTTTTTAAAGTGGGAATATGAAGGAATGCGCCTATGAAGAAGATTGTTATGCTGACCTGCCTCCGTGCGGAGACCGTCTGCACCGGCGCAGGATGTTTTTCTGCATTGAATGGGCGGACCCATCGTTTTCGTGAATATGGAGATGAAGAATTGCAGGTGTCCGCCTTTATGAAGTGCAGCGGGTGCGGGCATTTTCCCCGGCAGGATAAAGGACTTGATGAAAAAATCGAGAGGATTCTGGAAATACATCCGGACGCAGTTCATTTGGGAATCTGCTGCTGCAGAGACGGGGAAAGTAAGACTCTTTGTAAAGAGGTGGAGATGATCACTGTTATTTTTAAGAAAGCGGGGATACCTGTTGTGCGGGGTACGCATTCTGTTTTTTAAGAAGATTCCTTATTTTCCTGCGGTCGAAACAAGGTCAGGCCGGCAGGAAAATGGAATATAAGATTTTCACAGATGGTTAGTGATTAAAGAAAGGAGGAAGTTATGAGAAAATGGCTTTTGGCTTTCGCCGCTCTGATTTTGTCTTTATGCTTGTCTCATATGGCTTTTGCTGCGGAACATTCGGCAGATACGATGATCTTGGATTGGCGTACGGAAAAGGTCTGGATGGAGCATGGAGAGCTTTGCGTGCGGGGAACATTTTATAACAGACGAAGTGACTTGACGGTTACAAAGCTTGATGAAATGATTCTCCAGATTACTTTTACAGGAACTGATGGGAAAACATTTCAATTCATCGGGCATCCGAAAAGACTGCCCATGTTGAAATTACCGGCCAACGGAAGTAAAAAAGTCACTTTTAATTTCGGGCCCTTTTCAGGGGAATGGAAAGACTGGGCCACGAAAGAAGATTATTCATTCAGTTATATTAATGGTTCAAGATGGTAAAGCTCAGAGGAGAGAGTATTCATGAAAAAAGGTATGAAATCAGCTTTTGCCGCCACGCTGGCGTTGACGGCCTGTTTTGGCGGAATTTCCACATATGCCGCATTTGATGAAAATTTGAATGTGTATACATTAGATGCGGTTGTGGTTGAAGCGGATAAGACAAAGAATAAATTCGGGGACACGGTTACAGAACAGTCTTATTACCGTACGGGCGGCGATGTGAAAGTTATCACCCGTGAAGAAATTGAAAAACGTCATTATACAGATGTAACAGAGGCGATTAAACGCGTTCCCGGTGTGACATTTACAAATGCCGGTTATCGTGGCGGTCAGTATAATTATAATTCTTACAATAACAGTATGGCTATCAATGGGGATTCAAGAGTTATTGTTCTCATAGATGGCCGCCGTGTGGATAATGCAGCCAGCTATAGATTTGGTGATAGTAATGCAGCTGGCGGCAGGACTATGGTCGATCTTAATCAGTTAATAGGAATGGAAGACGTAGATAAAATTGAGGTTATCAAAGGACCGGGGGCATCTGTCTACGGTGCTGATGCTACAGGTGGAGTTATCAATATCATTACAAGAAAAGGAACCGATCATGTGGCAGGGGCATTGGATTTATCTACAGGATCTTGGGGACATCATGTTTATAGTGTGAATGTATCCGGTGCGACTGATCAGAAAGAACCAATGCGGTATTTTATTTCTGCCAGCAGAAATATGTCAGGTGACAGCAAGTATCGTGATGGTATTACCGGTGAAAATCATACATACAACGGTACTTCGTATAAAGAAGACAGCGTCAATGTCCGTTTGGATAAAGAGCTGGGCGGAGATAAAAATCTGAAGATCTGGTATAACCACAAAAATGGAAAAGACGGCTATCCGATTACAGCCCGTGACTGGAGATATTGGAATGAAGCTGATTGGAACCGTATTATTGAAAGAACGACGAGGCCGGGGGGATTTGGTAATACTGATAATCCGGGATATAGAAACCTGTTTTCATTAGATGCACTTTCCGGTTCCTACAATGCATATAAGAGCAATGATATTGATGTAGTTTATACTTTTAAAAAAGATAATGGCATGGACAGCTTTGTCCGTGTGTATAGCCAGCACCATGATTATTGGGGCATTGATCGTTATCCGTCCTGGATTTTGGATGATGGATCCTATGTGCCGTTTCCCGGCAGCGCTGCATGGTCAAATTTTATCAAAAATTATCATCCTGCCGGATGGGATGATCTGACAGATAAAGAAGTGGAGAAAAATCATGGTATTCAGCTGCAGTTAGGCAAGTCCTTTGGCAGACATGATGTTTTAGGTTCTGTTACTTATGACAAGTCTGTTATGAAATTGCTGAATGACTACGGTCCTGTAGAAAATACAGAGTATAGAAGAAATACTTTGACAGGGTATGTGCAGGATAAGATTCATGTCAATGATAAGTGGGATGTTACTCCTGCACTGCGCTATTCCCACTATAATTCATTTAGCGGGACACGTCAGGCTAAGCGTGATTCTTCAGGGAAAATCGTAAAAGATGGTTCCGGCAATGTCGTTTATGTTGATTCTAAACATCGTGGAGATGTCAGCACATTTACTCCTGTAATCAATACGGAATACATGTTTTCTGATGATTTCAGTGCTTATGCAGGATGGACGAAGATTTATCGCCCAATCAAAGGAAGAGACTATGCTACCGATGCTTATGGCGGCGGATCTTTGAAAGATGAAAAAGGCGATGTCTGGACCATTGGTTTGAGAAAGGGAATTGGCAAGAATACCGAGGTCACAGTTCATTATGACTGGACAAAGATGTCTAATGCGATTACCCAGTATTCTGTTGATGATCCTTCCATTCTGGGGCATAGACTGACACGTTATGTAAATGCAAAAGAAGATAAACAGTCTTTTAATATTACCGTGGATCACAAGTTTAATGACCATTGGAATTTAGGGCTTGCTTACACGCATTTTAAAGATACTTACCGTGCGAAGGATGGTATTCAGTACACAGATGTAGGACTTGATGCACTGAGTAATGTAAATACGCAAATCAACAAGCTCCGTCCGGCGAATCATTTTACGATGAATTTGTCTTATGAGAACAATAAATTCTATTCCGGATTATTGGTCAATTGGTATACGGGAATGGATACAACTGCTTACACTGATAATCAATTCCTTGTACTGGATTGGAATATGAACTATGAATTAAGAAAAAATATAAACTTGTACTTGTCTGTAACGAATCTGACGAATGAGTCTTATGAAAATGCCTATTCTGAATATAACGGTTTGGGGGCTGCTCCACAGCCGGGACGTGCATGGATGGTTGGGGCCCGTTACAAATTCTGATTTGATTTTTACACGAAACGCGTCATGCTTCGGTGGGCGCGTTTTTACATGCGGCTTTTTTATAAGGAATAGAAGAGAAATTCCTGTTTTGCACACAAAGTTTTTCAGATTTTTGATAAAATATTTTAGATTTTTAGTAAAATTTGGAGAAAATAATCAATTTTTTTAAGATTTGCTATTGGCAGCAGGCAATAAAATGTATTACAATAAAACAAAATAATAAGAAAATGTTTACGCAATGGTGCAGGTGGGTGAAAAGAGGAATCTGATGAAGTATTTTTATCCGGCCATTTTTACCTTGGATAGAAAAAAGAATGAATTCCGCGCGGTGTTTCCTGATTTGACAGGGTGTGTCGTGAAAGCGGAATCTATGGCGGAAGCTGCGCGGAAAGCGCGGGAAGCTCTCGGTATGGCTCTTATGGAACTGGAAGAAAAGGGAATCGAGTTTCCGGCGGCTTCTGATGAATGCGCTCTTCAGCGTGCTTATCCCTACTGCCAGGTGGGCGTGGTGCTTTTGGATATGGATGTGTACCGCGCATATCGTGAGTATCGGATGGAACAGGCGGAATTGGATTCTGCTGAATGGGCGGAAAAATCTAAACGCCGCCGCCTTACACTGTTTCAGAGAGTTTTTGGAGGCAGATAGGAAGACAGAAGAGGCCTGTGCGGTCTCTTTTTTTGTGTCTGCTGCCATTTTCGTGCAGCAAGGCGGAAAATGAAGCGGCCAGTCCGCCTTGTATACTATTTTGAAATCAGGTTATAATAATCACATTGAATTTCAGTCGGCCGAAGGGCCGTTTTGAAATAAGACCGCGGCAGATATTTAAAACAGCAGTTTGTTGAAATTGATTTCATAAAGGAGTCTTATGTCTGATTTTCTTGATTGGAGTACTTTGATTTACCGTGCGCCGGCGCTTTTGATTGCCATGGCGCTTCATGAATATGCCCATGCGTATGTATCGGACAGTCTGGGGGATCCCACGCCGTCCATGCAGGGGCGGCTTACGGCGAATCCTCTGGTTCACTTGGATATGGTGGGGCTTATGCTTCTTGTGATCTGCGGTTTCGGCTGGGCAAAACCGGTTGAGATCAATCCGAATTATTATAAGAATTTCAGAAGCGGCGTGATGAAGGTTTCTTTTGCCGGGCCGGGGATGAATCTGCTTATTTGTTTTCTGGCGGAGTTCATTATGCTGCTGATGATGAAGCTCGGGCTTTTAACGGCGGGGCAGCCGGGGCATTTATTTCTTTATTGGATTATGCTGTATAATGTGTGGTTCGCATTTTTTAATCTGATTCCTGTGCCGCCGCTGGACGGCTCCAAAATTTTGGAAATGGTGCTTCCCGGCAAATTGGCTTTTGCATTCCACAATTTCAGTTACCGTTACAGTTTCCTTCTTTTACTGTTCCTGGTTTTCAGCGGCATGATAGGACGGATTATTAATCCGCTGGCGCAGTTTTATACGGGAACGACGATCCGCCTGATTGCTTCCGTGCTGCAGATGTAATACGAAAGGTATGTTATGTCTTTAACGTGGACGGTTTTTGAAATACTGGGGACTGTGGCGTTTGCATTTTCCGGAGCGGCTGTAGGACTGGCAAGGGGGATGGATGTTTTCGGCATTGCGCTCTTGTCTGTGGTGACGGCAGTGGGAGGCGGTATCCTCCGCGATGTGCTGGCGGGTATATTTCCGCCTTTTGCCCTGCGCGGGCCGGATGGGATTATATTTGCCCTCATGACGGCGGCAGCGGTGTGCATCGGTTTCCGGCATTTCCATATACCCCGCCGGGGACGGAAACTTGTCCTTTTTGCTTATCGTGTTTCCGATACGGCAGGTCTTGCCGCTTTCACGGTGACCGGTGCGATGACGGCGATTGACAGTTATCCCGGCTACCGGTATGTGCTTCCCGTTCTGCTCGGGCTCATTACGGCGGTGGGAGGCGGTATTCTTCGTGACGTGCTGGCGCAGAAAGTTCCTGTGGTGCTTTATGAAGATGTGTATGCCATGGCTTCGGTGCTCGGGGGTATTGTTATCTGCGTTCTGTATCCGCTTACAGGGATTGTATATGCATCGTGGAGCGGGTTCGGCGCGGTACTTCTTCTCCGCATCTGCGCAATCATTTTTGGCTGGAGGTTGTACCATCCGGGAAGGATACACGGCAGCGGAAGCGGATCGCGGGAATGAAAGCCGGCAGATCGTTTTTGATCACCTGACAGCCGGTAAGAGTATTTTCATAATTTCTATAAGCGGTGAAATAAGAGGAGGCTCATGGTGATGTGGAGACGGATTTGCAGTGAACGGAATATTCTTATCTGTCTTTATCTGACTATATTCCTCCTTCCTTTAAGCTCTTGGCTTTTTTACTTTGCCCTTGTTCCGGCGGCATTGCTTTCTATGGGGGATATATTCCTCACGAAGCGGAAGGTCAATTATGGCGGCAAGTGGGGATGGTTTGGCGGGGGCTTTTTAGTCTGCTCGTTTTTATCTGTTTCCGGTGCGGCAGACTTCTTTTTTTCTATTTTTAACTGGTGCTTTCTGCCCTTGGCGTATGCGTTTCTTTATGTGCTTATCTCTACATACTTTGCGGGAGAGGAAGAAAAGAGGAAAGCGCTTTATGTCTTTTTGGCGGGTGCCGTCTGCGTTGTCATCTGGGGATTTATACAGTATGCCGATGCGGGATGCATGGCGAGAGACCTGAATGCCGAAGGATGGGTGGATCCCGAGAGGTTTCCTCTTCTGCGGCGGCGCATGTTTTCCACTTTGGGGAATCCGAATCTTTTCGGCGCTTACCTTTTGATGCTTATCAGTGTGTTTGCGCCTTTTGCTCTGGAGGAAAGAAATAATAAGAGAAAAATACTGCTTGCCGGATTTCTTTTTATTCTTTCCGTATGCCTGGCGCTGACCTATTCCCGGGGGGCATGGATTAGTCTGGCAGGGATAGTTCTAGGCCTTGCGGTCTTTTATGATAAGCGGTTCGGTCTGGTGTTTCTGGCGGTGCCTCTTATTTTATTTTTTTATCATGGACAGGTGGCGGAGCGCTTTATTTCTCTTTTTTCCGGCGAGGATACATCGCTTTCACTTCGCCTGGCTTTGTGGGAAAGTACGATAGCCATGATTGAGGAACATCCTCTGCTTGGGGTCGGCTGGGGGAATTACTGGCTGGCTTATCCGGAGTACAACTTTTTTATAGAGGACGCGGATGTCGTTATTTTCCACGCCCATGATATGTACATCCATATCCCTGCGGAAGTGGGCATTCCCGGCGGCATTTTGTACTTCCTTTTCTTCTTCGGGCAAGGGGTGATGTCATGGCGGATTTGGCGCAGAGGAGTGGGCGTTATGAAACTTTTCGGGTTGTCGGGCATGCTTCTTGTCTTGTCGGCAGCCATAGACGGGACCGGAGATTATGCGCTTTTCAGCTGCCCGGTTTCCTGCTGCTTCTGGGCGTTGTCTGCGCTTTGTGTTTCAGAAGAAAGACGGGGCGCGGCAGGGTAAATCAATTATGCGGATCCAAGTACATATAAAAATGTATTTGTCCAATAGGAAAAATTTATAATCCCTGTTAGGGAATTTTGAGAAAGGATAAGCATTCTTTATGGGACTTTATCCGTAAAAGTATGCTATAATAAACAAGGTAATGAGCCACGGAGGGTTGTTTTACAGCGCCTTCATTCCGAATTGTTTTGATGAAGTTTGGAGGGGGACTACCGGGCTAAAGGTTCTGCGGACTGAGAAAAATAACGAATCGTCACCGCGGGCTTTTATATTTTATTTATTTTGGGAGGATGATAGTAATGATCGACATCAATGACAGTGAATTCCTTAGCCGTATCGAGCCTAAAGAACTGCTGGACAAAGTATGCGACGGCAAAACGGCAGCAGCCATGATCCAGCCGGGGGATATCCTGGGGATCAGCGGATTCACACCGTGCGGCTATCCGAAAATCACGATGCATGAACTGGCTGAACGTATGAAGCAGACACCGTTCCAGGTAGATGTCTGGACGGGCGCTTCCACAGGTTCCCAGATCGATACCGAACTGGTGGCAGTAAACGGTATCAGAAACCGTATGCCCTATCAGACAAACGCCAATCTGAGAAAAGCAATCAATGCCGGCCAGATCAACTATTTCGACCTGCATCTCAGCCATGTGGCACAGCAGATCCGTGAAGGTTTCTTCACCAACGTTAAGGGAGAACATGTAACCGGTCCGGATTTTGCGGTCATTGAAGCCTGTAAAATCGTTAAGAGAGACGGCGAAATCGGTATCGTACCCACGACCGCCATCGGCAATTCTCCTGTATTCGTATCCCAGGGTAAAAAAGTCATCATCGAAGTCAATACCACCCAGCCGGTAGCGCTGGACGGCATGGCTGATATTTATGAAGTGGCGAATCCGCCCCACCGTGTGCCGATTCCGATCGTTAAAGCCGGTGACCGTATCGGCAAGACCTACATTCCGGTAGATCCGGCAAAGATTGTTGCTATTGTTCCCTGTGATCTGCCCGATGTTACCCGCGCCCTGGCTCCGCTTGATGACGACGCTGAAAAAATGGGCAACAATCTGGTTGATTTCCTGAAGAATGAAGTAAAACATGGAAGACTTCCGGAAAACCTGCTTCCTCTCCAGTCCGGCGTAGGCAATGTGGCAAACGCGGTAATCAACGGCCTTGTCCATTCCGATTTCAAGAATCTGTCTGTGTATACGGAAGTTATCCAGGACGGCATGTTCGACCTGATTGATGAAGGCAAGATCGATATGATTTCCGGGACATCCCTGTCCCCGTCCCCGGATGGACTGAAACGCTTCCATGCCAATATTGAAAAATACAGCAAGAAGATCATCCTCCGTCCGCAGGAAATTTCCAATAACGGCGAAGTAGCCCGCCGCATCGGTGTAGTGGCTATGAATACCGCTTTGGAAATGGATATTTACGGTCATGTAAACTCCACGCATGTAACCGGTACCAAACTGATGAACGGTATCGGCGGTTCCGGCGACTTTGCCCGCAACGGTGCTCTGTCCTGCTTCTTCTGCCACAGTGTGGCTAAGGGAGGCGCTATCTCTGCCGTTGTTCCGATGTGTTCTCATGTTGATCACACCGAACATGACACCCATGTATTCATCTCCGAACAGGGTGTAGCGGATGTCCGCGGTCTTTCCCCGAAAGAAAGAGCGAAGGTAATCATTAACAATGTCGCTCACCCGACTTTCCGCGACCAGCTGATGGATTACTTTGAAAGAGCATGTGCGCTCAACGGCAACAGCCAGACCCCGCATATTCTCTCTGAAGCATTCAAGTTCCATACCAGCCTTGCTGAAACAGGCTCCATGCTTTTTAAAAAATAATTTTCCCATAATATATTCTTTACAAAAAGCATGATTGTTATATAATTGTCTATGGTGATAACTGCTGAGAGCAGAATCATACATGGATCTCGCAAGAGTTCCTCCGCTGTGGTGACAAGACATAATGCGGCATCACAGCAAGAGGCTTTGCGGATCCATACCAATGAAAGCGATTGTCTGCGAAATACAGATGAGAAGAGCCTAAAAGCCGCAATCTGACATTTCTGCCAAGGATGAGACCTTTCCCAATTTTACTTATTTTTTAGGAGGAAGATGAACTTATGGCAAACGAATCCCTGAAAGCCAAACTCGAAGCATACGAAGCTGCTTGCGCTAAATCTTACGCAAAGACTCCGGAAAGAGTTGGTTTAAAACACAATAAGGTGTATACACCTCTTGACATCGAAGGTTTTGACTATGAAAGAGACCTCGGCATCCCGGGCGAATATCCGTACACCCGCGGCGTACAGCCGACCATGTACCGCGGCCGTCTCTGGACCATGCGTATGTATGCAGGCTTCGCTACCGCTGAAGAATCCAACAAGCGTTATCGTTACCTGATTGAAAACGGCGGTTCCGGCCTGTCCTGCGCATTTGACCTTCCGACCCAGATCGGCTATGACTCTGATGACAAAATGGCTATCGGCGAAATCGGCAAGGTAGGTGTAGCCATTGATACCCTGAAAGATATGGAAATCCTTTTCGACCATATTGATTTGGGCAAGGTTTCTACATCCATGACCATCAACGCACCGGCATCCGTGCTGCTGGCTATGTACATCGCAGTCGCTGAAAAGCAGGGCGTACCGGCTGATCAGCTCCGCGGCACCATCCAGAATGATATTCTGAAAGAATACGCAGCCCGCGGAACCTATATTTTCCCGGTTAAACCGTCTATGCGTCTGATTACCAACATTTTTGAATACTGTTCCAAGAATGTACCGAAGTGGAACACCATTTCCATTTCCGGCTACCATATCCGTGAAGCAGGTTCCACCGCTGCTCAGGAAATCGCTTTCACCATTGCTGATGGTATTGCTTACATCGAAGCAGCTTTGAAAGCAGGCATGAAGATCGACGACTTTGCAGGCCGTCTGTCCTTCTTCTGGAACGCTCACAACAACGTACTTGAAGAAGTTGCTAAATTCCGTGCATCTCGTCGTCTCTGGGCTACGATTCTGAAAGAACGTTTCCATGCTCAGAACCCGAAGTCCATGAAACTGCGTTTCCATACCCAGACAGCCGGCTCCATGCTGACAGCTCAGCAGCCGAACAACAACATCGTTCGTGTTGCTCTCCAGACAGCAGCGGCAGTTATGGGCGGAACACAGTCCCTGCATACCAATTCCCGCGATGAAGCTCTTGCTCTGCCGACCACTGAATCCGTAACCATCGCTCTGCGTACACAGCAGATCGTTGCTTATGAATCCGGTCTGGCTGACGTAGTCGATCCGCTGGGCGGCTCCTATTATGTAGAAGCTATGACCAACGCTATCGAAGCGGAAGCTAAAGAATACATCCGCAAGATTGATGAAATGGGCGGCGCTGTTGAAGCTATCGATAAAGGTTATATCCAGAAAGAAATCCAGGATTCTGCTTATGCTTGGCAGATGGCTGTTGAATCCGGCGAAAGAACAATTGTCGGCGTCAACAAGTTCACTATGGAAGAAGCTCCGGTTGAAGGCCTCCTGAAGGTTGACGCATCCGCCGGCGAATTCCAGAAGAACAAACTGGCTAAAGTTAAGGCAGAACGTGATAACGCAAAGGTTAAGGAAGAACTGGCCAAGCTGGAAGTTGCAGCTGCTGACGAATCCGTCAACCTGATGCCTGTTATCCTTGACTGCGTACGTGCTTACTGCTCTCTCGGCGAAATTTGCGGCGTTCTCCGCAAAGTATTCGGCGAATACAAAGCACATAACACACTTTAATCCTAACTAAAATTCTGGAGGTATATAACTATGGCAGAAAAACGTATCAGAGTACTCGTTGCTAAACCGGGTCTTGATGGACATGATCGCGGTGCAAAAGTAGTTGCCCGCGCACTTCGCGATGCAGGTATGGAAGTTATTTACACAGGTCTTCGCCAGACTGTCGCTCAGATCGTTGAAGCGGCAGATGCGGAAGACGTTAATGTTGTAGCACTGAGCCTTTTGTCCGGCGCTCACAACACCCTGTTCCCGGAAGTGGTAGAAGCACTGAAAGCTAAAGGAATGGAAGATGTTCTCGTTATCGGCGGCGGCGTAATCCCTGCCGGTGACATCCCTGGTTTGAAAAAGGCCGGCGTAAAAGCTATCTTTACACCCGGCACACCGACCAAGGAAATTATCGACTTTATCAAAGCTAACGTATAATTGACATTCTCTTCTATCCAATAGAAGCTCGATAGTTGCACGGGGCTGCATTTGCTGTGGCCCCATGCCGCTATTATTTACTCTTAAAAAGGCGGTGTATCCATGGAATTCTCAATGAAAAATTTTTGGGACGGTTCCAGACGTGCCTTAGCGAGAGCAATAACCATCGTTGAAGACGAACGTGATGGCTGGGAAGATATCATGAAAGAAATCTACCACCATACCGGTCGTGCACAGGTCATCGGTATCACTGGTGCACCTGGTGCGGGTAAGAGCACACTTTCAGACGCGCTGATTAAACAGTACAGAAAACAGGGTAAGAAAGTCGGTATTGTGGCTATCGATCCGACTTCTCCATTCTCCGGCGGTGCTATTCTTGGCGACCGTATCAGAATGAATGACCTCACACTGGACGAAGGTGTATATATCCGCAGTATGGGTACCCGCGGCAGTCTTGGCGGTTTGTCCAGAAAGACTACCGATGCGGTAAAACTGATGGATGCTTTCGGTCTCGATGTCATTTTCATCGAAACAGTAGGCGTAGGGCAGTCAGAAGTAGATATCGTCAAGAATGCGGATACAACACTCGTTGTGCTCGTACCCGGACTGGGTGACGATATTCAGGCTATTAAGGCAGGCATCCTTGAAATCGGGGATGTATTCTGCATTAATAAATGTGATCGTGACGGCGCGGACCGTCTGAATGTTGAAATCGAAATGATGCTTGATTTGGGTGAAGCCCAAAACTGGCGTCCTCCTATTGAAAGGACGATTGCAAACAAGGACGAAGGCGTCGCGGACGTTGTCAAATCTCTTAATTCCCATCGTAAATATCTTGAAGAATCCGGCTTGCTGGAAGAACGCAGACGTGAACGCGCCCGCACTGAGATGGTAGAGATGATCCACGACCGCATTTCCCGTCATGTTATGGAAGATATCGTACAGACGGGTAAATTTGCTGACTACGTAGAACAAGTCTATGAAAGAGAAAATGATCCTTTCACAGTCGTTGATTCTATCGTGGGAAATATATTTAAATAATTCAAAGGAGGAATTATTATGGCATTCAAAGTATTATGTGTAGACCATGTCGGCGTAGCTGTTAATGATCTGGCGCTGATCAAGAAGCAGATGAAAGATCTGCTGAACCTTGAACCGTCCCTTCCGGATGAAACGGTAGAAGAACAGCATGTAACGACAAGCTTCTTCAAACCGTCCGCACAGAGCGAAGCATGCGAACTGGAATTCCTGGGTTCCACAACTCCGGACGGCCCGATTGCCCGCTATATCGCTAAGAACGGCGGCAAGAACGGTTTCCAGCATGTAGCTCTCCGCGTAGACAACATTGTCGAAGCGCTTGCTGCACTTCCGGAAGATGCAAAGCTTGACAAGCATTGGAGAGTTGGTGCTGGCGGCTGCCACATCGCATTTATGCACCCGAAAGCTACCGGCCTTCTGCTGGAACTGACCGAACGCCCCGGCGGCCCGTCTTTCTAATAGCATAAGGATCGGTCCCTATGCTATAATAGGGACGTCCCGGTAAGGGACCAATATTTTTGGAGGTGTAAGAATGGCAACTGTTGCAGAAAGAATTGAACTTCTTCACAATAACCTCGCACACGTAGAGGCTATGGGTGGAGAAAAGAAAGTTGAAAAACAGCATGCAAAAGGCAAACTGACGGCCCGCGAAAGACTTGCTCTTCTGTTTGATGAAGGCTCTTTTGTAGAAGTCAATGCGCTTGTTAAGTCCCGCTGCTACAACTTCGGCCAGGAGAAGAAAGATCTCCCCGGCGAAGGTGTCGTTACCGGTTATGGTACTGTAGACGGAAGACTCGTATTCGCATTCGCCCAGGACTTCACGGTAGAAGGCGGCTCCCTTGGTGAAATGCACGCTGCGAAAATTGTTCACGTAAACGAACTGGCTCTTAAAGTCGGTGCTCCTTGCGTAGGCCTGAATGATTCCGGCGGAGCCCGTATCCAGGAAGCAGTAGATGCTCTTTCCGGCTATGGCAAGATTTTCTGGTGCAATACCATTGCATCCGGCGTGGTGCCGCAGATTTCGGCCATAATGGGCCCCTGCGCGGGCGGCGCGGTGTATTCCCCCGCACTTACGGACTTCATATTCATGTCCGATAAGACCTCCTATATGTTCATAACCGGCCCGCAGGTAATAAAGACCGTTACCCGCGAGGAAGTCACCAGCGAAGCCCTTGGCGGCGCAATGGTGCATAACCAGAAGTCCGGCGTGGCGCACTTTGTATATCCCGACGAATATCAGACGCTTGAGGGCATAAGGCGCCTTGTAAGCTTCCTGCCTTCTTCCAACCGCGAGAGCGCCCCTGTAAGGTACTCAGGAGACGATGTGAACAGGGTATGCGAAAACCTGAACGAGATAATGCCCGAAAGCAGCAACAAGGCTTACGAAATGAAGACCGTTATAAAGAGCGTTGTTGACGACGGCGACTTCTTCGAGGTGCAGCCCTACTATGCGAAAAATATGATAACCGGCTTTGGCCGCGTTGGCGGAAAGAGCGTTGGCATACTGGCCAACGAGCCCACCGTTATGGCCGGCAGCCTGGATATAAATGCTTCCGATAAGGCCGCAAGGTTCATCTCCTTCTGCGACAGCTTCAATATACCGCTCATCACCTTTGTTGATGTTCCCGGCTTCCTGCCCGGCGTGAACCAGGAATACGGCGGAATAATCCGCCACGGCGCGAAGATGCTCTATGCCTATTCCGAGGCTACCTGCCCCAAGATAACCGTTGTTACCCGCAAGGCCTACGGCGGAGCATATCTTGCAATGTGCTCCAAGGACCTTGGCGCGGACATGGTGTTCGCATGGCCCACGGCGGAAATAGCCGTTATGGGTCCGGACGGCGCGGCCAACATAGTTTACCGCAAGGAAATAGAGGCCAGCGAGAACCCGCAGGAGACCCGCAAGCAGATGATAGAGGAATACCGCAAGAACTTTGCCAATCCTTATCAGGCGGCGTCCCGCGGCTTTGTGGACGACGTTATAGAGCCCGCGCTTACCCGCGTGCATATAGCCAGCGCCCTTGCCATGCTTGAAAGCAAAAAGGAAACCCGTCCCGAAAAGAAGCACGGCAACTTCCCCGTTTAAGCCAAGGAGGATATTTACACAATGGCAAACGAAGAAAACCAGTTCACCAGGCCGTCTCTTGACGAATTCCCCGTGCCTACCTATGACGAATGGAAGGCCGCGGCGATAGAATCGCTCAAGGGTGCGGATTTTGATAAAAAGCTGCTCACCAAAACATATGAGGGCATAACCCTTAAGCCCATATATACCGATGCGGACTATTCCGCCAACCCCGAACGCCCCGGCGAGGGCGACTATCTGCGCGGCACCGACCCCGCGGGCTATATGGATCACCCATGGGCGATAGCACAGGAAGTGAACGCCGTTGATCCGGCGCAGGCCAATAAGCAGATACTGCATGAGCTTGACCGCGGCGCTACCGCCGTTAACGTTAAGCTGTGCGGCGGCGTAAAGGTAGAAAACGAAGCGGACATGGCAAAGCTGTTTGAAGGCGTTGTGCTGCCCG
>ENA-OPFI01000284-OPFI01000284.1-human-gut-metagenome-genome-assembly--contig:-NODE-284-length-24754-cov-2.860399_pt1 | contig 24754 bp, 28 predicted proteins | sample MGYA00241308_ERZ501550 | MGnify/ENA primary metagenome ERZ501550 (study PRJEB25962, sample SAMEA2042433) | human gut metagenome | biome: human gut; feature: human-associated habitat; material: faeces...
CACTACTTGTTTTTATATTTTCTTTTGTTAAAATTTCTAAATATTCAGAATTTGTCATTTTCTCAACTCGTTTAGTAAGTTTGTCCAATATATCTGGATTGAATTTTATTTTTAAACTATTTATTATTTCTATTAATTCTTGCTTTGAAATCATTATGATATCCTCCAATAAAAAAATCCGAAGAAAAGTTCTAATTATTAGAATTTTTCTTCGGATTAAGTATATTTGGCGTACCCAGAAGGATTCGAACCCCCATCTTTCGATAAGAAAATCGATTGCTCTATCCAGTTAAACTACAGGTACAAAAATGAACTACTTATATTTTAGCTCATTTTTTTGGATTTGTCAACATATTTTTATTGCCCAATATGTATCTATTAACACAGCTCCCAACTGTTTTTTAAATGTATTTAATTCATCTAATTCTGAACCACCTAAATCTGCAAATTTAATTCCTTCTTTCTGTAACATCGAGAAAATTCTAACATAGCAATATTGCGATATGGCAGAAAAACCAATAGTATTAACATCATCTTTTAGCTCTATATTTCTAGTTGCGAAAGTTGCATAAAGGGCAACATTTTTTTCTCCTATAACTTCACCTATAAATAAAGATACTGGAATTTTTTCATTTTGTATTTTTAAAAAACCTATATACGCATACACTTTATTTTCTTCGTAAAAAGATTTTTCTATTAAGTTATAGTAATCTTGCGGTGTAGACCCCACTCTATTTTTTAATGATGCAAAATGACTTTCTACGATAGATTTAGCGACATCAATATATTGAGGTGTATATTTTTCATACACTAATTCTGCATTATTATAGCTTAAAAAGTTTCTAAATCTATTATATGCTAATCTTGTTTTCTTTTTGTAATTTTTAGCTTCTTCATTTGTTAAAGATTCTACAACTATGTCATTTCCTTCATTTTTAACTATTTTTGATAATTCCACCAATCTATTATTATATGTTTCATCTTCTTGCGGAGCTTGAATATCCCATGGGTCAATTTCAATATTTTGATATCCAGCTTCTATTAACTCATTATATTCATTGTCCTTTATATGTCTAACTATTATCGCATAAGTTTTTTCTTCACTATATTCTTTTAGATTTCCTTCAATCTCATCAATACATTTCATCCAGTCTTTTCCTCTTGGTGCAACTATATGTACATATATATTTTTTTCAGCAACACCTTTTTTAAATATTCCTATTCCCATTATATTTTCGCCATCATTATATAATAATCCCATTGGTGCATAATGACTTATTGCTTTTTCATTCATACCATTACAATATAACATTAGTCCAGCAAAACTAAATCCAAAAGTATTATCTTTATGTTTGTTTATAGTTTCAAAGTCTTCTATTTCTAATGGTTTTATTCTTCCGTTGAATTTGTCAACTAAAAAGTGTTCCATTTTCTCTCTATAATTCATTATTATTTCTCCTTACCAATCTTATTATACATTTCCTCTTCATCAAAAATAGCATCTAAATTTATATTATCTTTTAATATTTTAAATAATTCTTTATATGTTACTATTGAATTAGAAATATTACCAAATGCTGCATTTTCTTCATCTATATACCTTAATCCTCTAATCAAGAAATGTTCTTCATTTAATAGTAATATAGGTTTATTAATATTACTTAATACTTCATCTAAACAATTATCTGGTACATTTAATTGCATTGTAAAATAATCTTCTGGTTTAACAGTTTTATCCACAGTATTATGAATTTCTATAAGAGGTAATTGGAATATATGCCATCTATATAAGAATAAGTCTAATTGTTTTGCATATTTAACACTTTGAATTATATGCTCTCTTGAACTATTTGGCATGCCAACCATAAAGCATCCTTGTATCCCAATTTCAACTTCATTCATATAGCCAATCATTTTATTTATTTCATCATTAGTTATTCCTTTTTGCAATTTTTCTAAGTCTTCATTATTTGTTGTTTCAATTCCTATAATCATACTAGTACATCCTGCATTCTTCATCTTCTCAAGTAAATTATGATATTTATTTATTTGAAACACTTTAGCATAACAAGTCCAATTGATGTTTATATTATCTTTTATTATTTTGTCACAAAAATATTCAAAATCTATATTAAATAAAAACGAAGAATCTTCTATTGCAAAATTTGTTATTCCTTTTTCTTTCACAAGATATTTAATATTTTCTATTAATAAATCTATATTATTTCTAATGTATTTATTATCAAATATTTTATTTTCAAAACAAAAATTACAAGCACTTGGGCAACCTTTTGCAGATAATAAAGAAATATGCTTAGGATATTTTTCCCAATTCCAATTATTCCATTTTATAATCCCTATATCCTTTGTTTCTATTCCATATTTTTCACTTAAAATATCTACAAATTTTATTTCGTCTCCATATATAATATCTGTCACATTTTCTTCATAATCTTGTAAGTTGATTCCCAATTCCTTTTGAGCATAATTGACAGTAGCACCCCCTACATAGACTGGAATCATACTGTTATTTTCTCTAATTTCTTTTAATATTTTTTTAACTCTTGGATAAACCGGTTTTTGTTTTAATGGTATTCCATAGCTTGTAGTAATGTAAATTATAGCATTAGTTTCTTTTTTTACTTTTTCTACAATCTTGTTTATAAAATCATTTTCTAGTTTTTTAAATTCATCTAAATTTTCTATTTTATTTTTATGTACAAAATCAATAACTTCAATTTCAACATTTGTATCAACTATATATTTTTCTATTTCCCCTAAAGAATAATTTGGAGGAACTACACCATTATTATAAAATGGATCTATCAATAAAATTTTCATATTCTTTCTCCTATCCTTTATTTTGGTCTATATCTTCATAAACTTCAACTATATTATTAAAAGCTACTAACATCTTTGGTAATACTTTATCAAACCAAATATCTTTATCTGATAATCCTTTTGGTGCATCACCTTCATCTTCTTGTATTTCATCAGATAATATTGATAATGATGCTACTTTTACTCTTCTATTTAAACCAAAAGCAAATAATGCACTTGATTCCATATCTGCGAAAATAGCTCCTGAAGAAACATATTTTCTTACCATTTCATCAGTTTCTTTCCAACGACCATCTGTTGACCAAGATATACCAATATTTACTTTTTCGCCATTCTTTTTTAACTTATCTTCTAATTTTTTAAATAATTCTAAATCAGCAACTGCTGGAGCGTTACTTTCGATATAGAAATTACTTGTTCCTTCATCTTTTACAGATGCTATTGGTAATGCTATTTCTCCTAATCTTAAAGCTTTATCTAAAGCTCCTGTTGTTCCTATTCTAGTTATATACTTTATTCCACTTGATTTATATCTTTCTGCCAAATCTACTGCCATTGGTGCACCTTGTGATACTGCTACAGCTATCTTTACGCCATTTTTCTTATATAAATACCAGTCATAATCTAAATGATATGATGAAACTGTTTTAAATTCAATTCCTTGTTCTATAAAATATTCTAATATCCTATAACTTTCTAATATTATTCCATATTCTGCGATTTCCTTAAATCCAATATCTTTCATTTCAAATTCTTCCATTTTATTTTCCTCCTAATTTAAATTTTTCTAATAATTTTATATAATTCCATTCGGAATTTATTTCTGCTTTTATACCTATTGGAATAGTCAAATGTTTATCTCCATGTCCAAATGACATATTACTAATTATGGGTATATTATATTCTTTAAAAGTATTTAATATTATATCTTCAATAGTTGGAATACAATCCCAATATTCTTTTTCTTCACAATCTGTAAAATCACCTATAACTATTCCCTTAATATTTTTCATTTTTTTAGATAGTTTAATTCTTTGCAAATTAATGTTTATCAAATGAGGTTCACATTCTACTTCTTCAAAAAATAGTATTACATTTTCATCGTCTGGCCAATATTCTGTTTCGATTAGATCTGCAATAGCTGTTAACCATCCACCTACTAATGTACCTGTAGCATTTCCTTCTTTCAGAACCTTTACTTTATCATAATTTTCTATTTTTTCTTCCTTATTATTAATAATATTAAAGAAACTATTTATATTTTTTTGAGTAAATTCGTTATTATTTCCAAATCCGTTAATAATATCCATTCCATATAAAGATGGTAATTTCGATTTGGTGTACATTGCTATTTGCAAATGTGTTAAATCACTAAATCCTGTAAATATTTTCTTATTTTTATTTATCATATCATAATCAACTTTATCTATCATTTCAATTACAGTACATCCACCATCTAAAGAAACAATCATATCTATCTTGCTATTCAAAAATTTTTCTTCCAAATCTTTAATTCTTTCTTCAACCGGTGCGGTTGTATTATAATATTTTTTATCTATATTTTTAGATTCTATTGTTTGGATTTTTTGTTTTTCAAAAAATTCTAATGCTTTTTTGTAGTTTTCTGTCTTTTCCAAAAAGAATGCTAATGCAACAATACCTATAACATCAATATTCTTCATTATTTCCCCCTATATAGATTTATATTTTAACTATTTTTTCCCAACTTAAATCTTCTTTTCCAAAATGTCCATAATTTGTTGTTTTTTTATAAATTGGTTTTTGTAATTCTAAATATTTAATAATTCCCTGTGGTGTTAAATCAAACTTTTTCTTTACGATATCAATAATTTCAGATTCTGGTACTTTATTAGTTCCAAAAGTATTTATATAAATTGACATTGGCTCTTTCATTCCAATAGCATATGAAACTTGTAATTCACATTTATCTGCATATTTATTTGCAACTATATTTTTTGCAATATGCCTCATCATGTAAGCAGCACTTCTGTCTACTTTACTAGCATCTTTTCCTGAAAAAGCTCCTCCTCCATGTCTTGCATATCCCCCATAAGTATCTACTATTATTTTTCTTCCTGTTAACCCTGTATCACCTAAAGGTCCTCCTATTATAAATCTACCTGTTGGATTAACATATATTTTTGTATCCTTATCAATATATTCATGTGGTATAACTTTTTTAACTATTTTTTCTATTATATCGTTTCTCATTTTTTTAATATCTGTATCTTTTTCATATTGATTAGATATCAAAATAGTTTCTATTCTCTTGGGTATATCGTTTTCATATTCTACCGTTACTTGTGTCTTTCCATCAGGTCTTAGGTATTCTAATTCTTTTGTCTTTCTTACTTCTGTTAGTCTTTTTGATAACTTATGTGCCATATTTATTGCAAAAGGCATATAATTATCTGTTTCATTGGTAGCAAAACCGAACATTATCCCTTGGTCTCCTGCTCCACCTTCATCTACACCTAATGCAATATCAGGGCTTTGTCTAACAATTTCAATATCTACTTCACATATGTCTGGGTTAATATCAAGTTGTTCGTTTCCATATCCAATTTCTTTAATTGCATTTCTTACAACCAATTCAATATTAACTTCAGCTTTACTTGTTACTTCTCCAGAAACAACTACTTTATTCTTTGTAGCAAATGTTTCAATGGCAACTCTTGAATTTGGCTCTTGTTTTAAATACTCATCTAACAAAGAGTCTGATATGAAATCGCATAATTTGTCTGGATGTCCTTCGGTTACACTTTCTGAAGTAAAATAATAGTTTTTCTGCATTTTTTCTCCTTCCTTTCATTTTTTGGTATAAAAAAAGAACAAAGTGCTAAATTACTTTGCTCTTTAAAAGGCGCAATAAAAGAATAAACAATATACAATTTTATTAATTTTTTAAATTGCCAATTGTTCCATATCTTTTACTCCTTTCACCATAATATCCAAATTATACCATTTTTTGATTGATTTGTAAAGATATTTTTATAAGTTTGTCATTTTTTTATTGAATTTTTGCTTTTTTACCGTTTTGTATAAAAATATCTATTTATTTCTGAAAATTCTTTATTTTTAATAACATATTATAACATTTATATACCATTTATTATAATTAATTTCTTTATATTTCCTCTTCTTCTTCAAACCAATTAAAACTACTAGAATTTTTATTCTTCAAATACCATTCTTTTATAGCTTGTTTTGATAAATTCTTTTTCCAACCTTTAATTTTTCTTGGATGCTTTATATTATTAGGTCTAGCCATATTCGCTAATATATCAATTGCTATTAATGTAATAGAGTTATTATCCAACCTGCTATAAGCCATATAATTATTGCTATAAAAATTGTCTTTATTTTGAAAGCAATATTTTTCTCGTTGTATTTCTCTTCTTGGTGTATAAATTCGTTCATCTTGTCTATAATAATTTTTTCTACATTCTCTATCAATTTTTCTTGTAAATCGTTCATAATGTTCTGCATTTCTTGTTTCTCCTTTTTCAAAGTTGTCCTTATTTCGTTTATATCTTCTGTAAATTGTTTGTTCCAAATTATCATTTCTGTTACTATATCTGGATCTAATAACATGTATTTCATTATTATTGGTGTTTGTATTAGCTCTTGTTCTTCTGGTATATCTATTTGATTTTTCTTCTTTAATTCTTCCATTGATGGCATTTTCCATCTCCTCCTTTAAATATTTTTTATCATTTAATTTATTATCTCTACACTTCATTCCCTCAGGTATTGTATAAGTTATATATTTTCTCTTTTTAGTCCATAAAACTTGATATCCTAATTTATTCATATTTTTAAAAAATTCAGTTTTATTTTTACTTCTTTCTAATGAATAATCAATGGCATTTGCTAATTTCATTTTCCAACTTTGTCCTTTTAATGCTACTTGATATTCATTTTTATTATATATTCCTTGATACTTTTTCTTTTCTATTATTTCTAGTCCCGCTTCTTTACAGAGTTTATCAGAATAATCTTTTACTTTCTGCATATCATTTTTTGATTGATTAAATTTCTTTCCATTTTTAAAATTAACAGAATTTATAATTAAATGATTATGTATATGCTCTCTATCAGTATGTGTTGCAACTAATACTTGGAAACCTTTAAAATAATTTGCAAGTTTAATCCCTATTTCATGTACTTTTTGATAATCTAAATCATCTTTTGGACTAAATGATTGAACAATATGTATATATTGCCTTCCATCATTTTTATTATAAAATTCTTTAACTGTTTTCATTTCTTCCAAACAACTATTAGCAATACAATCTTTTCCTATTATTAAATTTGCTTTTGTTTTATCTGTCCTTGTAACATAACCTATTATTGTTTTTAGTTCTGCTTTTGAATTAGTAAATTTAATAATTGCCAAATTGACTTCACCTCCTTTTTTACATCTTCTAAGTTTATATTCGTTATTCTTCCTTGATTGCATAATTTAGTTAATTGATTTATGTTATTTCCTATTTTTCTTAATTGCATTATTATTTCTTCTAATCCATCTACAACTATAATATCTTTATCCATTGCAGTTCTTAATAAATATTCGCTAGTATTTAATTTTGACTTTTCTATTTGACTCTTTATTTTGTTATACTCTTTTTCATTTACTCTAAAATTAAAATGTCTATTTTTATTTTGTTTTTTCTCTACCATAATTAACCTATCCTTTCCTTTTATGGGGTTTGGGTACTCCCAATTCTTCATCGCTAATCTCTATTTTCAAGTCCATTTGTATTACAAATTGGAAGCTTGCCTAAAATAAAGTCAAAAAAATAAACTTGTTACAACAAGTTTGTATCTAAATTTGCATATAGTCCAGTCAAAAATTCTTCTGAATATTCTCTGACTATATGGTTACATCAACCTTTCAACTACATTCCCAACGAAAGTCTTTTTATATTTCTTTTTATATCTTTATCATTTGTGTTAATAGGTATTTTACAATTTTGATAATCCGTTTTATCATTTTTGTTAACGGTGTATTCACAATTTTGATAATACCTGTTTATAACTTCATTTGAAGGTATTATCTGTCTATTTTCTATTTCTTTTGAGTTTGATTTATAATTCATATTTATTTTTATATAGTTCTTTTTCTTTAAAGAATTTATTATTCTTGATATACTTACAACTGTCACATTTAAAATATCAGAAAAATAATTATTAGTTGCAAAGCAATATCCTTTATCTTTACTTAAATATATAATCATAGATAATATTATTTTTTCTTTATCAGATAATTTATTATTTATCAATCTTTCTGATGGCATCCATAATCCTTTTAAATCTGATTTGTTCATTTTATTTTACTCATCTCCTCCACTCAAAAAAGACTAAGTAATTACACTTAGTCCTTAATCTAATTTTTCACTTTTAAAAATTCATCACACAATATAAACTCTGTGCTTTAATATCATAATCTTTTACTATGATATTATCATCAATATCAATAACTATATCCCCAAAGCATTCACAATCATTTTTACAAACACTAGTCAAATTCGTGCACAATATTTTTATATCTTTATTTCTTAATTCCCTAATAGTCTTTATATTTGGATGTTGATATCTTCTATTTTCAGCAGTTGAAATAATAGCATAATCTGGCTTAACAAATTCTAATATTTCATTTGTGCCTAATGTTCCTTTATCCTGTCCTTCATAAAATGCTCCATGATGTGGCATTTTTAATATGTCTGCATTTAAACAATCCTGATTTTGATATTGATTTATATACTTATACAGTTTATACCAACCACCTTCTTCTAAATCTCCTGTTAATAACATTTTATTCTCTTTATACTTTATTTCTATTACTCCAGAATAATTATTTATTTGACTTTCTCCAGTTATATCTATGTTTCTTGGATAAATTAAATTTATTTCTAAATCTCTATCTTTATATATGCTTTTTTCTTTTTTATTTCCATCAATAACATTGGAATTAGAAATAAGACCAGTATTATGTACCATTTGAAGTATTTTTGTTAAAAAGCTTTTATAAGTTTTTTCTTCTTTGCCTTCCCTTTGTATTCTATCCAGATAATAAAATATATTTTTTGTCTTTATTTTTTCTTCTTTTAATTTATTTAATAAAATATCAAATCCCCTATAATGGTCACTATGAAAATGAGTTATTACAACAGATTCTATGAATTTTATATTATAATCCTTTAGAACATTGTATGCTTTTATCCCATCATTACAATCAATTATCATTGCTTTTTCATATTCTTCCTCGTGGGGTAATAAAACTATTATTCCATCTCCATGTTGCACATTTAGAAATATTATTTTTAGAGGCAATTTATTGTTCATTTTCTGCCTCCTTTGTCATAATTTTATCATGTTCTGCATATAACTCTTCCAATGACATATATGAATAATTAATAGGTGTAATATCATATAGATGTATTTCTTTTTCTTTTATATTCACCATATCTTCATTAGATATAGTGCATAAAAATTCTGTTTCTTCCTCTAATAACCAACCTGGCATATATCCTTGTATTTTAATTATTTTTATTAAATCTAAAGAATAAAATTCTACTTCTATTTCTAAATTTTTGTTATTCACTTTTTTTACATTTCCCATTAATGTCCATTTATCTTTTATGTCCATATTATTTGAATCTACTTTTGATTCATTTTTCCAATATTTTTCTAAAATTCTTTTTTCTTCATCATTTAATTTAAAAGCATTATTTATAATATTGTTTAATCTTTCTATTTTTTGATAATCATTATTTTCTTTTTCTAAGCTATGAACTATTTGTATAATTTGTTTTTTTTCATTTTTAGTGAATTTAGGAACTGGAATTTGTTTAATTGTTTTTATATCTAAGGTTCTTTTTTTATCCTTCATTCTTGCATAAGCATTTATTATATTACTATTTAATAAAGCTACTATCTCTTCTAATGATATTTCTTCTTCGTCTTTAGGCACTACTGAGCAAAAAGAGTTCTTAACAAATAACCCTTTTCTATCTATGTTAGCTACTAAACAATGTATATCTTCAGCTGTACTAGACCTTTTTACTAAAACTTTTGATTTTTCAAATAACGTTTTAGATTGAAATCTAAGTCTAGTTTCTCCTTCATATTTTATTTTTTCATCATATTTTAAATATGAAATTTCACTTATTTGCTTATATGCTTTCATATTTTTCGCATTAGAAACAAATGGTACAAAATTATCTTTACTTATCTCTGATATTTTGTCTTTATTTTTTTCTATATCTAATATAATACCATCAAATATATTAGCACATTCTTCCAACTTTATATTACTTTCCATCTTATTACAAATGTTATATAAAGGAGAGATTTCATATTTACACTCTTCATTTTGACTCCATTTTTCATAATCTGCTATTATATATTCATCTGTATATATATGTTTTAATAAATAGTCCTCTTTATTTTCTCTTGAGACTGTCTTTATAATTACAATTCCTTTTTTATTTTTATTAGTTTTATGCAAAATCATTACTATTGTTGGACAATTATTTTTGAAAATTCCTCCTGGCAAAGTCCATATCTCTAATATATTAAATTCTTTTAGAATCCTTTTTCTAAGATTACTTGCAGCTTTTATAGTTAGAATAGATTGTGGTAATACAATAGCCATATATCCATTATCATTTAATATATTTATGTAGGCATCAAAAAATTCTATTGCCTTTTGAGGTTTGTGTGAATCTGCTCCAAAAGGTGGATTAGCTATAATTATATTAGGTCTTGTTTTAAAGTCATTGATTTTTAACATATCATTTGCAATAATTTTCCACCCATTTCCAAATGGTAAACTTATTAAAAGAAATGATAATTTTGTAAGTTCTTTTGCAAATATATCAATATCTATACCTTCTATCATTTTTGTTAAATAATTATGTTTTTGTTTATTGTCTATTTTCTTTGGTAATAATTTTTTAAGTCTATAATATGCCTGATGCAATAAGCTTCCACAACCACACGTTCCATCTAAAATAAATCTTTCTTCCTCTGGTATTAATTCTACTGGTATCGCATTTATCATATCTTCTGCTAAAATTCTCGGTGTATAATAATTTCCTAATTCTTTTTTTATTTCTTTTATTGCATTTTTGTCATCTGTAAATAAACTATCTTCGTAAAATGCGCTTAATATGTTACTATTTATATTTCTATATGAAATATCATCATCTAATTCTTTATATAAATCAATTATAAATTCTTGTCCATATTTATATATCATATCTTTTTTAAAGTAATCATGATATTCATTTTCGTATTTTTCTAACATTTTAATTATATTATGACTTACATCTTTAAAATTTATCTTATGCTCTATTATTACTGCTGTAATTATATTCATACAAATTGAAACTAAATTTTTATAGTCTTCTTCTGTTTCTTTCTCAATTTGTTTTAATAATTGCTTACCTTTTTTTAGCAAGTTTGTAAATTCTTTTTCTATTATTTTGCTATTAACATCGACAGATGTCTCAAATAAAGACAATTGTTTTGGATTTCTTTCATTTTTATATTCATTAATTAAATCAAAATCTATTCTACTTTTTGCAAAATAAGAATCAATATCTTCATATTTTAAAGTAATAATTTTATCTTGTTCTTGATTTTTTAGTGTTTTTATTTCAACATTATTAGTGCTTGCTTTTATAATAATAGGAGTCCCCATTGAGATGCCAACCTTATCATATGCTGTTTCATTTTCTTCTAAAATTACAGAAATATTAGATGTTGAAATGTCATGTATAGTATCATCACTAAAAGTTATAATATCAGCTTTTAATGCTAAATTTCCAGATGTAAAAGGATAATTTTCTTCTTGATACTCTTCTGTATATCCTATTAATTTAAGACTATTTCTTATCTTATTTAATCTTTCATTTTTATCATACATATCCTTTTTTCACCTATCTTTCCATTACATAATATCTTTTTAATCATAATTTGTCAATATATTTTTTCAATGTCATATAAATTTAATATTCATAGCAAATAGCTTAATTTCTCTTTTGTCCATTGTTATATTGTATAAACATTTGTTTTTATTGTTGAGCCTTTTTTATATTAATTTATTTATTTAAAATTAAAAAAAATGCAAACTTTTACATTTGCAACTTTTTTATAAAGGAATAGTTACTTAATATTTTTTGTTTAATGCAGTAAGCTACCCCCCTCATCTGGTATTCCATGACCGAGCATCTAATACAATAACTTTGTTTGAAACAGGTAGTGACATAGTTTGCACAGTTTTTTCACTGTCTGCCACCTTAAAAGAAAATGCAAGTACAGCTACCATAACCATACTTAGCATAATATATATCCTTTTTTTACTTAAAATTATCATTAAATCACCTCACCTAATATATATGAGGCAATTTTATTTTATATTACCATTCGCGTTAGATTTTACAAATACTTATGTTTCAGCTATTTATATGTGAATGCAATATTGACTATTTTTATTATACTTTGCTATATTAATGGTAATTTTATGTGAGGAGAAATTTAAAATGAATAAAGAGGAACTATTAAATTTGCTAAACTCCTTAGAATTGCCCAAAACAGAATATTATATTTTATCTAGTGGATCTATGTTGCTATATGGATTAAGAGAAATAGTTGGAGATCTTGATTTATGTGTTTCAAACGAGCTATTTGAACAATTAAAGAAAAAATATAATTTAAAAGAATGTGACAAAAATGAAGTTACTATCATTTTTCTTTCATTTTTTTCTTCTATCTATTACATATGTGCTTCCCGGTGTTATTTTTGCTAAATGTTTTACTTGTGCTGCTACTTCTCCTATTTCTAGTGCATTATGGAATCTTCCTGCGTCAACTACTACTGCACTTACAGAAATTGTTGTTATTGGATATTGTTCTATTATTCCTTTTCTATTTGGCACTTCCAAATATCCTTTTTCTACGTCCTCTGGTGTAAAATATTTGACTACTTCTCTGTCAAATTCTGCTACTATGTTTTGGCATATTTGTTCGCATTCCATGCCTCCTACTATTGCTACAAAATCATCACCGCCTATATGTCCAACAAATTTTTCTTCATTTGTTGACATATGTATATTCTTTATTATAGTTCTTGCTGTGAATTTTATTATTTCGTCTCCATTTAAAAAACCATAAATGTCATTATATGCCTTAAAGTTATCTAAATCGAAATATATCATAGAAAAGTTTTCCTTGTTTAATAAACGTTTTTTCATTTCTGCCTGTATTTGCACATTTCCTGGTAGTCCTGTTAATGGACTTACTCTTCTATTTATGTATAAAAGTCTAATTACATTTTTTATTGTATAATATAAATGGGTGATAATATATGCTAGAAGAACATGATAGTATGCTCATTGAACTTTCAAACTGTGTTTCACGTTTGACTACTTTACAGGAGCAAATGGAAAAAACAGTGTTAACAATGAATGAGCGAATTTCTAGTATTGAACAAAAACCATCACAGATTTTAACAATAATTATTACCGCCATTGTTACTGCTGGAATTACTACATTATTTTCTTTGATTATGAGGTAATATTATGGATTGGAAACAAAAATTGACGTCACGTAAATTATGGATGGCTGTTGCAGGCTTGATAAGTGGATTATGTGTAGCGTTTGGTCTTAGTGATAATGATGTTGCACAAATATCAGGTATTGTTATGTCTATCGCATCTGTTATCGCATATATTGTTGGAGAAGGTCTTATTGATTATTCTCATAAGGAGTAATATGGAATATAAGTTTTATAACAAGGTGCTTGATTCTTTAGCATATAATCCATCTGTAAACGACAAACAATCCTCTCTCACCTATTATATTTCATTGATGCTTAATTCAACTTCGTCTATTTTTGAGTATGAGGGATTACCTGATACAATGCCCCAACGTGAAATAGAATTGATGTTGAAGATTCAAGGTAAAACTTGTGTTACAAGATGTCCTGACGGTGAAATTCGTATGCTAGATGGAAACCTCGGCGGAGAGCCTAATCCTTATTATATTCCTGAAAGATTTATTGGGGCTAATCCAGCCTTGAAGTGGTCTTATGATTTAAAAATCGATGAAGAATGTGTTCTTATGTATAATGATTCTTCATTTATAGGATTAATGCCGTTATTTACTCGATACGCTTCACAGCTTGTTGAAAGCGATATAACAATGAACATGGCTGTTATTCAATCCCGTATTGTTTCTCTACTTACGGCTAATACGGATGCTTCACGCAAGCAATGTGAGATTTTTATCGAAGATGTTATAAATGGAAAATTGGGTGTTATTACAGACCAAGCTTTTATTGAAGCGATAAAAACAATTCCATATGCAAATACTGGGTCTCAGTCTCTCACGGATTTAATTGAACATCATCAATATTTACAAGCCGCATGGAAAAATCTTCTAGGGATTAATTCAAACTATAATATGAAGCGTGAACGAATTATGAGTGGAGAAGCGTCTATGAATATAGACACACTTTACCCATTAGTTACAGATATGTTAAATTGCAGACGTAGTTGCTGGAATAAAGTAAATACTATGTATGGTACCAACATATCTGTAAAGTTATCTTCAATTTGGGAACAGCACGAGGAACTGTTAACCGATTTACAAGTAGAATCGGAGGGGGATGTGAATGTAGATGACGAATCGAACACAATTAATTGATGTAATAAAAATCACAGATGGTGTGTTTAAATGTATTACAGACGCACACCCCACTGTTCCATGGAGTGGATTTATAACAGGTCTGCAACTAGACTACGAATATATAGGTAATCATTCCGGCGAGAAGATTATTTCTCCTCTTATTGAAAAATTACTTGTTGATGGAGTTCTCCCTAATGATAATCTTAACATTTTGTGTGAAATCATTTACGCACATTTTAGTCGTGTGTGGGATAATTTATATAGTATTTATATTAGTGAATATAGTCCTACTGATTTACTACATTATAAGGAAACAATAGATAGTAATGACAATCTTGTTACAACTTATAATACCATTAATACTAATGTACGAACTGGCTCTATTGCGAGTAATGCATCAGGAAACAACAACATCGATAATAATTATTACGGGTTTAATTCCAGTTCTAAGAATCCAGTAGCCAATAATGTTAATAATGCGACAACAGAAGAGACAGAGACATTTAATAATCTTACAGACAAAAACAATAAGACCGGAAACGACAGTAATGACAAAACAACAAAGTCCATCATAACTAAAGAGGGTGGAAGTAGTGGAATTACACCACAAGAGATAATGATGAAAGAAATCGAATTTCGCTTGTGGGATTATATAGAAGAAGTTTTTAAAACAGTTGATGACATTTTAACTGTAAAAATTTATTCGTAAAGGAGATAAATATGGCAGGCGGGTATCAAAAACTTAATTTAAAAGGACATGATTCCGAGCTTAATTCTACGTCACAAACTGTAGAGGGAATTTGGGACATTTATGAAGGCTCATATAGTAAACCTTTTCTGATAACAAATTATAAAATTGATAGCGTAGAACAAAAAGAACGGTATGTAAATTTTTCAGTAGTATCCACTTTTAAGTATTACGCCAGATGATAAAGTTCAGTTTACTAGTAAAACTATTACTATTGGAGGTTAATTTATGCAGGTATCTCAAATTTTTGAAATTGTAAATGATGCATTGAAGCAAACTGATGGTAAACTTCCTTTGCTTAAGGAAGATTTATCTAATATTATTGATGTAGGAAATTCCATTTTTAACGCAAATTCTTTTGATAATTATGTTAAGAAACTGGTAGACCGTATTGGTAAAGTTGTTTTTGTTATTCGTCCGTATAGTGGACTTGCTCCGTCTATATATATGGATAGTGTAATATGGGGAAGTGTAACACAAAAAATCAGTTCGGCTGTTCCCGAAGCGGTAGAAAATGAAAGTTATGAACTGGTTAACGGCGCTACTTACGACCCGAATCAAGTTAATTTGCCGGATGTGTATGTCAAATTTTTCTCTAAATATGTAACTTTTGAAGTTGATAGAACTATAACAGAGAAGCAGTTGCGTAGTGCTTTTACGGGGGTTGCAGAACTTGATGGCTTTATTTCCATGATATTCAATGAAATTAGTAAAGCATTTACGATTGCCATTGACAATCTAATTATGCGTACGATTAACAGTGCTATCGCTGATACACTGTATAAGGATTATAACAGTGGTACAGAATTTACAGGAGCTTCGCACACGAGGGCGGTCAATTTACTTTATCTTTATAATCAGAGATATTCAACAACTCTTACTGCGGCTCAGGCTGTCACAACTCCTGAATTTGTACGTTTTGCCTCCTACTATATGGCACTCTACTCTGATAGATTGTCTCGTGTGTCTACGCTTTTTAATGTAGGTGAAACACAGAAGTTTACACCGAAAGAGGAACAACATTTTATTCTTTTATCTGAGTTTGCCCGTTCTGCTGACGTATTTTTGCAGTCTGACGTTTATCATAACGAGCTTACTGCTATTACAAAGTATGAAGTCGTTCCCTATTGGCAAGGCAGTGGTGTTGATTATGCATTTGACTCTACCAGTGCTATCAATGTTATTTCTGGTAGTGGTAATACTGTAACCGCAAGTGGTATTCTGGGCGTTATGTTTGATAGATATGCTCTGGGTGTTACTAATATTGAACAATGGGTGAATACGCAATATAATGCAAAAGCAGATTTCATAAATTATTTCTATAAATATAAAGCAGGTTACTTTAACGACCTCAATGAGAACTTCGTAGTTTTCTTTGTCGCTTAAGTATCACATAAACGGGGTGTAAGTTTGCGGGTTCTTACACCCCGCCTCCCTATATAGAAAGGATTAATTTTATGGCCTATTGGTATCGCATTTTGACAGGATATAGTAGTGGTACAGTAAATCATTATACTGTTAATAACGGTTTTCATACAAAAATGAAAGACGCAGACGGTTTTACAACATACAATTATGAAATTTTTGCTACTGTAAGAGTAAATACTTATGCGTCTGCAGTGACCACATATTACAAAGACGGAACATCGAAGTTGTATGGAACTTATATTAGGTATAACAATGGTATAATATTAAATGGTTATCCGTTAGTACTTAAATCGACAGTACAACGTGTAGAAAGTTGGTTAAAGACTTTACCGGGGGGTAGTATTAAGGGAAAATACACGATTCCATCAGTAGTTACAGATCCTGCATTATCTTCTTCGTTATTGGACCGTGGAATGATTCCTTTGCATGTAACAATAAATGAAAAAACATATAATTACATGTTATTGGATTATAAAAAAAATGGTGCTTGGGTACAGCAAGGATACACAAATGTCAAGGGCGATATATCGGATATATATTTGTGTAACATAGAAAACAATACACCAGGGTCTGAATATCCTGAAGATAGTTTAAAGATATATTCTAATCATCAATTTATAACTGAATTGCAGAATAAAACAATAGATTTCGGAGAGGAACAAGAAATTCCGAATGAACTTGCTAATTTTTTAAAAAATAATCTTAAGGAATATGATGATGGCTCTTTGGACATGATTTTATATCATAACAATGCGGAGCAAAACCGACTTGATAAAACTAATTTTCTTGAAAGTGTTTCAACTTTGAATGGTTATTTACGTGACAAAACATCTATCACAAACCCCTCAATTATAATTGAAATGAGTGAATTTCCTACATTTAATTATGTTTATCTTCCAAAATTCAATCGCTATTATTATGTTACAAATATATTATCAATTGCTACAAATTTATGGCAAATAGATATGCATGTCGATGTGCTTATGTCTTATAAGGACAAAATACTATTACAATCGGCGATTATTGAACGCAATGAATACGAATGGAATCCTTATTTGATAGACAGTTCATTACCCGTGTCAAAAGAACCGAATATAACAGTTGAAGAAGTTCCTCAATCTATTATAAATACAGGTCAGCCAGCTAATCGTAACTTTATTCTTATGGTGGTAAGTTAATATGAGTACAAACATATCTTTTCCGCATTATTCATATGCACCGTATACTAAATTCAATAATGCATACGCACTTACAAGTACGGAAGTTACTGCTTTTGAAAATTATCTAAACACACCTACATGGGGGGATTTAATTAATTCGTTATGGCGTAATGAGCCAATACAGAATGTCTGTTCTCTTACTATATATCCATTTGATATAGCGAATGTTACGCCCGATGTAATGGTTGATAGTAATATTTATATCAATAATAATGACACTGGAATAGCTTCAAAATTAATTTCTAATGGTCTGGTGCTGGCACGTGTTAATATTTGTAACAAACAAATTATCCCATATTTCAATAATTTTCTTGATTATGCTCCATATACACGAATCGAAGTGTTTATTCCATTTCTTGGAATAATTGAACTTTCTACATCTGAATTTATGGGGAAAGTATTACGGATAGATTATGTATTTGACTTCAATTCCGGAATGGCTTCTGTTTATATTATGGCCGATGAAGTCATAAAAATAACAAAAATGGCGCAAGTAGGTCAGCAAATACCTATTGGGTCAAGTAATCAACGCACTATGTTTCAATCACTTTTGCAGGGAATTGGAGGACTTGGAATATCTGCAGCTGCTCCGTTTGTTATGCCAAGAAGCACCTTTTCTGCACAAATGAGACATATTGGTGGTATGGCAATAGACGACGTAAAATCCACTGTTAACGCAATCAGTAATATGCAAATGGAAACCACGGTACGCGGAGATTTAACAAATGCTTTTCTTTCTTATTATGCTCCAAATAATGTATATATCATATATACACGCCCAACTATTCAAGAACCGTCAACATACAAATCTCTTATTGGTAAGCCCTCGTTAATGAGTAAAAAATTAAATCAATGCTTTGGATTTACTCAAATAAATTCTATTCATCTTGAAAATTTTGATAGTGCTTTAACTGAGGAACTTACCGAAATAGAAAATCTTTTGACACAGGGTATTATTTTAGAAAAAGAAGATTCGATAGAACTTACGACGCCGATATTGACAGATTTATCAACCACGGACATATGTAAATTCAGTTTCCCTAATGACTCACGAGCTTATGCATATCGGGTTTATGTTGACGGTGTGGAAATGGGATATCCTTTAAATTGGTCTGCGACTCATGAAGATGATGTATATACGGTGACTATGAACAATAATTCGTTCCCCGATTATAAGACATATTCTATTACCGTTCAAGCATATAGTAATAATGAGCAGTACGAGAATAGCGATATTTCATCTCCGTTATCATGGACTAAAGCTACATCAACCGTTACCGTAACATTAAATTCGGCAGGAATACTTGATGATGCTGAGCCAGATTATAACGAGTATATGAATGTAGGTAACAACCCGAAGTAGTTATGAATATCGTGGAGCATATAGTAACAAATCATATGCGTTAAATAGTTCTGGCGAACAAGTTACATCGATTCAAGTTCCATCAGGAACAATCTTATACATGGCAAGAATATCTCCCGATGATTATATTGTTTACCAACATACAGAAACAATTTCGAGTGATACTACAGTAACACTATATTATAATAGTAAACCAAGTTGAAAGAGGATGACTATCATCCTCTTTTTTTGCACCATAATAAGTAATTTTTTACAATCTCTCCAACGGTATTATCCTGATAATATACTCTATCCGTAATAAAATACCATTTTATTTGGACATCGATATTATCCTTTGAGTTTAGCATATTTCTACGCCAATTACAACGGGGGTCATAAGAAGTTGAATATATCAAATCGTTGTCCTCGCTTTTCAATGGTGTTGTTTTTCTATGAATAAAAGTAAATGTTATATTATTAGTAACAATTATTTCACATTGGAGTATATTATTGTCAAATATAATAAAATATGTGTATATAATTTCATTTGATTTGTACTTGAAAGGACAATGGGGATAAATATCCATTTCCCATGTACCCGTTGTTATCATTTCTAGTTTAGGATTTTCAAAAGCAAATAAAAAGTTACTGTTCTTTTTTCCTTTATTAGATAATGATTCACAATATTCAACCGCAACCTTTAATTCGCTATTTCCGTATTCATAAACATCAATATCCCCTTGCTTCATTTTACGAACACGATACAACCCCATTTCGTCAAAATAAGGACAGTATTGATTAACAGTATTACCGAGCATAAATATTTTTATATTAGTTCTTAGTCGTGCAATCGTACTAATAACATTCATAAACAAAACAAACTCATTTTGCAAATATCCACTACGTGTTAAAAACTCATCAAAAATGATTGTCGTTATACCAGGGTATGAAGTGGATTTATCATGCTCCATAGCAGAAAGAGAAAACCCGTATGCCAAAGGTTTAACATCTACTATGCGTTTATCATCTTCATATCTGCACAAAAACCAACGAGAAGAATAATAATAGATATCAGTCCACTCTCCCTTTGTCAGTTTTTTAATCTCTTCATTTGCTACTATCGAATCAAACATTGTTGCACCACGTTTGCCTTTAAAGTCGTCACCCCATCTTCTTATAATAGCAAATTGCTCTCCTGTTTCAATATATTTTTTTAAACTATATAACTCAACGCCATAAGTTTTACCGTTACTGCGTTCTCCTATAACCATATTATATGTACAACCTTTTGATAATATTTTTTTAGGAGACCAAAACATAGAATTTTTACTCATATTCGTTTATCCTCAATTCCTCTTAAAAAATCTGCATATTGCTTAGATATTTTCAAAGTGTAATCAGCTCCCGACAAATTTACAGAACTCATTTCATGAAAATGCGCCACTTTTCCTTGGTAGTCAGTTAACTGACCCTCTTGTTCATAATCAATATAAGTGTGTGTTAGTTTCCCTGTATATTCTGACGGAATTTCCAATTCATCATTAAAATTCTCGAACACTTCATCACCATATTTTTCTTCCATATATTTAATAGCACGCTGTTTATTTAGTCCAGATACTGTAAGAACTTTTTTTCCATCATATTCTACAATATATCTTTTAGCCCCTAATGTTTTAAATTTGTCATATATATGCTCAAAATCCCATACACCAAGAGGTTTTACTTCGCCTTTCATATTTTTAGGTGAAAGCAATGAAATATCAATTTCATAAACATTACACATATACTTTAACTTTTTAAGTATGTTTTCATTATATTTTTCAAAATATTTTAAATGATTCTTATAATTAAGAATCTTAACAGAATCTGTGTCCGAATAAACATAATCATTTCCACATTCATATATGGCAGTGTATAAATTACGCCTTGCATATGAAGTTATCCAAACTCCCCACGGATAAAATAAAAACCTTTTTTTACTTTTATTATATTTATTTATTTCCGCTTCATAATCAACACATACTTTTCCCCAATCTTCATTATATGTTATTTCATCTCTGCAAATATCAGTAACACACATTCCATAAAGTGAATTTATAAATTCCTTACTATTTAAATATTCCACTTCTTTCCCCTCTACCCCTTTTAATAATGTTTTATCATTATACAACTTTAATATTGCAAATATAAATTCTTTCGGTAAAAAACCTTTCCGATATCTTCTAAAATTATGTATAACAAATTTGTCTACATGATAAAATTTCTGAATCATTTTAAAGTCGGTTTCCGTTAATGTTGTTACCAGATAATCAGCAACATATATACGACCATTATTTAATATTGGATTTTGAACTTTTCTACATTTTGAATAAGACAATATATTTTCGAACTCAGTTTTTGAATGTATATTATAAAATTCACAGTCAAATAAGCAACAATAATTTTTTAAATTATATTCTAGTTCTGCCTGTGTTTTTATATTAACTCTCTCACTGGACGACATAGGAAATAATTCTGAAAGCATTACAGCAGGATATGAAGATGTTAAATCATAGGAAGCAACATTAAATAATATTTTACCACTATAAAAACTATTAGCATGTGTAAATCCTCCCGTAAAAGCTTTTTTTAATTGGTCATATTCATCTACTGTTAATTTCATTGATTCGATAAATGTACGATATCTATTATAATTATCTGACCGTTTAACTCCTTTCAAATTTGAATAGAAACATTTTTTACGACAATAATCGCGTACAAATCCCGTCTTTGTTAATTGTATTCTTGTTATATCACCATATTGCTCAATTAGCTCTCTTATGTATGACATGACCACACGAACATCATGTTCACAATACTGTAATTCTTTTTCTGTTAAAACTGTTTCAGAATTCCTTAATAGTGAATAATCCAAATCTCCTACCATCTTCTGTACTTTGTATTTTGTTAAATGCTCACCCACCTTAGATAACGAATAACCACTCAATTTATAGGAGCATCTAAATTCTATACCAAGTTCTGAAAGACAGCGCACAGGTTCCCGCTCTTTTACCGCAAATACTTTATTCCATTTTATTAAATTACGAATAAATTGAAATTCAAATGATAAATTATGAACATAACAAACAAGTATTTGTTTATCACATAAATTTAATTCTTCTGATAAAATAGTCAGCAATTCGATAAATTCCTGCCAATAACGTCCATATACTACATAATCATCTATGCCGAATGTCCATTCATACATCACACCATATTTTTCTTCATTTTGAATAAATGATGTTGTTTCTATATCAAACGCACATGGTATATTATAATACGATATTTTTTTATTATCTTTAACTTTTTCAAAGAAACAGCTTTTTAATAGTAAATGAAATGACTCCTTATTATATCTAAAAATCCCCTCCCTCAAAAAAATCGTCATCGGAAAAGATGCATGAAATGTCTTCGATACGCTCATCATATTCCTCCGCCAACCACGACTTAACTTTTTCTATAATATCTGAATGATTTTTTTCAAAGTACATAAAACGTCCTATTGCTCTTTGCAATTCATCTGAACTTACATGTAATTTACCTATCAAGTCCGGATAATCCTTTAATATATTATTATATACATTCCAGAACAACAATGTCTCTTCGGGTGTTAAATACATACCTATTCTCTCTCTAAATTCACTAAAAGTAGTTTTCCATCCTTTAACAGTCGACGTTTTATTTCTTAAAAATTGCGAAACTCGGGTAAATTCGCCCCTCAATTCATTTAAATTCTTGCCTTTTACAGAAAAATGTGCCCCCCCCTTACTTCTTTCAATGGCTGAATAAGCAGGAGATAACACGCCACCTTGAACAGATTCAAGTCGTTTTAATCTTTTATTGGCAGTTGAGGCTAATTGTGAGACATATTTCGATAATGTCTTTTTATCAAGTTTCAGAAAATCTTCTATACTTATATCTAGAATCTCAGAAGTTATCATTTCGATATCACCTTTTTTAATTTATGTTCAGAATTTTGAATATGGTCAGTTAAATACCTCATTGCATGTATTTCTTCAAATAAATCTTCACCATAATAATTAAACAATCCATTAACAATATACCACAGAAAAACATTGATGTTATCGGATTCACCATGCTCAAAATGAGAAATAAGTCTTCTTGACTTTCCTGTTGCAATAGCAACTTCCTTTTGCGTACATCCCATATCCTCTCTAAATATTTTACAATAATAACCCACCGAACTTCTCACTTCTTTTTCTAAATTATTCATATAACTTCATCCTTTCGTTATCAAGGTGTTGGTTTATCCCAACACCTTGACCAATGTAATATTATTATTTTTATTAGTTCTGCTAAGCTCGAATTGAACCCTAATTCCCCCGCAGGACTTCAAATTGTCAGATGCTGTTTCCACATCTCCATCGCATGCTTTTACCCACCCAGTGGCAATTTTTGTAAGCACATGACCTCCAAAAAAACACTCTTTGTCGTTCTCGGCAAATGCAAATACCGGAAAAGTACTATCGTCAATAGTTACTAAGTCAAACTCTGTAAGTGTAACGCCATTAGGATACTTTTTGATAATATCCTCAGTTTTAATTTTCTCCCGTCCCTCCATAAGACGAGACAATGAAGTCTCTCTCTGTGCTACTTTCAGCATTGATTCTTTCAAGAAATTGTTTGCCATTGATAATACCTCACTTTTTAATAATTTTATTTATATATTCTATCATATCCTTTAATGATAGAGATATATCCATCTTAATTTCCAATTCATACCATTTTATCGAAACTATATCATTACAAAGTATTGGACTTGGCAGAGCATAATAAATACAAAATGCTTTTAACTTAGCCATCTTCTCCCGTTCATCACACGCATGAAACCATCTTTCGTCTAACGATTCGATGGTAATTTCAATGGCTTTCGGTAAATTCTTCAACATATTATAATTCTCTAAATAATCTAATCTATGCATTGCCAAAACGCGATACTGTTTAATTATTATTACAGTTCGTGTGTAATAATCAATATTATACACCCAGTTCTTGGAACTGCATAATTCAGCCAATTCAGTTTCAAAAACATGCTCTAGATATCCTGAAATCATATCATCCTCCATGACTGACCAATTAACAAACCTGTCATTTTTCCCCCATTTTTTAAATAGAAAACTACTTTTTCAACATCACACCCATAACAATTCAATACATTTATTAATTTATCAAACAACTCTCTCTCTTCAGCTACCGTGCCCTCTGTCTCTTCAGCTACCGTGCCCTTTGTCTCTTCATCAAAACTACCATACGGAATCAATTCCTGAATCTGTGATACACTATAATCACGTTCACTCATACTATAAACCTTTCTACACTCTAAGTGGTGTTCCCTTGTTATATGTATTATAGCATAATGGACGTATTTTGTCAATAGCTTTTATCATATTAAATATG
>ENA-OPFI01000348-OPFI01000348.1-human-gut-metagenome-genome-assembly--contig:-NODE-348-length-21785-cov-3.025081_pt1 | contig 21785 bp, 24 predicted proteins | sample MGYA00241308_ERZ501550 | MGnify/ENA primary metagenome ERZ501550 (study PRJEB25962, sample SAMEA2042433) | human gut metagenome | biome: human gut; feature: human-associated habitat; material: faeces...
ACAGCACCGAGGCTGCCACCAAGCCCGAGTCCAACGGCCACAAGGTGGCTATCGTGGGCTCCGGCCCTGCCGGTCTGACCTGCGCCGGCGATCTGGCCAAGAAGGGCTATGAGGTCACCGTGTTCGAGGCGCTGCATCTGGCTGGCGGCGTGCTGGTGTACGGCATTCCGGAGTTCCGTCTGCCCAAGAAGATCGTGGAGCTGGAAGTAAACGGCTTAAAGGCGCTGGGTGTGAAGATTGATTTTAATGCCACAGCGCGCCAGCAATTCGCGTGAGTCATCACTTAAACGGCCGGATTTCTGCATAGCTATGCGTAAACGAGTGTTGTCTGTCATTTTCTTATTCCTCTTTAAACCTGTCTGAACCGTTATCAACCGCGCAATAAAAAAGCCCCCGGAAGGTGATCTTCCGGGGGCTTTCTCATGCGTTCATGCACCACTGGAAGATCTGAATGTCTTCCAGCACACATCGCCTGAAAGACTAGTCAGGATGATGGTGATGATGGTGGTGTTTAAATTGAACGCGTGTCATAAAAGTCTCTGTGAATGTTTATTCAACTGATGTCTTTTAACCTAAACCACTTTCACGTTAGAAAGCAAGGGCTTTTTTATATATTTTATGGCGATGGATTTGTTTAATGAATGAGCGGGGAAAGGAGGGGGCTAAGAGGACTGTCCTCTAAGCTGACGGCACCAAAAATAGCGAAGCCTGGATTTTCGTCTCACTGACAATACCTTGATCTACAAACTAATTAATAAATAGTTAATTAACGCCCATCATTGTACAATGAACTGTACAAAAGAGGAGATTGACATGCGTACAATTAGCTACAGCGAAGCGCGTCAGAATTTGTCGGCAACAATGATGAAAGCCGTTGAAGATCATGCCCCGATCCTTATTACTCGTCAGAATGGAGAGGCTTGTGTTCTGATGTCACTCGAAGAATACAACTCGCTGGAAGAGACGGCTTATCTACTGCGTTCCCCCGCTAACGCCCGGAGATTGATGGACTCAATCGATAGCCTGAAATCAGGCAAAGGAACAGAAAAGGACATTATTGAGTGAAACTAATCTGGTCTGAGGAATCATGGGATGATTATCTGTACTGGCAGGAAACAGATAAGCGAATTGTTAAAAAGATCAATGAACTTATCAAAGATACCCGCAGAACGCCATTTGAAGGTAAGGGGAAGCCAGAACCCCTGAAACATAATTTGTCAGGTTTCTGGTCCCGACGCATTACAGAGGAGCACCGTCTGGTATACGCGGTTACCGACGATTCACTGCTCATTGCAGCATGTCGTTATCATTATTGAACAGATTCATTCATAGAATGAATTGTCAGTTTTGATACGCTAGCGTAGCCTTATAGATCTAAGGTGTATCAGGAGATAACGGATGAAAAAGGTCGCAATTGTCGGGTTAGGGTGGTTAGGCATGCCGCTGGCGATGTCACTTTCAGCGCGAGGCTGGCAAGTCACCGGGAGTAAAACCACACAAGATGGTGTCGAAGCGGCCCGAATGAGTGGCATTGATAGCTATCTGCTTCGCATGGAGCCTGAGTTAGTTTGCGATTCTGACGATCTGGATGCCCTGATGGATGCCGACGCGCTGGTCATTACGCTTCCGGCACGTCGTAGCGGCCCCGGCGATGAGTTCTATTTACAAGCGGTACAAGAGTTAGTGGATAGCGCGCTGGCCCATCGTATTCCCCGAATTATTTTTACCAGCTCAACGTCTGTCTATGGCGACGCGCAAGGCACGGTGAAAGAAACCACCCCGCGTAATCCGGTAACCAACAGTGGACGAGTATTAGAAGAACTCGAAGACTGGCTGCACAATTTACCCGGTACTTCGGTCGATATTCTGCGTCTTGCGGGGCTGGTCGGACCGGGACGTCATCCCGGACGCTTCTTTGCCGGAAAAACCGCGCCTGATGGTGAACATGGTGTTAATTTAGTCCATTTAGAAGATGTTATTGGCGCTATCACTCTGTTGTTACAGGCACCTAAAGGCGGACACATCTATAATATATGTGCGCCAGCTCACCCTGCGCGTAATGTTTTCTATCCGCAGATGGCCCGTTTACTGGGGCTGGAACCTCCGCAGTTCAGAAATAGTCTGGACAGCGGCAAAGGTAAGATTATTGATGGCAGTCGGATTTGTAATGAACTGGGGTTTGAATACCAGTATCCCGATCCGCTGGTAATGCCGCTGGAGTAAACGATCACGCCAGCAGGACGCCGCATACACTGCAAGGGGGCGTGTATGAAACCACTGCTGGATGTGTTGATGATCCTCGATGCCTTAGAAAAAGAAGGCAGTTTTGCGGCGGCGTCGGCCAAACTCTACAAGACGCCGTCCGCTCTGAGTTACACCGTTCACAAGCTGGAAAGCGACCTTAATATTCAATTGCTTGATCGTAGCGGACACCGCGCTAAATTCACCCGCACCGGAAAAATGTTATTAGAGAAAGGGCGGGAAGTTCTGCATACCGTGCGGGAACTGGAAAAGCAGGCGATCAAACTGCATGAAGGCTGGGAAAACGAGCTGGTGATTGGCGTGGACGACACGTTTCCTTTTTCTCTGCTTGCGCCACTGATTGAAGCTTTTTATCAACATCATAGCGTGACGCGCCTGAAGTTTATCAATGGCGTACTCGGTGGTTCCTGGGATGCCCTGACTCAGGGGCGAGCGGATATTATTGTTGGCGCGATGCATGAGCCACCATCTTCCAGTGAGTTTGGTTTCTCGCGGTTGGGCGATCTGGAACAAGTCTTTGCGGTCGCGCCTCATCATCCGTTAGCCATGGAAGAAGAGCCGTTAAATCGTCGTATTATTAAGCGATATCGGGCGATTGTGGTGGGGGATACCGCGCAGGCAGGCGCTTCTACGGCCTCACAACTTCTCGACGAACAAGAAGCCATTACCGTTTTCGATTTTAAAACCAAGCTGGAGCTGCAAATTAGCGGCCTCGGCTGTGGCTATTTACCCCGTTATCTGGCGCAACGTTTTCTCGATAGTGGCGCGTTAATCGAGAAGAAAGTGGTCGCCCAAACTCTCTTTGAACCCGTCTGGATTGGCTGGAACGAACAGACCGCAGGGCTTGCCAGCGGCTGGTGGCGGGATGAAATTTTAGCAAATAGTGCGATCGCCGGTGTTTATGCAAAATCTGATGACGGAAAATCAGCCATTTAAAGAAAAATTATTATGACAAGCCTCTCATTCTCTTGTCATTTCCCCCCCATTTAGGCACAATGCGCCGCTGTCAAAAAATGACTAAAAACCGACGTTTCATCAGCGTCGGTTATTTTTTGCTTCAAACCAATCATTCATACCAAGAGGCCGGGCTTCGTACCGGATAGATATTTACTAAAAATCGACAGTTGTTGTCGCTGAGGAATCCAAAAAAATGGGGCAATTTTTTGCTTACGCGACGGTTATCACCGTAAAGGAGAATGACCATGTCGCATAACGTTACTCCAAACACCTCTCGCGTGGAATTGCGTAAAACGCTTACGTTAGTTCCGGTTGTAATGATGGGTCTTGCCTATATGCAGCCGATGACGCTGTTTGATACTTTTGGTATCGTTTCAGGCCTCACGGATGGTCATGTGCCGACAGCCTATGCGTTCGCATTGATTGCGATCCTGTTTACGGCTCTGAGCTACGGGAAGCTGGTTCGCCGCTATCCTTCTGCTGGCTCTGCATACACTTACGCCCAGAAATCCATTAGCCCGACTGTCGGCTTTATGGTGGGTTGGTCTTCTCTGCTCGACTATCTGTTCGCGCCGATGATCAACATTCTGCTGGCGAAAATCTATTTTGAAGCTCTGGTGCCTTCCATCCCATCGTGGATGTTTGTGGTGGCGTTGGTGGCCTTCATGACCGCCTTTAACCTGCGTAGTCTGAAATCCGTAGCGAACTTCAACACTGTAATCGTCGTGTTGCAGGTGGTGCTGATCGCGGTGATTCTGGGCATGGTTGTTTATGGCGTATTTGAAGGTGAAGGCGCTGGTACGCTGGCGAGCACTCGTCCATTCTGGTCTGGCGATGCGCATGTTATCCCGATGATTACCGGGGCGACAATCCTGTGCTTCTCCTTTACCGGCTTTGACGGCATCAGCAACCTGTCGGAAGAAACCAAAGATGCAGAGCGCGTGATCCCGCGTGCGATTTTCCTGACCGCGCTGATTGGCGGCATGATCTTCATCTTTGCAACTTACTTCCTGCAGCTGTACTTCCCGGATATCTCTCGCTTTAAAGATCCGGATGCGTCACAGCCTGAAATCATGCTGTATGTTGCAGGTAAAGCATTCCAGGTTGGTGCGCTGATCTTCTCCACCATTACCGTACTGGCGTCCGGTATGGCGGCGCACGCAGGCGTAGCGCGTCTGATGTACGTAATGGGTCGTGACGGCGTGTTCCCGAAAAGCTTCTTCGGTTATGTACACCCGAAATGGCGTACTCCGGCGATGAACATCATCCTGGTTGGCGCGATTGCCTTGCTGGCAATCAACTTCGACCTGGTAATGGCTACAGCGCTGATCAACTTTGGTGCGTTGGTGGCGTTCACCTTCGTTAACCTGTCGGTCATCTCGCAGTTCTGGATCCGTGAGAAGCGTAACAAGACGCTGAAAGATCACTTCCAGTATCTGTTCCTGCCGATGTGTGGTGCGCTGACCGTTGGTGCGCTGTGGGTTAACCTGGAAGAAAGCTCAATGGTTCTGGGTCTGATCTGGGCGGCTATCGGTCTGATTTACCTGGCTTGCGTCACCAAGAGTTTCCGTAACCCGGTTCCGCAGTACGAAGACGTAGCGTAATCATCTTTTGTAATAATAAACCGGAGTCGAATGAATATTGGGCTCCGGTTTTTTTATTCTTTTTTATCGATATCCTCATTAATAACCATTTGTTCTAATTTAGAGAATTTGGTTATTGGTCTGCATTCCACCAGTCATGAATAATTTCCCTATTAACATTCATCTGGTTAATTAATTTATGTTTTCAATGATATTAAGCGGGCTAATTTGTGGTGCTCTGCTGGGATTTGTCATGCAGCGTGGGCGTTTTTGCCTGACAGGTGGTTTTCGCGATATGTATATCGTGAAAAATAATCGCATGTTTTACGCCTTGCTGATTGCAATTTCGGTACAAAGCGTGGGGGTTTTTGCGTTAATTCAGGCGGGCCTACTGACTTACGAAGCCGGGGCGTTCCCGTGGCTTGGTACTGTTATAGGTGGGTATATCTTCGGGCTGGGAATTGTTCTGGCGGGTGGATGTGCCACCGGGACCTGGTATCGCGCGGGTGAGGGATTGATCGGCAGTTGGATCGCGCTTTTCACTTATATGGTGATGAGTGCGGTGATGCGTTCTCCACATGCCAGTGGTTTAAATCAAACCTTGCAGCACTACAGTACTGAACATAACTCTATTGCTGAGACTTTTAATTTGTCTGTGTGGCCGTTGGTTGCCGTTTTGCTGGTGATAACGCTCTGGGTGGTGATGAAAGAGTTGAAGAAGCCAAAACTCAAAGTCGCGACCTTACCGCCGCGCCGAACCGGGATCGCTCATATTCTGTTTGAAAAACGCTGGCATCCCTTTGTCACTGCTGTACTCATCGGTTTGATTGCGCTTTTAGCCTGGCCCCTGAGTGAAGCAACCGGACGCATGTTTGGGTTAGGAATCACTTCCCCAACGGCCAATATTCTGCAATTTCTGGTCGCGGGTGACGTGAAATACATTAACTGGGGCGTTTTCCTGGTGTTAGGGATCTTCGTGGGGTCATTTATTGCAGCCAAAGCGAGCCGTGAGTTCCGCGTTCGCGCAGCTGATGCACAAACAACATTACGTAGCGGGTTAGGTGGTGTACTGATGGGCTTCGGTGCCAGTATTGCAGGTGGTTGCTCTATCGGTAATGGACTGGTTATGACTGCAATGATGACCTGGCAGGGCTGGATTGGCCTTGTATTTATGATTCTCGGAGTCTGGACTGCGTCCTGGCTTGTGTATGTTCGACCGCAGCGTAAGGCGCGACTGGCAACTGCTGCGGCAAATTAAGTAAGGTGTAAAGATGGCGATTAAAAAGCTGGATGTGGTGACGCAGGTCTGTCCGTTTCCACTCATAGAAGCAAAAGCAGCACTGGCAGAAATGGCCAGCGGCGATGAGTTGGTAATTGAGTTTGATTGCACCCAGGCAACAGAAGCAATCCCACAATGGGCGGCAGAAGAAGGACATGCCATCACCGATTATCAGCAGATTGGCGATGCTGCGTGGAGCATCACCGTTCAAAAAGCCTGACCCAACATTGTCCTCCGCCGTATCAGCGGCGGAGGCTTCAAACTAGACGATCTCTTCCGCGTACTGCCAAAGCGCTTTTAACAGCGCCACTTTTTCTTTATCGTCGGCATACTGCTGCGCCAGCATCTGAATCTCTTCTGCATAGCCTTGTAAAAACTCGGGTGTGAATACCTGGCGGCGGTGCTCCAGCCAGCGTTGCTGCTCGGCATAATCCAGCGTCCCCGGGAAGTTGCGCGCCCGATAATTGAACAACAGTTTTTCAATTCGTTTATCAACAAAAGTGATATCCAGTGCCGGTAAATTACGTGGCTCGGTTTCCAGCACAATTTTCATTGCTGCGCGATCGGCGTCACTGAAAAAGCCGTTATAAAGCTGTGCATCCACGTTATCTGAAGGCGTAAACGGTTCGGCTTCCGCGAATATCGCCACCACTTTTTCGCGCACTTGCGGATTTTCACGCAGAATTTTTAGGTTATCGAGGCAATGCTGACGATTAATTCCCAGTCGGTCGGCATCTTCCGGGCGTAGCGTATTCGCCTGGGCCAGCACCGGACATTTATTGATATGCACCAGCTTAACCGGAACGGCGGCGTTATCGCCAAGATCGGTTTTTGCGGTATATAAACGCTCGCGCAATGTGTCGCTATCCAGTTCCAGTAATGGCGAAATGTCTCCTGCCAAATCCACCATAATTACGGCATTGCGATTTTCTGGATGCCACGCCAGCGGTGCCACCCAGCTGGTATTGCCGCGCCATGCCCCAAACATTCCGGAAACGTGAACCAGGGGTTTCATCTGCGGAACATCAATCAACGCCATCAGTTTGTGTTTATTACGATGGGTAAAGAGATAATCAAACAGGCGTGGCTGACGCGTTTTTACCAGTTTCGCCATCGCAATAGTGGCGTACACATCAGCCATCGCATCGTGGGCGTTGCTATGTTCAATACCATTCGCTTTGGTTAAATGCTCAAGGCGAAAGCTCGGTAGACCGTCATCATTTTCAGGCCAGTTTATTCCTTCCGGGCGCAGGGCATAACAGGCACGCATAACATCCAGTAAATCCCAGCGCGAGTTATCATGCTGCCAGCTCCAGGCGTAAGGATCGTAGAAATTACGATAAAAAACGTTGCGTGTGACTTCGTCGTCGAAACGCACATTGTTGTAGCCCAGAATACAGGTCTTCGGTACGGTAAAAAGCGAGTGAATACGGGCGGCAAACGTGGCTTCGTTTTCTCCTTTCGCCCGTGCTTCCTGCGGGGTAATACCGGTAATTAATACTGCTCCAGGCTGGGGTAAATAGTCATCCGCGGGCTTGCAGTAAAAGACTTCGGGTTCGCCGATGACATTGAATTCGTTATCAGTGCGAATGGCTGCGAACTGTGCAGGGCGATCTAACGCGGGGTGCGTTCCAAAGGTTTCGTAATCGTGAAACAAAAAGGTAGATTGTTGCTTACCGTCATTCATCATTAGGTTAAATCCGTTATTTCTGCTGTCTGCCAGAGTATCAAATATCACCGTGCTAATCAGCTTTAGCGCGACAATTTGGCAGCGAGTGACAACAGATCATGTCAGATAAAAATGAGATAGTAGTCACATTTTCTTGCACTTTATTCCAGCCAGTTCATAAGTATTTCCGTAAAAAGAACAGCTATTTGAAACACCTGAGGGTTTGCTGTTGAAACGCCGTCTTATTATTGCTGCTTCTTTGTTCGTTTTTAATTTATCGTCTGGTTTTGCGGCGGAAAACATTCCTTTTTCACCTCAGCCTCCAGAGATTCATGCCGGGTCCTGGGTATTGATGGATTACACCACCGGTCAGATTCTCACCGCGGGTAATGAGCATCAACAGCGCAATCCCGCCAGCCTGACAAAGCTGATGACGGGCTATGTCGTGGATCGCGCTATCGATAGTCATCGCATTACGCCAGACGATATTGTCACCGTGGGGCGTGATGCGTGGGCGAAAGATAATCCGGTGTTTGTCGGTTCTTCACTGATGTTTTTGAAAGAGGGCGATCGCGTATCGGTACGTGATTTAAGCCGAGGTTTAATTGTGGATTCCGGAAATGACGCGTGTGTTGCTCTGGCTGATTATATTGCCGGTGGGCAACGGCAGTTTGTTGAAATGATGAACAACTATGCCGAGAAGCTGCATCTCAAGGATACGCATTTTGAAACAGTGCATGGTCTGGATGCACCTGGCCAGCATAGCTCGGCTTATGATTTAGCCGTGCTTTCTCGCGCTATCATCCACGGCGAGCCCGAGTTTTATCATATGTACAGTGAGAAAAGCCTCACCTGGAACGGTATCACCCAGCAAAACCGTAACGGGTTATTGTGGGATAAGACCATGAATGTTGACGGCCTGAAAACGGGCCATACTTCTGGTGCCGGGTTTAATCTTATTGCTTCGGCTGTAGACGGGCAGCGTCGCCTCATTGCAGTGGTAATGGGTGCTGACAGCGCAAAAGGTCGTGAGGAAGAGGCAAAAAAATTACTGCGTTGGGGGCAACAAAACTTTACTACGGTGCAAATTTTGCACCGTAGGAAAAAGGTCGGTACGGAACGCATCTGGTATGGTGATAAAGAAAATATCGCCCTGGGAACGGAACAAGAGTTCTGGATGGTGCTACCGAAAGCCGAAATTCCACATATCAAAGCCAAATATACCCTTAATGGTAAAGAGCTCACCGCGCCAATTAGCGCCCATCAGCGGGTAGGGGAAATTGAACTTTACGACCGTGATAAACAGGTGGCGCACTGGCCGCTGGTTACCCTGGAATCTGTCGGGGAAGGCAGCATGTTTTCTCGCCTGAGTGATTATTTCCACCATAAGGCCTGACCTTTCTTTTGCAGCAGACTGGCAGGAGTGCGAGTCTGCTCGCATAATCAACACTCATTCCTTGTGGTTTTAATATTGCAACTATACTGTATATAAAAACAGTAATAATGGAGGCGTCATGAACTACGAGATTAAGCAGGAAGATAAACGTACCGTTGCAGGTTTCCATCTCGTTGGCCCGTGGGAACAGACGGTAAAGAAAGGTTTTGAGCAGTTGATGATGTGGGTAGATAGCAAAAATATTGTGCCGAAGGAGTGGGTTGCTGTCTATTACGACAATCCGGATGAAACACCCGCCGAAAAATTACGCTGCGACACCGTCGTGACGGTACCGAATAACTTTACGCTCCCCGAAAACAGTGAGGGCGTCATTCTGACAGAAATTTCAGGTGGTCAATATGCGGTGGCGGTGGCTCGTGTAGTCGGTGATGATTTTGCTAAACCCTGGTATCAGTTCTTTAATAGCCTCTTGCAGGACAGTGCTTATGAAATGTTACCAAAGCCCTGCTTCGAGGTTTACTTGAACAATGGCGCGGAAGATGGGTACTGGGATATCGAAATGTATGTTGCGGTGCAGCCAAAACATCACTAATTCATCTCAGGGCGGTGTGTTGACGCGAAGACCACTCTTTTTTTGAAAGCGAAAAGAGTAAGATGCGCCTTTCAATTTTTTCGCTCCTGCCGGGAAATTACACTGTTCCCGGTTTGTCCGTCGGATAATTCAGAGGCGCGCCTTCTGGCCGACAGATGAGTTATGAGCGCTTTTAATCTTCATTACGGAGTTTCTGCGTGCGTGCCGATAAGTCATTAAGCCCGTTTGAAATCCGGGTATACCGCCATTACCGCATTGTGCATGGTACTCGGGTCGCGCTGGCATTCCTGCTCACTTTTCTCATTATCCGCCTGTTTACTATCCCGGAAAGCACCTGGCCGCTGGTCACCATGGTGGTGATTATGGGGCCAATCTCGTTCTGGGGGAACGTTGTCCCTCGCGCATTCGAACGTATTGGCGGTACGGTGTTGGGGTCGATTTTAGGTCTTATCGCTCTGCAACTGGAGTTAATCTCGTTACCGCTGATGTTAGTCTGGTGCGCGGCGGCTATGTTTCTTTGCGGTTGGCTGGCGCTGGGCAAGAAACCGTATCAAGGTTTATTGATTGGGGTGACGCTGGCAATTGTTGTTGGTTCCCCGACAGGTGAAATTAATACGGCGTTATGGCGAAGCGGCGATGTGATCCTCGGCTCTTTACTGGCAATGTTGTTTACCGGTATCTGGCCACAACGGGCGTTCATCCACTGGCGCATTCAACTGGCAAAAAGTCTGACCGAGTATAATCGGGTCTATCAATCTGCATTCTCACCGAACTTACTCGAACGCCCGCGTCTGGAAAGCCATCTACAAAAACTCCTGACCGATGCCGTGAAAATGCGTGGGCTGATTGCGCCCGCCAGCAAAGAAACCCGTATTCCAAAATCGATATATGAAGGTATCCAGACCATTAATCGCAATCTGGTTTGTATGCTGGAGTTGCAAATCAATACATACTGGGCCACGCGCCCCAGCCATTTCGTGTTATTGAACGCGCAAAAACTTCGTGATACCCAGCATATGATGCAGCAAATACTGCTGAGCCTTGTTCATGCGCTGTACGAAGGTAATCCGCAGCCGGTTTTTGCCAATACGGAAAAATTGAACGATGCTGTGGAAGAGCTGCGTCAGTTGCTGAATAACCACCATGACCTGAAGGTTGTGGAAACACCAATCTATGGTTATGTGTGGCTGAACATGGAAACGGCACATCAGCTTGAGTTGCTATCGAATCTGATTTGCCGGGCCTTGCGCAAATAATTCCTGAACTTCAGAATCATCTTGCTGCTGCTTCGATTCAGCAAGGATAAAGGGTATGATAGTGAAAAGGGATAAAAGCATTGTCATCTGCGGCAGCTATGAGTAATGTTGGCCCTAACGAATAGCGGTTGCTTAAACGAATCCGACTCTCACATTATCAGGGGTATAAAAATGGAAACTACCAAGCCTTCATTCCAGGACGTACTGGAATTTGTTCGTCTGTTCCGTCGTAAGAACAAACTGCAACGTGAAATTCAGGACGTTGAGAAAAAGATCCGTGACAACCAGAAGCGCGTCCTGTTGCTGGACAACCTGAGCGATTACATCAAGCCAGGGATGAGCGTTGAAGCAATCCAGGGCATCATCGCCAGCATGAAAGGTGACTATGAAGATCGCGTTGACGATTACATCATCAAAAATGCCGAGCTCTCCAAAGAACGCCGCGATATCTCCAAAAAGCTGAAAGCTATGGGCGAAATGAAAAACGGCGAAGCGAAGTAATTCCCGTTTTATTCAATGAGGGTTGCCCGGCAACCCTCATTGCTCATTGATTCTTATCTGTGTATCACCGTCATCATTCTCATCTGAGAACCAATCGAAATTAACAACAGCCTTCTTCTGTATGCAGCAAGGCAAAAAGTTCTGTAACTCCATTGTTATTAACTGCACTGATTACTAACACGTTGTGCGCTCCAGCTTCCCGTAACCAACTTTTCACCAAAGATATTTGTTCCATGCTGGCTAAATCTGCTTTGGTTACTACTCCAATGACCGGGTGATTCATGGCCCGGTAGGGCGTTTTTACCTCTAATTCCTGCTTCAGCGCTGAGATTCCTGCTTGTTGCCGGAAAAGCAGGCACCTGCCGTCTGAACGGTATCGATCCGGAAGCGTATCTGCGCCATATTCTGAGCATACTGCCGGAATGGCCCTCCAACCGTGTTGACGAACTCCTGCCATGGAACGTAGTTCTCACCAATAAATAAGCGTCAATACGGTGCTCCGTTGACGCTTACTTTAATCCGTTTTCTGAGCTTAGATTTTTCTGTTCCTACCCAGACCGTGGATTTGGAATTCATTTTTTGTCAGGTCAATGCTAATCGTTAAAACGGCCATAACGCACCTCCACTGGAAGGTTTATCAGTAATATCCTACCGTTGCTTCATGGTCGGGGCGTCCATTCCATTATTATCGGTTTTCCTTTCTGTTTATAAATGAAAACGCCAGCTGTATTCAGGCTGGCGTCAGGGGAAATGAAGCCTGTTGAGTGAGATTCACCGGTTCTGGTGCAGAAGCTGCAGATGGCGCAGGGTAAGGACATCTTCTCTTGCCTGCTTAATACAGGACAACAGTGCTGTTTCTGTGGTTAATGGCACTATACCCTGCATCACTGCATTGTCTTACAGCAACTGGTGAGGGCTGGCATAAGTTGCCGGTGTTTCGGTAGAGTCACGGTCATCCACCACGCGGAGTGAATAACCTTTTTCAGCGGCCTTATTAATCAGTTCAGTGATATTAACACCATCAATGTCAACGACAATGTGCCCCATATCCAGCGCCTGTACGTTAACGCTGTCGGCTTCCAGTGTCATCATTTCGCCTCCGGATACTTACCCAGGGTAATGTTATTTACCGTTCTGTAATTGTCGCGGGTCATCAGGCCGGTCGCCCTGCGAGCCCGGAGGATATCGATGCTGTTTATTAACTGAGAGCGGGTACAGGCGCTGAATCCCGGCTGGTCGGTAGCACCAGCGCGTATTTTTCCACGAGAAAGTTCACCGCATCACACAGTGAAATGCCTGCCTCAATATGCTGCTCAATCACACGTTCATCGGCAAAAGGTGTGTCATTCAGTGTGAGGCCATAGTGCTGGTCCAGCAGTCGGGACAGCAGTATCTGCCAGATTTCAACAGGAGACGGGCGAGAACTGGTCGCCTGCCCGGGTAATACAGGTAATGTTTTCATACTGAAGATTTTCCTGATATGCAGATATAAAAATGGAAAAGTGGCGTGGTGAAAACACCAGGCCGTAGCAGAAGGCTATTCTGGAGAGTTAATTTTTCATTTCGGGCGTCGGATAAACAGCCAGATAAACGTAACCACAACTGCTGAGGGTATCGGCTTTGCAGGTCAGCCCTTTTGCATACAGCGTGACGGTATGCTGATGGCGGGGATTCAGTTCACCGCTGGTGAGCATGAGTTCCAGTTGTTTCATCAGCAGCGGAAAGGCCTGGTCCAGGTGGTACGCATCTGCATCGCTGAACAGGCCTCTGATACCGGCGCGGTCGGCAAGGTAATGCAACCGGTTACCCTCCTGCACCAGACGTGCCCCGAAACAGGGCGTCACGGTGCAGGGCAGCCCCCACCAGGGGCGGTCGTGATTGTCGTCGGGAAGTGTTGTCCCGGGGAGTGTGTCTGACACGATAAAATCCTTACAGAAAATCGGCTAAGAATGGTCCGGTAGTGGCGATAATTCTGCTCATCAGAATTCCCACTCAGTTCAGGGTGACGCTCATCAGCCGGACATACGGACCAAAACTGTCCTTACGGCGTTCAGCAAACACGGCCAGCACACTGGGAATATCCTGCACTTCACGACCGGTATACGCTTCAGCACTGCCGTGCCAGCGGTATTTACCGGTACAGAACGGAAAAAGACGGGATGTCGGATGTTGTTGGTGAATACGCATGGCTTCACCACGGGTGATAATTTTCATAATGGGATACCTCTGAAGACAGAAGATAAAAGTGAAAACAGGTGTGATGTGGTTGTGAAGGGTTAAAGCAGACCATGTTCGGCAAAGGAGAAAACCTGGTTGCCACCGACTATCAGATGGTCCGGCACCCGGATATCCACCAGGCCCAGTGCCTGTACCAGACGTTCCGTGATAAGGCGGTCTGCCTTACTGGGTGTGACTTCACCGGAGGGGTGATTGTGTGCCAGCACCACGGCAGCGGCATTGTGGTACAGGGCGCGTTTAATCACTTCCCGGGGATGGACTTCCGTGCGGTTGATGGTGCCGGTAAAGAGGGTTTCACCGGCAATCAGTTGATTCTGGTTATTCAGATACAGCACCCGGAATTCTTCACGCTCCAGTCCCGCCATGTTCAGAATCAGCCATTCCCGTGCTGCACGGGTGGAGGTGAAGGCCACGCCGGGTTCATGAAGATGGCGGTCCAGGGTTTTCAGGGCCCGTTGAATGAGGCTGCGCTCGCCGGGCGTCATCTCTCCGGGCAGAAAGGAAAGTTGTTGCATTGTGCTTCTCTCCATTCAGTCGATGATGCGCATAATGGCGCTGCATTCCGGATGCTGCAGGGCGTAATCCCGCAACCGGTAATAATGGACCGTCATGGCATAATTCTCCGTACGACAGGCATGATGACTGTACGTCATCAGACAGGCGGCAATACCGGCGGCTTCCGGGCTCATTTCTGCGCGGTTACCGTTCATGGCATTGAACAGTACCCATGTTTCGTCATCATCGTCATCCGGTTCGGGTGCCATAAATGCCCCGCCGTTGTTCAGGGTGTACAGATTCCAGATACCACCGCAGTAGTCTTCGCACAGACGGTCCATCCAGCCGAAGACACGGGGCTCCAGGGTCACCCACTGTGGAATGAGGCCAAAATGCTGCGGCCAGAAGCTGATGCGCTGTTCATCAGGGACGAGGCTGGCAACCAACTGAGGCGGATTATTCTCTGGTGTTGTAGCTGAATAAATTGTGGGGGTATTCTGAGAAACGGTTTTCATGAGATAACTCCTTAAATAACAAATAAATGTGTGTTTTTCAGGAACGAAAGCTGAATGATTCCCTCACTCAGGGAAACGGCATCAGCGCAGGCTCTCCAGCATCGTTTCTGCCATCACCCACAATGCGCGATTGAGCTTAATGTCGGTATCAATGCTGTGAATGGCCCGGGTATGGATACGTTTTCCTTTTGCACTGCGACCGGAAATCCCGCCTTTCAGCATATTCTCCTGGATGGTCTGATATGCGCTCCACAGGTCCTTACCGTAATCCTCCCGGCGTCGCGGCGTCAGAATGTCGGCGGTGGTGACGGGCTGATGTTCGTCACCATAACGGTAAGTCAGTGCCGCCTGTGCCAGCGCCTGGCGTGCCGGTGGCGGCAGGACCAGCGACTGCATGGCATCACGCTTCTCCTCTATCCGGTCAAACACGCCCACCACCTCGTAAGCCCCTTCGATAACTTTCTCCACTACATTTCCCCGGTGTGGAACACGCACTTCCCCCAGAGACTGGCCACAGACGCCCCCGTTCTGGCAGACGAACCTGAAGTAACCCGGCAGCATCTGGTAGCTGGAGGTACCGTCATGAGAGTTGAGCAGAATAATTTCAGGGACATGTTCTCCGTTTATCTCTCCGTCCCGCCGCAGACGCAGCATGTGTTTTGTGTATCCCCGGCGGCCCGGGTCGCGCACACGGGTCTGGCAGGCGAAGAACGGCTGAAAGCCTTCCCGCTGCAGATTTTCCAGGACGGTAATGGTGGGAATGTACGCATACCGTTCACTGCGGGAGGTGTGCCGGTCTTCCCCAAAAATACTGGGTACATGGCGTATCAGTTCTTCATGTGTCAGCGGACGGTCACGGCGTATCTGGTTTGCAGCATAACCAAAACGACTTGCTAATCGCATACTTTGCTCCTTATCGGTGGTTAAGATTTACTGGTGCAATAAATGAAAAAAGCCGCGTCTCCCGGAGAAGACGCGGCCTGACGGGTGAAATGAATAAGGTTTATTGTCTGAGAGGCCTTTCACTGGCGAGCCACGCATTAAGCGGCTTTCCGGTAACAATGGCTGGGGCTGTATTTACCTTTGATATTAATAATGTGCAGAGAAACGCATGGTTTACTCCTTAGATTTTAAGTTTGTCCTGGGCTACAACGACAGGTTTTCCGGATGTGTCGATGACTCCTACCGTCGGTACGCCATTTTTGATTTCGAAGAACGGTTTGTTGCTACCTGAGCACAGTTGATTGTCCCCGTATTCAATCATTTGTGCTTTCCCGGTTTTCAGGTTAACTACCGAGACAGTGTAGTCGTAGCACCAGGCACCACCACGTTCAAGCACGAAAACATAGCTGTTATCTTTATAGTTGAACTGATTCTTTGTCTGGCAATTCATACCGTCAATTTCGGTACAGGAAAACGCTTCTGTAGTATTAACGTATTTGATGTTATTTGGCAGTTTTACTTGTTTCGCAGTAGCGAAGACAGAGAACAGAATAGTTACAGCAACGAGTAAAGTTTTGATAAAAGTTTTCATGATAGACTCCTTAAATTAGTTAACCGCAGCTACGTAGTTTTTCACCAGATACGCGAATTCATGCACGCCAATTTCACCGAACCAAACCAGGTAGGCCGGGTCATCTAAACCAAAGTAACGGTAGCCAACAACTTCATGGGTTTTTGGGTTATAGAGTGTTACGATAAAGTCCCAGCCGCAGGTATTGGCTTTGCAACCGTCGCCCTGGAACCAGACTGTACCGTTAATGTTTACTGGCGTGATACCTCCACCAGGGCCATCCATATAGCCGCCTTTACCGAACATGCCGCTCAGTCCGACCGGTTTTAATGCTTTGTCGATAGCGGCTTTGTAGGTAGCGTCACCTTCGTACAACTCGTACGTTGATGGACACGCTCCAGGTTGTTCAGCCCAGGCTTCCGGGTTACAACTAAGAGCTTGTTTTACGGTAGCCGCTTCTGCGTTAAAGTTAAAGCCCGTGAACAGAACCGCCAGGAATAACATAAGGGTATGTAAACGTTTCATTGTAAATATTCTTCCGTTGTAAATGGCGCTGGAAAATTTCTCATCAGTGAAACCTTCCGGAAGTTTCCCCCCCTTGTATGATGTATATCGCCAGTATTTTATTTCATCCCGGCTGGAATTTTTATATTCCCCGGCACGTGCAATAACGCTGACCAGAGATATAAGGCTCATTAATAACTTTACAGGTAATTTCATAATTAAATTTCCAGTGAGTGAATTGACAGGTGAGGGGTAAAACTTTCTCTCAGGTAATATATATCTGAAAATATTTTCAATAACACCAGACAGGAAAAACACCACCACAGGCGGTGGCGTTTCTTTGGGGCGTCTTTATTTAATCCGGGCCATCGCGTTTCTCAGTGCCAAATCTGCCTCTTCCGTTATATCCAGGCTTTTCTGCAATACCGCCTCTGACCGGGTCAGTGCCTGACGTGCTGCCAGCGGTTTCCGGATATGCTCCATCGCCAGCATCGTGTCTTCATAGCCCTGCTGACGCCAGGCGTCGGTATGTGCCGATGTAAAACTGAGCAGACCGCCGCTGTTGCCACCATCACCTGCATATTTCAGCCTTTTCCGGGGACGGATCTCAAGGATTGTGGTGTCCGGAAAAGCCTGGCGATCCCATAAAGAACCGTCACTCAGATGCGTCACAATCACCATATTGCATCCGGCATCGACCAGAGGCGTCACAGGGGTATTTCCCTGCATATTTCGCCATCCTCCCATACCACCATCACCGAACATTGTCCCCTGAACCTCACGGGGACGGAACAGCAGGGGCAGCGCGGCTGACGCAAGCAGAGCCTCTTTCTGCTGTCCGCGGGGCAGGCTCTGGATATGCTGAAAAACGGCGTTTTTCGTGGTTCCGACACCCAGTTCAGCACGAATGCAGTCAATAATATCCTGCATGCCCCCTTCTGTGGGGTACAGCGACACATACAGCGGTAGCCCGTCTGCCAGAGCATCAGTATCAAGATAATGATCCATCAGCGCTGTCAGGGGCTCATCTGACAACAACGGCTGAGCCATCAGATTGTCAAACCCGTTGATTGTCGATATATGGCGAAGAAGCGTCGTAAGCAGTGCTCCTGCACGTCCGGGGATCTGGCAGAGGTTCATTGCCTGGAACAATTTTTTCAGCAATGAAAAGTAAACCAATCTGTTTACCGACAGCACCTGATTATTCCCCAGATGATCCCAGAGCGCCTCCAGGCGTACGGCAGCTTCTGACAGATCGGGAGAGGCCGCGATAATGGCACCATTGAATGCGCCAATGCTGGCCCCTGAAACCATGCTGATCTGTGTACCACACTCTGCCAGTGCCTTAACCACTCCCGCCTGATAAGCGCCCACCGCCCCGCCACCGGACAGCACCAGCCCCGTTTTCATTTCTGTACTCATGCAGCCCCCTTCTGAAATATTTCATCGACCATACTTTCAGAGAGGCGTTCTGCAGAGCAGAGGCGAGGCATGCGAACCGGTAAGTGTTCTGCAGCCTGCGTGGTTGACCAGATCACCGGATGCTGCTCTTCACTGCACCAGTCTCCCAGCCAGTTAATCGCGTCATGCCACTCGTTATCTGCCTGCTCCCGGCCCTGACCACCAAGCCAGTCCAGAGTGTTCAGACGCACGGTTGCACTACCGCCACTCTCCTGTGCCATCTGCGTTAATGCTTTATGTCTAAGAATATCCAGTAGCTGGTTAACCTGGCCTGTTTCGCTCTGACGTATCACATCACCAAACGCGCCCCAGCGAAGCTCTTCAAGTGCCACATAACAACGTCCGGCAGGGGAAAATGACGCATATCGCCCGGCGCTCCACCATGAGAATATCTGCTCAAGATGTAACTGCGCCCGCTGAACCTGGTCAACACGGTGGAGTTTTTCTTCAAGATGATTCAGTTTATGGTGAACCTGATCGGCCAGGGTGAGTAACTGCTCCCGCGTATCTGCGGAATAATGCGCCAGCCTGGCTGTATCACTGACCAGTGAACTGACCCTGTCGTTTACCTGGGTAATCGCGTAGTTTGTGGTGGCAAGTGACGTTGTCATCTCCGTCAGCCAGCGCAGGGACGCCTCAACGCCCTGTGCAAGCGACGCATTGATGGCATTCTGCCGTGCAGCGCCTTCGCCGGTCAGCCCCTCTTTTAAACGCCGGAAGAACGTGCGCTCTCCGGCCGTGCGGATATGCTCCTGTGCAACATCGATTCCGTTTGCGAAATCAACCACAAATTTTTCAGGAAGACAGGTGAGTACCTGACATACCCGGTTATCAGCAATTTGTTGAATAAATGGTGAAGTCACAGCATTGTCTCCAGCTCTTCCCTCAGCGCCTTACTGTCAGTAATGAGCTCAGGAACCCTTTCATTTAATGCCTGAAGTCGCCCGGTAAGTCGTTCCTGCGCCTGCTGATCGCGTTTATGATCTTCAGAGCTCTGAATCAGCGTGTTACGCAGTTGTTCAACTTTCTCCCTGAATGCGCAGAAAAAGGCATCGATTTCCTGGCGGACGGGCTGGTTAATATCCTGCTCAATGGATGCCTGCAGCTCCCCGAAATATGCCCGGGTCAGTGACATAACTTCCTCTCTGACCTTGTTGATATTGATCACGCTGCGACTCACATCCTCGTCATAGTTTTCCCAGCCCAGGTCACTGGTGCCAAACCATCGACAAACGGTTCCCCATACGCCACTCTGCCGACGGCGACGGGTGACGGTCTCCGTTCTTTCCTCCATAAGCGCACTCAGATTTATTTTTACCGCGAGCCGGGTCTGTAACTGGCTGACTGCCGGAAAACTGATTTTTACGGTAAAGCCCTCATCCTCCAGGCGGGCATTGATGCGACCGGCAATGTTTTCTGTGGCGTACAGGGCCGTGCCACGAAAACCTGTTTCAATCCCGCTGACGATTTTCTCCAGCTCAGGCCGGAACTGTGCTTCAGCCTCACGGTGCAGGCTGGTCACGGTCGATTCGATTTGCGTCATCAGTTCAAGGGCTTCCCTGCGATCACTGAATTTTATTTCGGGGCTGTCCGGGGCAAAATCTCGTTTCCTGTAATCCTCCCGGCCCTGGTTGTTGATACCGGACCATTGAGAAATTTTCCCCCATAATCCGGACTGAGACCTTCGTTGTTCTGCGTCTTCTTCCTCCAGCATTTGCTGTTCTTTGCGTTTACCGCTTCTGAAATAGTCATTCAGCTCCTCTTCCAGTGAGGTGCAGACCCCCGTCAGTAATTCCCGGGTTTTAGTATCGATCTCCTCCATGGCCATTCTGACATCAGTGGTCATCTGCTCCTGACAGTCCGCGATTTCCCGGATATCCGCAAGCAGGCTGGTGATATGCGACTGCAGTGACTGAATGCTTTGCTGTAGCCCCTGATGGCGTAACAACAGGTATTCACTGATATTTTCTGCATTCTGCATCAGTTTTGCGGCGGGAGGGTCAACCGCCAGTGCCGCAGCTCTGGAATGTGAGCTCTGTATGACTTCCGTTATCAGTTGATCGATAAGTGAGCCTTCCCACAGGTCTGTCGCCCCTTCAGTTGCCAGTTCACTGTCTTTACAGACGTATTCTTTTTTCATGCAACCGAAGGCACCTCTGATAAAATCATCGACCCAGGCTTCATCAACAGGAAGGGTTCCGTTTTTCCGTAACTCATGAAGCGCACGGTTAGCCAGGTATGCCTGGCGTGAGGATCCGGGATAAACGCGGGAGGCGGGCAGCACATCGCTGTTCAGCATTGCCGGAACTTTCTGGCGTACGGCATCTGCCCCATCGCCATTGCGGTCTTTCTCATCAAATTTATTGACCAGTACAAACAGGCGGCCGGCTGATACGTCAGCAATGGCATTAAGCTCTTTACGGACGTCTTCATCCGCTTTTGAGTTCATCTGGGTGTAATCCATCACAGCCAGAACCGCAGAGGCTTTCTGCAGTTGATCCCGCATCATCACTTCCATCTGCGGTTGTCCGGCCTCATTAGGGCCGGGGGTATCCAGCAGTGTGAGTGTTCCCTGGCATGCATCCATCCCCACCAGATGGCTGAATTCCACGTCGATCACCGGCAGTTTCTGCACTTCTGCGTATTCATCAAAAGGAAATTCAGTCCCCATTGCCGCAGCAAGACGAACCAGATCGTTTAACGATGCCAGTCCGGTAAAGATTTCCTCCTCCCCGTGGTATTCATTTTTGAGCCAGCCATCATCCGTCAGAATATCCAGCAGTTCGCGGGTATCCCCGGTTTGCTGCAGGGTCTGTGCGACCTGCTGTCCTGCCGGGGTGGCGAGTTTTTCCTGCAGTGTGATTAATAAATTGCGGACAGGCTGAATATGTTCCAGATGGAGAACCGGCTCAGTTTTTCCGGGAACGTGGCGGATGAGCGTCGGTACAGAGGTCATGGGGCGGTTACGGTTAGGCAGAATTTCCTGCCCCACAATGGCGTTGATGGTGGTTGATTTGCCTGCTTTCATCGTGCCGACAACAGCCAGCACCATCTCCCTGCGGGCGGTTTTGATTTGTTCGCCCTCCAGCTCCTCAATTCTTTTCAGTGCTTTCTGTTTATCAAAAAGCAGTCTGTTTTCGTTCTTACTGTCAGATAACACATCTGGCTCCTCAACCATTTGCCGGAGCAGATTAATGTTCAGTTGCAAAAGTCGGTCGGCTTCATCACAAAGCAGGGCGATGTTCTTTTCGTGCATTATTTAACCTTCCTAAGACGCATTTTCATGACAACCACGGAGGAGGTCATTTACTACAAACGATCGTTTATAACGATCGATATGATAGTAACGATCGATGTATTCTATTAACTTGAGAAACACAACGCAAGGGGACAACCCGGGTATGGCTGCGTTTGCATAGTGTTTTCATGGAGTTAAAAATCTGTAACAACAGCCTGGTACATCACCACCGGGTTCAGAAGAAAATCCAGTTCCATACCGCGCGGGCAACAGAGACCACCGAGTCACGGACGGCGCGCAGAACCGTGCGTGCAACAGAGGCAATG
>ENA-OPFI01000352-OPFI01000352.1-human-gut-metagenome-genome-assembly--contig:-NODE-352-length-21707-cov-2.402134_pt1 | contig 21707 bp, 23 predicted proteins | sample MGYA00241308_ERZ501550 | MGnify/ENA primary metagenome ERZ501550 (study PRJEB25962, sample SAMEA2042433) | human gut metagenome | biome: human gut; feature: human-associated habitat; material: faeces...
GTCTTGATTGCACGTGCATCTGCGATCTTGCCTTCAGTCGAAACAGTCAGTTCATTTGAAACGATACCTTTGACGTCGTTGTAAACAACTGCTGATTTGAATGCTAAAGATCCAAATGCATTTGCTAAAGTTTGTGCCGAAGTTACAGTACTCGGCAAGTTTCCATTTGAACTTCTGGAGATGCTTACATCGTCTCCTGTGTTCTTAAGGTTCAGTATACTCTGGTTACCAGACGAATCGTACTTAATTAATTGAGCATGATAAGTCGTTGTTGTCGCCATAGATACTTACCTCCTTTCTAAGTTTGTTACTCAAAAATCCATCGCAGGTGTGTGTTGTGGCGATCTCATTTTAAGCAAAATTTGTAAAACTCAAACTCATTATGACAATGTTTAGAATCGCAAATTTCATCTAAATTATAATTTATACAAAACAGGCCTACTTTGGTGAAAGTGACCAAAATGGTCATTTTACAGAACCGTTATTCAGTCAGATGATTTGAATAGCAATTTAGGCTCTAAAGCCGATAAATATAAGAAAGTGAATATCACATTAGCAAATGGGTCCTGGTCTGGTTCTAGCGTACCATATACATATACGGTATCAGTAACTGGTGCGACTGCAACTAATGATATCAATATTGTCTTAAATTCCACAGATACTACTACCGCAAACGCGTGGATGGATGCATCTGTTGTAGCTGGTACTCAAACAAGTGGTAGTATTACTTTATATGCATATGGAAAAAAACCCTCTACAAATATACCAATTACGGTATTAATTGGAAGCGAGGTGAGATCATGATCGGTATTAAAGGGGTTGCTAAAAAACCAATTACGGATGCTACTGCAAATCCAGAAAACGTGCTTGCTTCAAAGATATTCTATAATAACAATGGATATCAAGTTGGAACTTTAAGCAAAAACTCTGTCGAATCTATACTGAAAGTAACTGTGCCGGCCGGTTCGTATAATGAATGTATATACCTCGCAGATAACGAATGGTTCAGTAAACTTACAGTCCCAAGTAATACGTTATATCTATCACATACAATGGACTCATATGGAACTGATACGGTAGAAAATATATCACGAAACTTCAGTGCATCTGGTAGCATGTGTTTATATGATAACTTATATGTAAATTTAAGTGGTGATTATAATTACATGGCAAAACTATTATATTTAGATTTAAGTGCATATAATATATCAGAAATACGTGGTATCAAATGGATGAATCTTAATACGAATACACCACGTGAATTCAGGCTTACATTTGGATTACCAACATCTGTTATGGATTTTAAGACTGATCCAAATAATGTAACACTGACTGTTAATTATTTAAGATATGAATATGGGAATGAATATCTTGACGGCACCGGCGATTATACTGATTGTGGCCCTCGCGTTATTGTAAGTCAATCCGCACTTATTATTGGTGTTAGCACCAACAGAACATCATGTCGTGCACTTAGTGCCAAAGTTAAAACAGATTTAACATTTGAAATTTCGTATATTTAAGGAGGAACTGCTATGCAAGTTATTTATGATTCAAAAGGAACGATTTTCATGCAAGGATCTGGATTCTCAAAACCAGAAGGAGATCTTACATATACTGAAATATCCATACCAGAAAATCAATACCTGGTAAAAATGGATACCACAAAAGATCCCGTGGAACCAATCTTCGCAGAATATCCAAAATCTGAGATGCAGATTATGAAAGAAACACTCGAGCAGCAGCAAGCCGATCTTGATTACTTAAAATTACTTTCCGGAGACGAGGAGGTATAACGTATGAGTGTTCGTATTTTCGGATCTGGAAAGGCGTTGTACCAACAGATAATACGTTAACATTCGTATATTACGATTAAAATATGAGCTATAGGACTTAGATCCTATAGCTCATATACATTTGCCATTTGTTCGTAAATAGTATCATCCGGTAAACTTGTAGCAATTCGTCGTTCAAATTTTGGATGAACTTTGTACGCTTTCATTTTGTGAGTCTTACGATATAACTCAATTGCAGGAATCACAGGTTCCATATACTTCTCCCATAAATGGAAACTATTACAATGGCTTAAGATTCCTTGATAGGCATTAAACGTGCCAAAATCATGTTCAGTAATCATTTTACCATCTTCATATTTCTTACGTAATTCCAGCATCCTTTCAATCATGCGTTCTTTCGTTCGTCTACGAAGTCTTGTATACCCGTGATAAAATACATATCCACAGAAATCAACACCTCGGCCATCTACTGGAAAGACCTGATAATTCCCCTTTAGTTCCAGATGGTATTCTTTTTCAAGTAACCACATTAAATTATTATGTAAGAAGAATTGAAGCCTCTTCTTACTGGAACTATAAAGTGTCATATCATCCATATAACGAACGACTTCTTTAAAGTGGTACACCTCCTTGATTTTATGATCAAGGTCAGACAAATAAAAGTTCGCCAGATATTGTGAAAGATAAGATCCAATGGGAATCCCTCGGTCTCCTGGCGGACTATCAATAATCAAATCGAGTAACCATAACAGTTCTGGATCCTTGAAAATACGACGGAGTTTCTGTTTTAGAATTTCTCGATCTATGGATGGATAGAAATGATGGATATCAATCTTTAGACAATATTGTGTTGCTTTTACATCTCGTAAGTATGCTTCTGTTAATTTGATACACCGGTCTTGTCCTCGACCTGGTAACGAAGCACACGTATGAAACGTAAACGTGCGCGCTAAATGGGTTTCAATTTGTAGGATAATTGCCCATTGAATAATACGATCTGGAAAGTATGGAAGTTTCATCAAAGTTCGATCTTTTCCAGATTCATTGATTACTTCGACAATATATTTACCTACTTTATATGTATGGTTGAGAAGTATATCCCGAATTTGCGCAAAATAATAATCCGGATCACTATCAACCATCTTCACTTCTTTGTAGAAAAGTTTGTCTTTTCTAGCATGTTTATGTGCTTCTCTAATATTTTCAATTGTACAAATTTTCTCGTACAGGTATCCAACTCTAAGCATATATTAACCTCCTGCAAGTTTTGATTGGGCGATTGACTTTCGATAGTCTTCGAAATACTATCAAAAGAAGTACCCTACCAACAACCGTCTATCCTGTAAGTTTTCTACCAAGTGGTAAGGTCGATGCTCCGTATGGTATAAGCATACCATGGTTATTCCTGTGTATAGTATAGGTTCTCGACGTGTTTAACGTCATCGCCTAGACGAGAACCATAATTGCTATTGCTATTATCACGGGAGTTATTGCACCAAAAGTTGAACAACCCATAATCGGAATTGGAATTCCAATTGCCTCCAACATTAGGAACGTTGCCGCTATTGAAATTGGCATTGTCGCAAAAATATGTTGAAGATGAACCTGTTCCAGAGTTTCCATCTACCACAAAACCAGCTTCGGTAGTACCAATACACAATGTATAGAAATTACCACCCCAAGAACTGTTAGAACCAAAAGAACCATTGTCCGTATATTTATTCACATCTGTAATGGTATCATCTGTGGTTGTCCATACATGATAATTTCCACTGTAAAAATTGTTAACAAATTGATACAAGTGTCCCCACAAGTCTTCCAGTCCGAACGCTTTAACGGAATTTCCAGAACTAGACGTACCATAAAAGAGTCCTTTTGTATTTGTAGAACCAGTTGGCGTGTTATCACCGGTACAACCATATCCAATCGTAGACTGTGAGTCCAAGTTACCTTTGAATTGAAGTACGTACATTACCTGTACAAACAACCATTGAAACCATCCAAGGCATCCATAACCAGTTCCATTGTTTTTACCATATGAATCAAACTGATTTAATGAATAATTTACAGATGGAGTTTTGTTAGACAAACTACGAAGTTTATTTCCGGTTACGTATCCAAGATATACACCCATATAAAAATAATCTTTGTCTGCGGATCCCCTCTGATGAGCATAGTACTTGAAATTGGGGTCATTTGGATTATCTGTCATGGACACTTTTACAACCTTTCCAGAACGAGATATCTTTACACCACGACGCGGGAACTGAATCATAACATCACCAGCTTTACCTGAAGTAATATCAGCAGGAGATCCATCTTCAAATTTGGTATAATCATTTGGGTTTAAATATCCAACAACTTTTCCATCTTTAAATAAGCATGGTTTATACCCAAAAAATTCTTTCCAAGCTTCCACATCTTTTCCAGAGCTCATAGTAACTGCATCATCAGAATATGTTCCGATATTAGAAGGATTACTGTTTGCAAGGTTTAAAATAACCGTCATAACCTTCCAAGGAATTGGGGTAACGGTTGCCTGTACTTGTTCGTGGTTGTATACGCCGTCTGTACTACAAGAGAATGCTCTGTAGTAATACGTCGTATAGTTCGTTAATCCACTATCTGTGTACGCCTTGGACTTGTATTGGTTTCTCGTAGAGTTTGTCACTACAACGGTTCCGTCGTTTTCATCTACGGGATAACTTCCGGTCTTACGTACAATTCTTGTGTAAGCCCACTCTACTGGATATTTGTCTGTGGTGGTATAATCTTCTGGATCTTCCCACTTTAAGAGAACTGCTCCATTCGAGGGTTTTGCTGTCAGGTTCACACAAGGTTTTGGAGCATACTGTCCTAAAGACGCTCCCCATAAACCTGGATTGGAACCAATTGTTACCATTCCACCCATATTATGATTTCTCCTTTCCGTGTATTAGCAAGACAACTGGTAAGTCTACTTTCGGTTTCTTACCATATGCTTTAATTGTGACAGATCCCGCAGCGACAGCTCCAGGCACAAAAGCAGAGGCAACGTATGCCAAAGCTTGTGCATCCGTTACCGAAGAAGCAGGACTAATGTCCACGTTGCTGTTTGCTAAAATTTTAGAGTTTGAAATCTTGTAAGAATACGGAGCAGAAGCACCTGTCCAGCTAGCTGTTGCTAAAGTAGCAGTTATTGTTTGGTCTTTCGTTGCATCCAAATCGGTCGTCAACGTAGAAATCTTGCCTGTGTTTTTAGTGACATTGGTGTTCGTTAATTCTAAATTGCTATTCCGAGAATAAAAGATCTCATCACTGTGAAAAACAGTGATGAGAAAAACTTCTGGTTTCAGAATAGCAATTTAGTAAATATTACGTTAACAGCAGCAAATTGGGCGGGTTCAACGTCTCCATACACATATACGGTCAATAATTCGAATATCTATTCAAATAGAACAGTAGTTCTTTTGAGTTTACCATATAATATGACAGCAGATCAACGAACCGCTTATAAAAATGCTCAAATTGAGAGTGGGAACGTGAGTGCTGGTAAAGTTATTTTATATGCTTATGGTTCCAAGCCTTCGATAAATATCCCAATTGAATTATCGATTGGAGGTGGATACTAATGTCATTCGTTTCACCTGTCATATATGGAGGGGATTCTAAAAACCCAAATGCAAAAAAGTTATCAGTCAATCACGAATTTTTAAAACTAACAAAAGAGTTTTGCAATATTCCTGCTGTCAAAGCGTGTCGCCTTGCTACAATCACTGATATGTATACCAAAATATATTTTCCAGAAGAACCATTTTTTGTTATAGGCAATGATCTGTATTGTGCAGGTGCTATTGGAGATTCTACACTTACGCGAAACGCAAGTACTATTCAATTTGTCATATATCATATGGATACACAAACATATACAACTGGAACAATTTCAATACCATGGTATGATGATTATTGCTCGTTGGAGACAGGATCATCAAATACTGGGAGCTACGTATACATTCAACCAATTAAACGTATCAATAATTTAAAATTTGTAGCATTTATAATGAGTTCATACTATTATAGTAGCGGTTCATCTAAAGGACGTAATGTTGAAGCTAAAGCTAGTTGCATTGTAGACTATGCAGCATTAACTGCTACGAAAATATCAAATATTAATTCATCGATGCAGAACTATTCAAATTTCTATACAGGAATACAATCGAAAGTATATCTGACTAATCGTGGATATTATTTAAACGATTCGAGATATGGAACTCCATGGTATAATCATTTATACATGTTCAATATCAATACCGGTACATATACTGAAATTGCTGATAAAGGACCGTGCTGTATTTATACAAACACATCTGGAGTCGAATGCGGATTTGGAATATATTCTGAAGCTGAAAGTGGTTATGATGATATGGTATACTATATTACAAGTGAAGGCTTGTCCTCTTGGAATACTGTAGATCAGAGTAGACGTCTCAAAGATTCATGGTTTATCCATCATTTTAGAGATAATTTACCAATATTTATTGTACCTAGCTCCAGTCCAGCATCAGCCGTAACATATATTGATTCTCTTAGTCGTACATCAGTATCACTTCGGTGTGTAGGAAGTCTAGGAGTATCGGAGTATATTGGGTCATATCCATTTAGAAATACTTCCAGTAGTTCTGAAATAAAAGGAAAAAATAGTGTACCATCTGTTGTAGATTATAGTCAGACGAATGTTGTATGGTCTATACCGCTTATTGGGAGCATTACTAAAACTGGAACTATCGATGAATATATTGCCAGAATATCATTAGACAAGGAGGGGATTAAACATGATTAAATTTGAAAAACAGACATCTGATAACAAAGATGTATGGTATGAAATACTTGATGATGGTTTTAAAATTTATATTGAGCAAACGATCCGCCCGGTGATACATCAATATGAACCATATATACCAGACCCAACCAAATCATACGAAGAAAACGCTAAGGTGATGTGCGAGCAGTTATGCTCTGCAAGCAATGCAGAAAAACGATTTGTAATGACGGAAGACATGTATACTGAAATGCAGTCTAACATTGATTACTTAATGCTTCTAAGCGACCCAGATTCTGCGGCGGAAGCAACCGAATAAATAGAAAGTAGACCTAAAGACAGTTAGCCTCTAGGTCTACTTTCTTAAGCTTCTTCTTCAGGCAAAGCATCTGTATTATCTGTTACCAACATCAGATAGTCGATATCGGAACGGTTCTGGGCGGTATCAGATTCCAGTTTGGAAGATTTATCTGCCATCAATTTGATGTACTCATCTTTTTCGTACTGGATTTCATCGTATACATATAAGTCGTCCGGAACAACTCCATCAGGACCTGCTTCTGTTACTTTACGTACATTAGAGTGTACATAAACGGTATCCATACCAATGATTAATTCCGCACTGGCTTCTTTGGAGCCATGCACATCTTTTAATTCTACCATAAGCGATCTCACCTTTCTATAAGAATAACAAGATTTCTTATAGGATTGTACTGGTTTATGATCCTCTACCAGCATGAAAAAATGTGATACTGGATACAATCTCCAGTATCACATTAAAAACTAGACTAAGAAATATAATGGTTGGTTAACAGGTTAATTACAGATACATCAGTCGTCCAACACCTAAGTCAACAATAGAAGTTTCACTATCCTGTTTTGAATTTCTAACCGATATCGTTACGATGCTGAACATTCCAAGTCCTCCACCATTTAAGAATTCGGTATTGGCATGACCTGATGAACAAGGAACTCTATTCCCAGAATTAATCATTGCATAATCACATAAATATGTGCTATCGCTACCATTTACTGCTTTTGGAAAGAAACCGCTATTGCTTGTCCCAATAACATTGGAGATATATCCTTTTTTACTTGCACCAGATGATGCAGGAGTGATTGGATTCGATCCTATCTTTGTGTACTTAGACGTATCTGTAATGGTATCGTCTGTCGTCGTATAAATATAGTTATCCGATCCAATAATCATATTATTAAAATACGTATTTCCATATCCAAAGACATTCTCAAGCCCAAACAATTTTACAGTCCATCCATCTGCGTAAACCATTCCAAGTTTATCACAATATCCAGTACGTTTAAAATCATCTGGGACAACTCTATCTGTATTTTTGTATGTTGGGAAACGTCCCTGGGACAATGATGTCAGGTTCTTTGTAGTAGCATCTCCCTTAAACTGCATCATGTACATACACTGGATATAAATCCACTGATACCATCCAATGATTCCATATCCAGTTCCTTTACGAATCGCAGATTTATATTGATTTTCTACATTCATCCAGTAACCTGTTGATAATAAAGCACCACCGAGATTTCCTCCTGAACTACCGACTGCATAGGATTCACCTATAGCAGGCCATACATGTGAAATACTGTATGAATCCGGAGTGCTTCCGTCCAAGATATCGGAATACATATATGTTAAATATGCTCCAAGATAAAAATAGTCTTTGTTGGCAGTTCCTCTTGTATGAGCAAAGTAATCATAATTACTATCATTTGGATTTTCGGTAAACTTGATCGTGAGAATTGATCCACTATGGGTGATTCGAAGTCCTCGTCTCGGGAACTGAATCATGACATCTCCGGCTTTTCCGGATGTGATATCAGCACTTTCTCCATTCGTGAATGTGGAGAAATCATCATTCTTTAAGTACCCAACTGGTTTTCCGTCTTTAAATAAGCATGCACGATATCCAAAGAAATCCTGCCATGCAGCAGTTGCAGCCGATCCTTTTCCTGTTGTAGAAATCGGACCAGTACCACTAATGGTTGCCCATGAAGATGGGTTTGATTTTGATAAATCAATGGTGAGTGTTGCGGTTCGATATGCTAGAGAAGATCCTGTGATAACAGTACACCAGCTATCGTCACTACACTCATGATTCCAGATACCATCAGTACTGCAGGTAAAGACTCTGTAGTAATACTTCGTATTTGTAGTAATCGAGGAGTCGATATATGGTGTTGCACGATACTGGTCATGTACCGTTGATGTGACGATGACCGTTCCATCGTCTACATTGTTTGGGATACTTCCAACTTTTCGAACGAGTTTCGCACAGTACCATTTTACAGTATATCCTTCACTATCTGTATGGATGGACTCCTCTGCATCATCCCAAGAGATATGAACGGCTGGTCCATGTATTGCATATGCAATATTATGTGCAGCTCCCGGTGGATAATTTGATAAAAATCCGGACCAAGGACCTACATTTGAATGTATATTAACTGACGACATATCTTAACTCTCCTTTCCGCGTACAATCAATGTGATTGGTATCGCAACGGTTGGTTTTTTACCATATGCTTTAATCGTTACGGATCCGGCAGTTATAGATCCTGGCATGAAACCGGCTGAAATATATGCATATTTTGCTGCATCGGACGCGGAAGTTGCTGGTGCGATATCAACATTGCTTGTCGCAAGAATTGATGAATTACTGATTTTGTATGTATATGGTGCAGCTGTACCTGACCAAGATGCAACTGCTAGCGTAACTGAGAAAGATTTGTCCCAAAGTTTCGCAATATTATTTTTATTTGTGGTTACCTGCGTTCCAATTCCATCCACAGTACCTTCAAGGTCACTAAGATTGGTCTTCGTTGACTCTAAATTGCTATTCCGAGAATAAAAGATTTCATCACTGTGAAAAACAGTGATGAGAAAAACTTCTGGTTTCAGAATAGCAATTTAGCAGCAATAACCTTAGCACCCGCTAACTGGACTGGTAGTTCAGCTCCATATAGTTACGTTATTTCTAACTCTAAAATTACTACCACCAATGTATTAGACTTGATTATAAATGCAAATACACAGAATTTAATAGATGCCATTGGTTCTTATAAGATCAGTGGCTATAAACAAGAAACCGGTAAAGTAACGATATATGCCTGGGGAGAAAAACCTTCAATGAACTTATCCGCTACTTTAGTTGTGAGAGGAGGTTTGTGATATGCCTCTTAATATGAATACAGTCGGTACTGGGAGTGGTATTGGTGGAGATTCCAGCACGTCAGATAATATCATGGTTATTACTCCTAGTGAAATATATGATACATATTCAGATGTATCACCAGTATACTATATTTCAAATAGTTCATTTCCAAAAACTAGAACTTTAAAAAATGCTGGAACCGCCGAAACGTATATGCAACAAATTTTTATATTTAAAAATGAATTGTACGCAATTACTATAAATAACCCTTATATTTATACAAGTTCATACAATACATCGAATAATAACATAGTAGCATATATGAATAAGGTGACTTATTCCGAGGGATCACTACAATTTACAAGATTATTTTCGTTTACGACATGTATTTATTACTATATAGACGATCAACGGCAATACGGACGAAGTCGATATTCACTCGATTCCAGGCCACTTGCAATTCCATCAGCCGATTATATCTATTATGCAAGTTATATACAAGTAAAAACCGTCGATCCTGGTACAGGAAATACTACGTTTTCATACAGAGATTCATTGTGGAGATTTGATGGTACTACATCCGAAGAAATGATTTTTTCAACTCCAATTGGATTTAGTAAGGCACGTACGTTTACCCAATTAGATCATGCTTGTAAACGAATACTTGTTGGAAGTATTAGTTCATCGTCCACTTCTTGTTATATTATAGATGTACAAAAATATACGATAAGTACAGGAACATTTCCAAGTGGTATCACAACTAACGTAAAAGGATATTATACACCAACGTCGGCTGTTACATACGGTATGCAAATTATGGATAATATGGGATACTTTATTTGGGGATATGGTAATACCTCTGGTAATTACTTTAGAGCATGGTCTACATGCGGTGTTAGTGTAAATGATGATAATTCTATAACTTTATCAAATGTAACTGTACAAACTACAAATAGCTATTATTTTTTTGGAGAAAATTATCCCACCAGCGAATGTGGAATTATAACACGGGCGGTCCATTATCCAGGTACTTCTACATACTGGTGTAGTCCCGAGATGTTCATATATAATCCGGAAACAAAGTTAACAACAAAATATCCCACAGATTCGATAAATGGGATGTTGACTGGTGCGTACATGGTAAATGATAGTAATGACCCACGATCATTAACTGTAATCGATCATATGAATAATAACATTTTGTATATAGCTACAGGTGCACATTATAGCAGTAATAGTGATACCGACAGAATCACATATGTACAATATGAATCTATCAATGGCGTCACATATATTACAAATAAAAGTGACACACCAGAATCTATATTACATGGGTACTTTAAGAAGGGTGATACCGTATATTGCTCATCTAAAATTACAGATTATAAATTATCATCAGTCAATTCATATACATCATATAAATCCACTCGTGTATTTAAAATCCCATCTGATGGAAATTATGACATTCGCTCGAATCATCAAATTCGAGAATACAGATCCACATGGATCGTGGAATCCGTCGTCGGTGGATTTTCATTTATTACTATTAATAAGATATCAGACACCAAGATTTCTGGATATTTTATCAAAGATATGATCGTGAATGATCAAACCATTACTGTAGATGGAAAACAAGAATTAACATTCAAAGATCTAAATAAAACCGGTGTATATGTAAATATGAAAGGAGTTAAATGATATGACAAAATCAGGCTATTACTATATGGGCGACGCATCGCGAGGAGAACTATGTTATGATATCCTTGAAAATGGCTTTGAAATATTTATTGGCGAATCTGCCAAATATCCATCATATAGACAAACTGAACCATTCATTCCTAATCCAGATGTTAGTTATGAAGAAAATGCGATATTATATTGCAAAGGGTTATCTGTAGAACACAAAACAATTGATCATGAAGAAGCAGATCAATTATATGCTTCGCACACTGATATCGAGAATCTCCGTAGCGATATCGATTATCTGATGCTTCTTACCGATGCAGACTCTGCAACCGAAGAAGAAACAGAATAACAAGATTTATAGAAGGATTACCAACCGGTAATCCTTCTATCATTTCAGTCACCATCGTTGTCTACATAAGACTCCGGATCATTTTTATCCATTTTTACAACAGCATCCATTTACATACCCTCATTCCTTATAATACTCTACCAGAGCCTGCACAAAATCTTCTCCGATATGACCAGGATAGTTTTCGCAAACCTTATCGCAGATCATTTCAATTGCTCGGCTAATTGGAAACTCCTGATTTCCAATTACTTTAAATTCGTCCGGAATTTGTAATGGACTTGTAAGCAGTACACAGAAATCTCGTATTTTTACACTCACATAGTCGTCCACATCAAATGCAAGCATCCCGATTCGTCCATCTTTATTTAAATCAACCGCCCACTGCATATTTGCTGGGTCGTTGATGTGGAAATAACTTCCGTTATCGACTCCGCTGCATACGGTATAGTACATTGGTAACTTGCTGGCTACAAGTAATTTCCAGCACGGATCATCTGGATTTCCAAACACCCCGGCATCAATTACAATTGCCGTTTGTCTAAGTGATTGTGTGGCTGCAATTTCCCAGCCACAATCACGTAGGCATTTAAATGCACGTTTGTTATCATCATTAAGTTTAATAATTGAATCACTCATATTCAGTCCTCCCTATAGTAGTTCACAATTGCGTTAACTAAATCTTTCGGAACCCGTCCATAATGCTCACAGATACAATCAATCATTGCACGAATAGCGTCTTCGGTATGTACAGGGCGCTTATGAGCACCATATGCAACACGGCACTCAGTGTTTTCATCAAATGGATTTGTCAATAGCACACCAATATGACTAAAGTTTGCAATGACTGGATTGATACCATCCGGATAAAATCCTAATTTGCCTGTATTTGGGCTACAGTACCATCTTGGATCTTCTGGATTAGAGATCCTTGTATAAACCGTATCCATACTTTCTTTTGCATGGCTGTTCTGATAGAATACTGGAAGGCCCAGTTCCAGGATTAATTTCCAACACTTATCTTCTGGGTTTCCAAAAGAGTTCATCTCAAGTACCCAGAAAAGATTTCCATCTTTTGTATAACATAATTCACCACCACAGCAGTTGATTAACGGGAAAGTGGTTAATACTGCAGTATTGATTTTAGTTTCTTTTGCCATTTCAGTGTCCTCCTTGACGTTTGCAATGTCTAATTCAGCAGCGTCGACATCATAAGACTGCTTGAGACCATCTTGTTTGGTATCTTCCCCTTTTCTTTCAGTTTCAAGAAGTTCTACGATCACCTCACGAACCCATTTCTTAAAGTCTTCCAACGTAGATCCAGAATCTTCTAAGATACTTTCGGGAGTTGATTCTTCTGGTTTCACATCAGGCATCTCACTCGCCTCCTTCTCTGGTTCGTTTACTTCTTGGTTTTTGAGTTCCTTAATCTTTTCTTTGAATGGTCCGCCGATATATTCGGTCTGGATTGTTGCGCAATCTGGTGCAGTTTTATTGTGCTCTTCATACTCACGGATATCTTTTTGTAACTTATCTACCCATTCGCCGTATGTAAGTTTTAATTTGTCCCCCTCTTTCCACATTTGTTTATCTAATCGGATTATTGGTTCCGATGGATTTAAGTGAGGGATAATATCATCGCTTACAAGCACTGGCTGACAGAGCCAAGGGTATACTTGATACATCGTATCACCAGCCGTAATCACACATGGTAGATCATGTTTATAGCTGTTAAAATCGATAAATACGTAACTTGGAGCAATATGCAGATATCCACAAATATATCCTGGAAGTTTGTTATATTCTACAAATGGTACAACGTCCTCATATTGAACGTCTATCACAAATGCATGGAAACGGGTTTCCCGGATTGGTGGGATAAGAAGTGGGGTCATAGAAGATGTTCGATCCCGTTCCTCTTGCTCATATTCCTTGACCTTTTCTTTGAATGGGGTGATAATGTCTTCTTTTACCATTCGTTTTTCTTCCGGAGCTCCTTGGCTATAACTGGACACATCTTCTTCATAAGATCGTGCATTTTCTGCAAAGTCTTCAAAATCTACAGGATGCTTCACGTCCTTTCCCCAGTTTGTATAAGGGATTTCAATTTCCGGCTCCTTATATGATAAGTGCTTTACGATGTCTTCTGACACAATAACGGGTTTTCCATTAATAAACGTTGATAGGTCTCCTTGCAACTTGGATGGTTGAAAATCATAGTCATGAAAATCGATCTCAATGGTCGGATTTTTCTCGAACATCCATGCACAGATATATCCAGGTAAAGAAAAGTTTTTGTGAAACGAAAGTCTTTCCTTTAATGGAACATCAATTACAAATCCTTTGAATTTTTCTTTATCCGGTGTTTCCATTAATATTCCGGTCATCACATAATGCATACCATTTTCCGGATAAAACCAGCTAGTTGGATAGTCTCTTCGTTCAATTCCAAATAACAAAGATTCGCTACAATCACTGGTTCCTAATTGCCGTTTGGCATAATCTGTTTCTACACTTTGAATGAAATTGCGCATACGGATATAATCACAAGGATCTCCACCATTACGGACAATTGCATGGAATTTACGTAGATCGTAACAAGGCATTTGATCTGCTGGTTCTAATAAATACAAATCTTTCGGGATCACCATCAATTCCCAAGGTTTGCTTAAAGACATCAGACGGTCAAGTGTTGCAGTTCCACGTGTTAGCTGCATTTTGTTATGTTCGGTATCTGGTAATACCGCAATAATATCGAAATTCTTCGTTTGAGAAACCATCTCGATCATACGACTCAATTCCTGACAGTCTCTCGTAACATTTTGAATGTAAAAACAAGCAAAGCAACGGTTGTTGTATTCTGATCCATTTAGAAACAGAGACGTGATTTTTAAGTTAGTTGCTTCCATCGGTATCCTCCTTACACTTATCGGAATCTAGTGCTCGCATAATTTCGTATCCTAAAGTCTTCAAGTTTCGTTCGGTATTTACAGCATCTGCGGTTGCAGCAATTGTAATTCCTTTTCCTAAGTTATGGAAGAAGTTATCCCATGATAATGGTTTAAACTTAGCGACGGTGGTTTCCCAAACATCCTCCGAAAACGAGCCGGAACAGCTGTATTCACCATATGCTTCTGATCCTAAAACCTCGAGTAAATCATATTTTGTCAGGATCAATCCTATGGTTCCTCTCATTTTCAGGTCAACGGATATCTGAAAATCACACGGAATCCCATCAATATATTTGGGTCCTAATTGCTTTATATTCGTAATATCCAAATGTCGAATATGTAATTCATGTGCACAACGATAAGATTTCGGATACTCACCATATACAATATACCAGTTATAGTAACGACTACCAGTTTCCTGAAGCCATCGCTCTAAATGTCCTTCACCAACAATGAACTTATCTAATCCGGTAATCCAAAACTGGTCATACATGTTTCCATATGCATGCGCTTCTTCTGGTGCAGGAACTCCATAGATCTGCACATTTTTTAAGTACTCTTGATAATTCATAATTCCTCCTATTCTCCTATATATGAGTGACGCAATCGATTAATTAACTTGGTACGATTGGTTATCAGCTCATTGATTTCGTGCCCATACATATTCTCAATCGAGTCACTAATCACGTTTTTTACCACGTCAAATGTAACTTGATTGGATACTTTTGTAATTTCTTGGTATTCGCTTACCGGTCGTTCGAGTACCGGTGTATCACTTTCATTATACCAGCTACTTCCTTTTTCTGCGATTACAAGTCCCGGCATTCCTTTGGTAATTTTTGTAAGATCCACGGGTTTTGCCATCTCGATAAAGGATCGGTTACATAGTAACCAGTATTTCATATCTTGTAAGTAAACTTTAGGAACGTCTCTTCCTAATGCTAAACAGTAGACTTTTGTCTGATAATAGTCGTTGTGCCCGGCATCTCGTAAGATCTTTAAGAACGCATCGTCACGTTCGTATATCGTAATGCCGGAAAAATAAAAGCAGTATCCGGTATCTTCCGGACGTATCTTCATTGCATAAATAATATGATCATTCCAATTCATCAATATCAGTCATCTCCTCTTCTGGTTCTAGCAATCTCATTCGTCTTCCTCTTGCAGTTGCGCTAATTGAAGCAATCGGGTTTCTAATTTGGTAGCTTTATAAAATGCACCACAACACTCTTGTTTGGCTTCGATTAATTCCATCTGGCTCCAACTTGTCACCATCTTATATAAAGATTTCTGTTTCAATTCGAGATATGGCTCGATTGCTGCATGATATTGCTTGTCAAACTCTTCAGTTGGTAATTTGATAAGCATATCGTATGTCCCTTTTCGCATATATGGATTGGTAATCAATGCCGAGTGGATCTGTATGATCATATGCCACTGTTTGGTATACAGATGGGTACCATCTGTGCGCAGATCACTTACGTGTTCTAAGCATACGGTTTTGTAAAGATCTTTTTTTAAGTCTTCGTCATCGTTATCCGTGATTTCTGTCACGACACCAATCATCGGGTATTTCTTACTAAATAACGGATCTCCATAATTGTAGACATTAATCGGTACAAAATATAATTCCATGCCATCGTATATTCGGCATGGCATTGGTGTTTGTAACAATCGACTATGTCCAATATCTGTGATGCTTGTTACCAGCTGTTGCATTTCGTTATATTCCATGATGTCTCCTTTGTCAATCTTCTGATTTGTGTATATATTTTTTGGACCATTCACGGTCCAGTTCATATTCGGTTCCATTTAATCGATCGAAGATATGCCTTGTAATAACATTGCGCATTCCTTGATAATCATCTAATGCATTCTGTAAGTTGTTTAAACTGGTGATCGTTTTACTGATATCTCGAGCCGCTTGGACAGTAAATGCATCTAGTACGTCGGTGATTTCAGCTGGTTGTAAATCTGTCATAAACCGATCAATGATATCTGTTGTATTTGTCCAGAAATGATGGCTACACAGATCAGCTAAGTCTTTTGATTCATTCCATGACGGCAGGCAAAACACATAAATCAACTGCACCGTTCCATTATTGCCACCACAATAGACGCACCCTTCATCACCGACTCGAAACATGCTAGATAACATATTAAAACTAAGAACGACTGGCGAAACTGGTTCACATTCTGGACGGATTCCAATAAAACCAGAAAGACAGTAGTGCTTGTGTTCATTTCGTAAGAGATCCATGAATGGATCATTCATGTACTCTTCTTTCATTTCCAATAGATAAACAGGATTATAGAATCCATAGTGCGGGTCGTTATGCGTGGTACGCTTCCAACCATCGATCATTTTCGATTTGTCTAAATCGTCGTAATACATAATATAACCTCCTTAAATTTGGCTTACCAGAACGTTGCAAAAAAGATAGAACCCAAACAGGTTCTATCTTAATCCATACCATACCATTGAGTTGGTAATACGTTTTCTCGTTCTTCTGCTTGTGCTCGTGCTACTCGTTCGGCATAACTATTTGGATTCGGTATGCCCATGTAGTCACGTTTCGGTTTATGCTCTATAGGTACATCAAATGTCACCGGTTCGTGTGGTACAGTTAATTTACAACTGATGCTTTTTTCCTCTATCCAGATGTCATCAATATTTTTTTGTAGATTACTGCGTTTGTTTTCAAAATCTGGATCATCCTCGGATAGATTATTAAGCGTTTCTTGTAATGCTCTTCGCCGCCTAGTTAAATATCGACATCGTTCTCCAAGTTCATTGTTTTCTGCTATTGTCATAATATAACCTCCTATTTTATAAGATCTAACTGTAACAACCGATTTTCCAATGTGGTTACATTTTCCATAATCTTTTGGCATTTGACTCGTTGTACGATTAAGTCTATACGACTCCAATTATAAATCATATCGTACAACGGTTTTATGGTTTTCGTTGGTTTGACGACCTCTGTAAACTCTTTTTCAAATTCTGGATGATAGGCAAACGTCCGATACCACTCATCTATCGCATAAGGATTAGTAATTACCACATACGAAATCTTGATAATCATATGCCAGTGTCTTACGTAGAAGTCTTTTCCGTCTGTACGAATCCCTGAACCATCTGGTACAATTTTTAACTTTCCAAAGTCTTTCTTAAGAGATTCATTTTCTTTATCAGTAACATCTACCGCAAAATCTACCACGGTTCCGATCACTGGATAAACCTCTTTAAACAATGGGTCTTCGTAATTTTCCATCGTTAGTGGTAGCAAATACATTTCGGTATCATGGTATTTATAAGCCTCAACTGGCGTATGTAATAACTTGCTGCAGCCGATATCTCTTTTTGAAAACGATACCTCTTTCATTTCTTCAAAGTTCATAATATAACCTCCTTATTTGGCTTACCAAAACGTTAAAAGAGACATAGAACCTTAGTGGTTCTATGTCTCTTATTACCGGATTAAGCCGGATAGTCTTCACCTGTCAGAATTGTGTACTCCCAGTCATAAAGAAGGCCTTTTCTAACCAGATTTTTCAGTCTAGCTTTGGACCAGTTCTTCGGGTACCATTTATTGGAAAGTTCCCATCCTTTGGAGTGTTCTTTTCCTGTGATTTCTTCGTTTACGGATGCCATAATGAAATCCCTCACTTTCTAAATTTAGTTTATAGTTACAAGAATGTATCTATGTTAAAACCTTAAGCGGTTTTTAACCACATGCAGTTCTTAGATGGTGCAGTAGCGGAGATGATCCACTCTTCACAAGCATCCAGATGTGTCTTGTCTGCAGCAGACATAAGACCAGCAGCCTTCTGAGTTGCGGTACCATACTGTGTATCAGTTGGTTTTGCCCACTGTCCATCTCCACGAAGGAACATACCCTGTTTACCAGCAGCAGGCTGTGGTACAAGACCTGTAGAACCAGCAGCATTTGCAGAAGCAGCGGTAAATACTTTGTATGTTGTATCCTGTCCTGGGATTCCAAGTGCCGTAATGTCAGATTTTGTAACTGCTGTTGCTGCAGTAATATGTCCAAGTCCATCGGATGTAAACTTATAGAATCCAGATGCATATGCGGTATGTGTTGGATGTGTAAATTTGGTATCTGTAGGTGTTGCCCAAGTACCATCACCTCTTAAGAACTGAGATACGTTTGCAACAGCTGGAGCCGGTACAAGACCTGTACCACCAGCGGCACTTGTTGTAGCACCTTTAAATACATTATAGGTGGTATTTGTAGGTGTCTGCCAAGTTCCATCACCACGGAGATATTTTCCCTGTGCACCTGCACCTGGAGCCGGTACAAGACCCGATTTACCTGCAGCATCTGCGGTAGCAGCTACCATATTAGTATAAGTGGTGTTCGTTGGAGTTGCCCAAGTACCATCACCTCTAAGGTAGAGACCCTGCTGATTTGCAGCAGGAGCTGGTACCAGACCATTAGTGCCTGCAGCAGAAGCACTTGCCTTACCAAATGTAGCAGTAGATGCTTTTCCATCAAGAGCTGCCTGTAATCCAGTGATTGTAGAGATCGCCTGAGTATGAGCTGCTGGTGTAAATGCGGTTGGTTTTCCAGTTACATTTGCCCATGCAACAGCAGCTGCAGTTCCGGCTACAAATACCTCGTAACCATCTTCTGTACTTAACTTTGTATCATCTTTGATGAAGTACATCTGTCCAGTAGCAACTACTTTTACAACATCACCATTCTGGGCATTGTCTTTTGTCAGTTTAAATCTGGCAGTATCGTCTGCAACTGGAATTAATCTTTCCAGTGCTCCAGCTGGGATGTTACTTAAAGACAGTACACCAGTAATCTTAGATGCTGGGATATTATCTGTAATATCCGCAATTACATGCTTATGACCAGCTTTTGCAGCATCCGTAATACCATATCCAGCGAGTGTGGTTGGATTAGTACCAGCAGTTGCATGTCCATACTTATCGAATGTTACAGAACGATAAGTACCGGCTGTAATACCAGATTCTGGATGAGAATAGTTATTCGCATTAGCAGCGATACCATTCAGTTTTGATACCATTTCTGCAGTCATAAGACCACGTGCAGATGTTGTTGCATCAGAGATATCATCCTTGAATGCAAATTTACCTAAGTTCTCAATAAGGGTCTGTACATCAACGACCGCAGTAGGAACTTTGGTATTTTTTGTTGCGTCAACGGAAACGTCGGCACCAGTATTTTTAAGGTTAACAATGATCTGATCTCCACTTGTGGAGTAACGGATCAATTGGGCGTGAATTACCTGTGTTTCAGCCATAAATGTGAACCTCACTTTCTTTAAAGTTTTATTTTCTTAGCCTAATTATTAAAATTAGAGTCTTAAATACATGTTTTATAAGAGGATACCTTTACGGGTATCCTCTTATATTAATCCAGTTTTACCCAGATACAAGATTTGGTCGGTGTTGTCTTAGATACATAGACAATATCACCAAAGTCAAGTTTTGCCTTATCAGTGCTGGACATAAATCCATTTGCAGATGTTGTTGCAGCGCTATGACTATGGGTTGATGGTGCATATGTGGATGGCTTACCGCTTACATTAGCCCATGCTACAGAACCAGCACTTCCTGCGGATGTTGCATACTTAACACTCTTTGCAGAGTCAGCGGTATTATCTACATTGCCAAGGCCTACTTCACTCTTAGAGTAAGATGGCTTATTTGCCGCTTTCGCCCAAGGATGTACATCACTTGCTGGCATAGAAGAAGGTCTTCCACTTACATTACCCCAAGCTACAGAATTTGCACTGCCAGCACTATTAGCATATGATGCAGTACCACCGTCTGTACCAGAAACGGTACCAGTGTATGCTTGCTTATGAAGTGCAGTGCCAGCAGCTGCAATAGTAGCATAACACTCGGTAGATGTTTTTGCATCTGATGCAGAGGTTCCACTTGCTTCTGAAGAATTGACCAGAATCCAAGTTCTGCTAGCACCACCACGTGCGCCACTTGCGATTGCACGGAAATATGTTCCAGCATATGATCCTCCTGTTTTAAAGAAAGCATCTGCATAAGTCTTTCCAAAAACATTGTAAATTCCGACTTGTACGCTATCTGCACTTAAGCCACAACGAACCAGCCATTTTACCTCAACTGTCGATACTGAACTGCTGTTATTTGTACGTAATACAATTCGTACAATACCAAAGCCACCACCATTATAATCCTGTGAGATAAAGAATGTAGTTGATTTATCTGAATAGCTTGCACTAATGGTATCCAGTTTTGCGAATCGATGGAATGGATAATTGTTGCTGTCACCTACACTTGCAGATGAACTATAGTATCCAATATTCGCATTGGAATTACCACTACCATCGTAGTTAAAACTTAATGTAATATCAGTTCCGCCAGATACAGTTCTAGCAGCACTCAATTTATTTGCAGAGTTTGCAGCACCACCAGCAGAGCTAGATCCCGCATAATTGTGCGTATGAGATGATGGCGTATATGTAGATGGTTTTCCAGATACATTCGCCCATGCAACGGCATTTGCACTTCCTGCTGTTGTTGCGTATTTAACGCTCTTTGCAGAGTCTGCTGTATTATCAACGTTTCCAAGTCCTACTTCACTCTTGGAATAGGACGGTTTGCTTGCTGCCTTAGCCCATGCAGATACGTCGCTTGCTGGCATAGAGGATGGCCTGCCAGTTACATTTGTCCAGGCAACTGCAGCTGCAGTACCAGCAACAAATACTTCGTAACCATCTTCGGTACTCAGTTTTGTTTCGTCTTTGACAAAGTACATCTTTCCAGTAGTAGTTACTTTGATAACATCACCATTTTGAGCAGTTGCCGTTGTCAGTTTAAATCTGGCAGTATCGTCTGCAACTGGAATTAATCGTTCCAGTGCTCCAGCTGGGATGTTACTTAAAGACAGTACACCAGTAATCTTAGAT
>ENA-OPFI01000355-OPFI01000355.1-human-gut-metagenome-genome-assembly--contig:-NODE-355-length-21577-cov-3.985271_pt1 | contig 21577 bp, 18 predicted proteins | sample MGYA00241308_ERZ501550 | MGnify/ENA primary metagenome ERZ501550 (study PRJEB25962, sample SAMEA2042433) | human gut metagenome | biome: human gut; feature: human-associated habitat; material: faeces...
AGTGCGGCGCATACATCGCCAAAGTCCGTACGGAAGTATGTACTACTGCCTGCAGCTCATCGGCTATCCCGAAGTGACGATATTAGGCAAGATCAAAGCGGCAATCAACTACTGGAGATACTCGGCTGGACAACGCAATCCGCCCTCTGAATTGAGACCCCATGTCTGGATGTACCTCTTCTACCCCGTTGGCCTGTTGTTATCGCGAATAGATATCTACAAAGAACATAAACATTAGTCCCTACCCATGGTTATTGTTGATATTTGCGGCACGCTATACGATTCAAATACTACATTCGATTTCCTTGATTATTACGTCCGCACTCGAGGGTACCGACGGTTTCGAGCGCTGTCGCGGACAACGGCATGGAAAATCGGTAATAAGTTGTTGTTCCGGATTTTCAGGTACGACCTTACACGGGTAATTGCAATTTCATTCCTGAAAGGAAAAAGCAGAGAAGAACTATATGCTGCCGCCCGGTACTTTAGCGACAATATCCTTTCGCCCAAAGCATACACCGCAGTTCACCGATTGATACAAGATATGCGGGAAAGGCAGCGAAGAGTTGTACTTGTTTCGGCTACACTAGATATCATAGCCGAGGTCGTCGCCAACCAGTTCAGACTGTCCGAATGGCACGCCTCTCGCTTGGTTTATGACGAAAAAGGGATCTGTTTGGGACGCTTGGCAACGGACCTGCTGGCCGGCAAGCATGTATTTCTCGAATGCATAGGGATAACTATTCCCTACGAACTGACGGTAACGGATAACATTTCGGACTGCGACCTGCTACGTCATTCCGATGCCTGCATCATTGTTTCCAAGCCGCGTAATATCAGCCGATGGCACCGTATCATCCGAAAAGAAAACTTCCAGCACTATACGATCATTAGCGTCGATTGACCATGGACAATCTGTTCTTCTATCTGCCATTCAGCTATACATACGTCAGTCGGCTGAAAAGCCACTCGAAACTTATCTCGTGGGTCATCATCTATGTTATCCCCACAATTTATTTGGCCATCTTTCTCCAAGGAACCCTAAGCGTGCCAAACTTCCTGCTGGCCCTGCTGGGGATTGTGCTAATATACAATTTCTACGAAACCGGCTATATCCAGAACGACACCGAAACCGTAAAGCGCGAACTGAACCCAACGATGCGTCTCAGCGAGAACCAGCAAGCCTATTATGAAACCCATAAGAAAATTATTTATGGGGTGAGGTTACTGACTGGAGTGTTCCTCAGTTTTGTGTTTGTCCGACTGTCACCTCTCTCCGGCACGCTACCGTTTATCGTTGCGGTATGGTCGATATTGCTGATCTATGCCGTTTACAATAAGGTCCGAAATAAATTGACATTGACATTGCATGCCCTATTGGTCATCATCCGCTTCTGCGGATTGCAACTGTTGTTCATTAGCACGTTCAGCCCGGGTGTTTTCATTTTGTCGCTGCTGGCGTTTCCACTAATCAATCTGATCGACCGGGCTTCGCGGTTCCATGTCCGATTGGCCGAGAAGCTCATACCGCAACAGGAAACCATTCACCAATTTAGGATCGTTTATTATGGTTCGTTATGCCTGCTAATGGTCATACCCCTCGCATCCGGTTGGGTTCAGTGGGCAGAATATCTGATCTTTGTCTACTTTTTCATTTATCGGACAGGAATTTACCTGACGATCTATCACACAGGGCGAGGATTGCGGGCATGAAAGCGGGCATCTTTGAGCAGTTCAGCGGACAGATATGATAGTCCAATCGGATTGTTTTCACACCTGTCAACCATATCTAATAATATATCTGACACATAAGATTTGATAAATTCGAACTAAATGAGACTATCCATACCGCCTCAACGCAATGAATTTTGAAGTAATCCCCTGCATATAACAAACTACAATCGTAATTCCGGAAGATTTTTCTTAATATTTTATTTATTCTTCCTATAAATACACCATCACTTCGTTATCCTTTCTGATTTCGAAGGATAATTCAGGGTCTTCTTTAATCACATCAAATAATTTTTTCAGACAACCTGTTTTATATGCTTTGATATGTCCGTTTGTTATTTTTCTCATAATTCTTTTGCAATATCATTTCCCCAACAATCTTCCTAAATCAGTACAAAATTTAGTAGATATATTAGGTAAGTAAAGGTATAAAAATCCGCGATATAATATTTTCCTATCACGAACTTTGTTTTTGATTTACAGGTTTATACCTCTATTCTGTCTCGGCTTCGGTATTCCAATGGCTTCTCTAAACTCATTCATCCTCTTTCTGAACCAGTTCACGTGTGAAACCCCGTCTATCTTGAAATCGAATCTACCGTTTTCGTCCTGTCTGATGGAACAGACGGAGTGTCGGGTATCAAAACTTCGGTTAAATTCGGAAGAATAGAGTTCGCCTTTTATCCCGACCTCCTTGAACTCGCACAGTCTTCTGATTATTCCGTCATTGAACCCCAATCGGTCACGCAGGAAGTTTATTACAGGCATCAGCTTCTCCACATACGGGAAATAGCGTCTGACAAAATCCGTAAACTCCGACAGCTTGCGGTGCTGTTGCTCGTAAGCGTTTCTTATCTCCTGTATCTGTTCGGCTTGTTGCCGTTCCCGTTGTCGGGCTTCGTCTTCAAGTTCAAGGATGCGGTCTTGCAAGTCCTCGTTCCTGCGTTCCAACGATTTCATTCTTCCACTTCCGAAAAGAGAACCCACACTGCTTGCAAGGGCGGTTGCCGTATCGGTGGCTGCGCTTTTGAGCTTGTCGGTGCGGATTTCCGCTTTTACCTGTTTCAGTTCCTCCTGCGCCTCGGCTTTCTTCTCCTGTAACAGTCTGGTTTCGGTTTCAAGGGTTTCATTTTTCTTTTTCAAGTCCCGATAATACTGCATGGTGGTAGTGTGCCGTGCTTCCGAGCCCCGTACCCCACGTTGCAATCCGTATTTCGTCATCACCCTTGCGTAATTGTCGTGGTAGGCAATCAGGGTCTGGCGGTTGAACAGGTCATCGGCACACAAACGGACGGAATTTGTTTTCTTGCGGTACTTGCGCTTACCGTCCGTCTGTTCTTTCTTGGCTTTGCGCCTTTCACCCGTCACGATAGGAACAACGGCTGCGTGGATGTGCGGAGTCTTCTCGTCCATGTGCAGATGGGCGGCAACCACATTGTCTTTGCCGAATGTGGCTTGCAGCCATTGGATGCTGTCGTTGCACCATTCGTCGAGCTTTCCTTTTTCCTGTATGTTCATCATGTCCTCGTGCGTACCCGACAAAACCACCCGGACAACGCGGACTTGGTCGTGCGTGATTTTCCGTCTGATGCCTGCCGTGTTCAGCCTGTGGGCAATCGCTTCATCCCTGCCGTGAACGCCATCAGGGTATTCGACAAGCACCCTGTTCAGATGTGTTCTTGTCGGGTCTGCGTTTTTAGGTATTATCTTTCTCTCTATATGGTCGGACTGCGTGGTGTCCGATGTACCCTTTGCCTTCTTAATGTCCAATGAAAAATATCCCATATCATTACTGTTTTTGCGGTTATCGTTATGTTTCTTCTCTCTGCCTGTGGCATCGGCTCACAGGGTTTATTATGCAAATGAACCATTGCAGCACTCGGCATAATCCAAACGAGTTTGGCTTCTGCTCTCGTTTGCACAGGGTTTCCAAAGGGATTTCCCTTTGGCTCGATAGGGTGTTTTTAGCGTTACGGAGTAATGCGTGAAGAAAACGCCCTATTGAGCTATGGTATTTCTGTCTAAATACCTTGGGAGAGCGGACGTGCATATTACAGATGAAATCCCCCTTTCTTTTTCGGTGGCTGCATCATCCGCCTTGCGGATTGGACTTGCTTCTTCTCCTTTATCGGCTCTGCCGATTGGGACAAGGGCTTACCGCACAGGTAGTCGTTCAAGTCCTTATAATCACGATAGTACATTGACTTGTCAAGCATCCGTTCCCCGAACTTCTCTTTCAGCTTCTTGCAGGTGCTCCGTCCAGCCGTGTCGTTGTCAAGGAAACAGCCGATTTGGGTGTAGGTTTCCAATAAGCTTTCCGCTTTCGCAAGATTGGAAACGGAGTTCAGTATGACATAGTCCTGTGTGTCCAATCGCGGGTGTTGCGGATTGTTTCTTACTCGGATGGTAAGGAATGAGAGGTAATCCATGAACCCCTCGAACAGGTAACACATACATCGTTGTCCGTCCTGCTGTCGGATATGAGTGATGTCTTTCGGGGCGACACATCCCTTGAAGTATCTGTTGCGCACTTCATATCCTCCTGCCATGTTCGGAAAGCCGATGGCAAAATAGGGTTTGTCGGCATTCATAAACCGAAGCTCCCTGCATTCTCTTTTGGCAAGTCCGATGTTTATTCCCCTTTCTTGCAGATAGGCTATAAGAGCAGGAGAGGACAACTCACCAACCCTTAATCCCTGATAAGGCTGATTGTCGGAATGCTGTCTGCCAAAAGAGAACGATGCAGGGCGGATGTATGCTGTCTGCTCCTCTATGCGTTTCAGCAGATAGGCTACATCTTCCGAACGGTAGAGTTCCGCTGCCAATGCAATGATATTACCGCCTTTGCCGATGCCGAAGTCGTACCATTTTTCAAGCTCGGTGTTTACCTTGAACGATGCGTCCGTTTCTTCCCGTAACGGTGATTTGTACCACAGGTTCCTGCCTTGTTGCTTTACAGGCGTATAGCCCAGACTTTGCAGATAGTCTGCCAGTTTGATTTGCTTTACATCTTGGATTGTCATATTACATATGGTTTTGAAGTTGATGAAAATTTGTTGATTTGATGAATTGTCAATGTAATATATTTATATACAGCCTCGTAACCTCTCAACATCTTCTCAACAAACCACTCGCCAAAAGAAAAATCAACAAACGGGTGTCGGTGGTCTCTCAACTTCTCTTTTGGCTTGTTGAGATTTTGTTGAGAATGTATATCGTTTATTGTCAGTGTATTTATACCCATATTCAACAATTCAACAGAAAAATGATAATATTACAGGGATTCAAGTTGCTCCCTTGTGACGGTGTAGAAGCGTCCCACTCTCCTTATCGGCTCATACCGACACTCCCGATTGCAGTTGAACTGGTAGGTGGTATAAGTCAGTCCGTTTGGCGCAGGGGTCAGTTTCCAACATTCCTGCAACACTTTTCGGACTTGGTGTTTCTCCACCTTTACCTGTGAGTGTACCAGCAAAAGAAGAATGTCGCTGTAACAGAAAGAGAATGTATCCGTGCCGACACTGTCCATGATGTCAAGGACAAGTTCGTGCATCTCTATCTCCAATCGGTTGCGGTTGCTGCGGATAATCTTCTGCAAGGCTTCTGTATGCAGCAATGTGGGGTTGAACCACATCCGGCTTTCCTTATCGGTGGATAGCTGTCTGTATTGCAGGAAATGGAGAAAGGCGGGTATCTCCGCTTTCAGTTTTTGCAGGAAGTCGGTGTCATCGGACTGCAAGCGGTCTATCTTGCGCACCCAATAGCGTGTTTCCCCTGCATCTATGATTACGGGCAGATACTCGTTGTTGGAGCACAGCACGAATTTGGCGAAGAATGCAATCTCGTCACGGTCTTTGCCTTTGGCTTCCACCTTGTAGGATAAGGTAGTGCTGAGGTTTTTCAACCGTTCGCTGTCCTCCCTGCGGTTGAGCAACACCTCATCCACCACGATAAGGAGCTTACCCGCCCAATCGGAATTGAACTGGCTGCGGAAATCCTCGTTGGTGTTGAAAGTCACATTGTTCTGAAAAAGGGCTTTCAGAAAGTTCAGGAAGGTGCTTTTGCCCGTGTTGCGTTCTTCCGACACCAACAGCAGGATAGGCAACTTCTGAATCGGTTGCAGGTAGAGCAGTTGCAGATAGTCGTATCCCAGCTCGACCTGCTCGCCGAAGATATGGGTGAGAAAGTCGTGGATGTGCGGAAAGATGCCCTCGGCAGGCTGGAAAGGAATCGGCTCGTAACGGTTCAGGAAGCCGTCGATCTCCCGGCGGTAGTTCGTGTGGTCGGGAACCGTGCAGAAGCCGTCGTATTTCGGAATACGGGCCAGATAGCTTTTCCCGTAGTCCTGCCGCAAGGTCTCGACATTCCACGGGATAAGCGTCTCACCGCTCCGGCCGTTGCTCAACGGCTGCCGAACCCGCTTGTAGATAGTCGTTCCCACGCGCAGGTAGGGGCTTTCTCTTTTCACTGTTTTAGCGGGCATGGCGACCTCCATTTAGAATCCGTTGCACATCCGCCACACGATAACGGCGCTGCCCGCCGTACTCCACGGGAACAAGATAACCGCTCTTGGCCCATCGCCACAACGTAGAGGAATCGACACCCAACAACGCGATGGTCTGTTTTCGCGTATACAATTCGCCCGCTTGTTGCGGAACCGGCATTGCAGACGGCGGCGACGCGACTGCCGTCAACTCCCGATGCCATTGCCGGAGATCTTCCAGACGGACGGTCACATTCACTTCACCGCCCAACTCACTCAACTGTTTTAAGTCCATAATACGATGATTTAACCGAACCCGAAAGCAGGTTCGGCGACGAAAATAACAGGTGCTTTTCCTGCACCTGTTTTTGCAATCGAATCACCGCATTTGCACCGGCAAACAATTTCAGATATTGCTACTTACCAACATTTTGCAATTGCATGACAACAGAAAGAAAATTCCCTGCACCGACCGGATGCAGGGAATATCTCATACTTATACAGCTCTTTATTTTTGGATATATTCTTTCAGATTATCGAGCAATCGGATGCGATAACCTCCGTCCGTCGCCCGGAGTTTGGCCCGCAACGTCTTCGTATTGTATTTGGCCAAAGACTCGAAGCTCGCTTTCAGCCATTCCGCCAATTCGGTCTGGTCATAAAAACGATTGGTCGCGCCCTTAAAAGCATTCCAGACGTTCCAACCGTAGTGACACAAATCCCCATAGCTCACCCGATCATGCCGAAGCCGAACCTGCGGCACATCGTTCGGAACAGGCGTCATACATGCCAGATAAAGCAAGCGTCGTCGCAAAATTCGCAGGTTCGTCTCGTCAATGGCATCGCCCAAATCCTTGTCGGTATATTCGTAAACGGTGGCGAGTGCATTTTCGAGAATCCGATCGTCCGGAATCGGGTCGGCAGAAACAACGGCGGATTCCGGCACGATCGCATCCGGACTTCTTTCACACCGCTGGTCGGAACCGACTCCCTCTGTCGTTGTTTTCTCTTCGCCTCTCGGCTGACTATGCCCAAACCGACGGAAAAACCGTTCCGAAAGATCGGCCGAACTGCCCAGGCTGAAAAAGTAAAATCCGACCACGCCAAGTCCTGCGGGGACAAGCAAGACAAGCGCCAGCCAAAGCGGAAATCCCTGTGAGACCATACCACAGAATAAAATAATCAAGGCAAGAACCACGACACCCGTCACGATCAGACGAAGACCTTTCTGGAAATAATAATCGGAATTCATAGTTACGATTCGCTGAAAAAATCATCCTCCATTACAACTTTCCGAAACCGATCCCGCAACTCCGCCATCCGTGCGATCAGTCGATCGTACGGCAGCGAATCTCCATAGATGAAATACTCCTGCATCCGCTCATAATCCCTGCGCCATACCTCCGCCAATTTTTCGGGCGGAATAAAATCGATCCGGCTTGGATGGTGCGTCCGATAATCGACTCCGCGAATCGTATTGAATATGCTGCGATGCTTGACAATCTCGGCATACATTCTCGGATCGGCCAAGGCTGCCTTTCCGAAATCCGTATCCATCAGCCGCTCCAAATCGTACAGATGGCGTGTCATTCGCTCGAAGCGCGGATTCTCTTTCTGAAACTCTTCATGCAGCAAAAACGCTTTCTCCAAAAACGTCCGTGTCGGCACGACCGCATAAATCGGGAACACCAATTCTCCGAATACATCGGGATATGCCTCGGCAATCAGCGGACGAATCTCGATCCGCTCACGCGGTTCTTTCATCGACCGGCAGCTGAATTCGATCCGGATTTGCGATTCCACATACTCGATATTCGCATAAATACTTCGATACGGCAGCAGCACCAGCGTCGGATCGGCATCGGAGTCCTGCGCCGGAACGGCACGCAACTCAAAATCGGAAGCCCCATATCCTTCCAGCAATGCCTGCATTTCCGCAACGAGCCGCTGCTCGATATAGGCCCGCGAAAGTTTCCGAATCCGATCGCGCTGCGACTTGTTGTCCCCGGCAATTCCCCAAAAGGACTTGTCGATTGCAATATCGATGTCCTCCGAGAAGCGTTCTATGACATGCCAACCCTTGCTCAACGACGTACCGCCCTTGAAGGTGATGAAGTCCCGGCACGACGATTCGAACAGGGCTTTCAGCGTCATCGTCACCCACCAGTCCTTCTCGACAGCCTGCGGAGGAAGCCCGACACGCTCGCTCGTCTGTGCAACGAACATACTTTTCTGCTCGTCGGAAAACGTCCAAAAATTATTCTTCATAGAACGACATAATGATTTTACGAATCCAAGCTGGCACCAACCGCAGATCGGGCAGAATGCTCGACTTCGGAATCCGAGTGAATATCGTCTTCAGTTGGGCGGTGTGCTCCTCCGTCACCTGCGGCCGACCGATCTCCTTCAAAGCGAACACGGCAAGCATCAGCGTTTTATTCTGATAGGCCAGATTTTTAAGCGCCACACGCTTGAATCGCAATTTGCGACCGTTGAACAGATTGACCGTCCGGGAATTGCCGTCCGTATAAAACACATAGTTCATCGGTACCTGGGCAGACAATCCCAATACATTCAATGCGTGCATACCCGTCGGAACAACTCGGGCTTCGCTCTGCCGGGCTACTTTTTCAGCGATTTCATTGATGGTCGGATATTGTATGCCCAGTCCGAACTTTCTGTCGATTTTGGGATAGCAATAGAGGCCCCTTGCAATACGGACTAAACCGCCTTTTCGGGTAAGCCGTTCCAATGCCTTCGCAACCGATACGGCCGATCCGTACACAGCGAAATCGGATGCGGAATACAGCTTACCCCGCCCGCACTTTTTCATCTTATTAAGTATCTTGTCCTCTATTGCTTGCATTTGCTTATTTGTTTATTTATTGTCGCTAATTTATACAAATTTATCGACAAAACAAATTCTACTCCAACACGCTCACGGCATCCCGTTTTATATCCATGTCGATATCGCGGTAACGGGCGAACGCCCGGCTGCCGTCCTTATGCCCGGACATCGCTCCCACGATCGCAGGGTCTTTCACGCTTTTATAAACATTCCCGATGAATGTCCGGCGCGCCATGTGCGACGAAGCAAGGTCGCAGATCGGCACCTGAACATTCTGCCGCGTCCGCTGGTCAATCGTCGTCACCATGCGCGTCAGTCCCGCCTTACGGAACGCCGCTTTGATATAAACATTGTATTTCTGCTCCGAAATAAACGGGAACAGCGTTCCACGGTTCTCGTCGAGGTATTTGCGAATCAGTTCTTTCGCAGCACCGATCAGCGGCACCGAGACCGTCACCACCCGATCGTCGCGCGTCTTGCGGGGAACGTATTCGATGCAATCGCCGATGATATTGGCATAGGTCATCTTATAAAGGTCGCTCACCCGGCAGCCGATCATGCACTGAAAAACAAAAATATCTCTTTGCGTTTCCAGCTGCTTGTCATCCCCCATATCCGCTTCGGCCAACTGTTTGCGTTCGTCGGTCGTAATATAGATAGGCGTACCGTAGACAATCTCCGTGATCTTATACTGCTTGAACGGATCATTGGAAGTATGTCCATTATCATTGAGCCATACATAGAACGACCGCAGACGAATCAACATGTCCGAAACATAATTCATGCCCCGCTCTTTCGGACGGCCGGGAATTACCGTTTCTCCCGCAGCGTTGAGGTACGGGCCGCGCTTCACAGGCAGATTCTTCCTCACCTTCGGCCGAGCATACGGCACCTCGTCGTACAACTCCGGATGTACGTCGAAGATTTCCGGTTCTTTCATCAGAAATGCCCCGAAATCATCAAGTGTCGCCGGGGATACGGTGTGTACATCCAGCACGAACCGTCGGTTCGACAGTTTCCGATACAACTCATATCGCTTCAGCGTCCGCACCAAGACATTGAAATGCTTGACACGCGACTCGGACAATTTGTGTGTAGAGAGATATTCATTTGTCAACGAGAAAAAATCTATTTTCTTATCCTCGACAGAAGTCGCCGTCTTCGGCCGCAAAGTGCGCCGGATCAACTTTTCGAGCCACTCGCGTGTAACGGTCGATTTGTCATCTGCTGCCTCGACCGATGTCTCGATCACGTCAACCAGCTCTTTCAATTTCGCCCGCTTCGCCAACAGCGCATCGCGTTCCTCCCCCGGAATATTCGGAATATTGATATCGTTTTTCTTTCCCCAACGTCTCCGATCGACCCAAATGCCGGATGGCACTCGTACACGTGATTCGCGGGAAACGTAGACTCGGAAATTAACTTGCGATTCTCCCGCACTATTCTCCCCTTGCGCCAAAACATATGTAACTTTTGCCATACATCCTCATTTTATGCTCTACAAAGATATGATTTAGATTCGAATACAGCAATACTTTCGTGTCCGCACCGTGTCCGCATTTTTGCAAAACAACTAAAAACAGACAAAATACATTTCATAGCATATAATTTTAATATACTATATTTCAATATATTATAAATATATTCGAATTTCAGTTGTTTGTATATGTTTTCATAAATCAATCCCTGTCCTGGGCACCAGAACCCCGTCAGAGTTTCCTCTGACGGGGTTTTGCATTTTCTGTGTCCGCACCGTGTCCGCAATTTGTCCGGGACGACAAAAATTGAGACCTGCCCCTGGCTACTTATCTCGCACAATCGGGAATAATTTCCACAAGGAATGATTTTTCATATCGGCCGGAAACAGCCCCCCCCCTTCTACAACTGTTATCTTCAAAAAGTTTAATGTTTAATGATGCTGTTTTGTATTATGCCTCATATTAGATTTCCGCTTTTGGAGTATAATTCACAGGTTTTGCTGTAAATATGCTTAAAGGTGTACTAATTGAATTGATATATTATAAAATATTACGGCATAATATATCCTTTTTTCTCTGCTTTCTCAATAATCTTGACGAGGCGTTTGCATTGTGCGGCAGACGGCAGAGAATTTCGCTTAATATACTCTGCGATACTGCCTATAAATGCGACATCTCCATATGGCAGCATATCCTCCTTTGATAAATCATTGCACACTTTAGTCCAATAATCAGCTCCCAATTTAAATATTTCAACTGAGGCATCTATATTATGGCTGAATTTTCTTTCTTTTTTTGCGGCAGCCTCTTCCTGCTTCATCTCATTCTTTGAGATTAAGGTTGACACAAACTCATCCGATAAGGACAGCGGCAAACTTTTGCACTTATTCCAGGTATCTGCACGACGGGCCATACTTCTAACCAATCCGCCTTGTGCTTCCTCCTCAAAGAAATTATGAATAATATGTGCCAGTTTCATCAGCTCCTTTTCAAGAGCCGGGTACATTTCCTGCTTTTGCCAAATGAGTTTCCAGTCAAGATCCATGTTCTTGGGAATCATAGCCATCATTTTTGCTATGGCATATGGAATTATTTGAGCTTTATTACCTCCTGTCGGATACCAGTCTGCTTTATTGATGCGACGATCCAGCGAATCAAAGATAATTACAGAACATACACATTTTGAGAAATATACCTCATTGATACTCTCCTTGGAGGTTTCATACAGACTGTCGATCGTTTTAGCGAATCGGGAGAAGTTAATAGCCGAACTCTGACATACCTCATGAGGATTCATTGCAAATGCATTGAGGCATTTGGCAAGTTTCTCCTTTTTGATGACTTGATTTTTAGGGTGTTTCTCACAAAATTTTGCACGAGCCGCGGAACTGAGCTGCATTTGTTCCTGCTCCCACTTCCCTCTTGAACGCTCATAAAACCAAATTGTCTGGTATGGATTGCCATTTACCGGCGGAGCCATCCTCTTTCTTGACAATTGTTCCATTATGACATGGTATGGATGGTTTGAGAAAAAGTCGGCTTCAGACACAGCATTCTGGCTGTTTGCACACTGAGATATTGTTTTGGTAATATTGTTATATCGTTCAATGTCATCCTCGGACATATCATCATCAACATTAAGCACTGTCAGCTTCATCGGGACAAACAGGTTATCCATGCCTCCGTCCTTTACCTCTTTCTTGATTTTTGCATTGGCCAGTGATGCCGTAGTTTGACCGCCATTTATTATTTGGGGATCTTTAAGGTATACTATTTTTGTCCCGTCATCAGAAAAACCGATTGAGCGGGCAACCACAGCAATTCCATTATTATATGTAAAGAAATTTCCCGGATGCTTTATAATGGTTTCACGTATTCCTTTATTGACTTTGCCTCTCACGCTCAAAAAAGCACGAATGTTGCCCTGCAGCAGCTTGCTGCCATATTTGCAATAAATCTTTGCCAAGAACTCTCCCGGAACAATACCCAGATAAGCATCATAGTTCGCATCCTCGCCAATGTCTGCTTTGAGATACTGAATGCCGTCACAATCAAAATCCTTGGTTGCAATCTCAATGATTTCACTGGAATTAGAGGCATATGTCTGATGAAAACGCTCTATTGTCCACACATTCAGTTCAACCGGCCTTTCGAGGAATTCCTCGCGGCTGACGTTTTTAACCTGTTTGCTGAGAATGGCATTGGATAGAATGATAAACTTGAATCGGGAGATTTCGGTAGCAAGCATACTTTTGCCCACTTTTGTTTTTATCTCCTTTGCAACATTAATGGCTTGGTCTGAATCGTCGCAATATGCAGAAATATCACCATCAACACTCTCCTCAATAAAATTCCTCATGTGAAGGAATAATTCATCAATGCGTGTATTGGTTAATGTAGGAATATTGTCGATTTCATTGACAAAATCACTGGCAATCATAACCAGCGCTCCATCAGCTTCATCATAAGCATAGGCATCAAAAGACATTATGCGCCCCCGGCGCCCCTTCATTTCGATGGACATAGGCATAGGATCAGAAACATCTCCTATATCTTCCAGAAGTTCCAGTGCTCTGCTGATAAACTGCGCCTCAGGCGCCGATCCTTCATGTTCGGCATCAAAGCGGAGCTGCTCCATAAACTGTTTTCTAAATTCGCCTATCTCCATTGCGGTGTGCTTGTTATGATTGTTTAAATTCTTCTAAATTTGAAAGGATGAGTTCATATTGAACCTTTATAATTGGCAGTGCAATACTATTCCGCATAATGCGCGGGAATCCTTCTGACACAATATACTTGGCAAATGAGCTTTGTGAATATACAAAGTTATCGTAATCACTTGACCAGTCAAAGCCGTATGACATTAGTTTCCTTGCAAACATCTCCTTGTAGAAATCACTGCTTATCAATGTCATAATTTCATTGGCGAGAGAGCTGAGTTTAACGCCGTTATATCCAGGGCTCATTTTTTCAAGTTTGTATACAGCCAAACAGCCGTCAACATTACTATCCAGCTGCTCAATTGAAGAGATGCGCACAGCATCTTTCCCTGCGCTGACTGTTTTCACTTCATACCAGATGCTGTCTATTGAAAAATCTTTACTGGTTTTTTCAGGCCCGGTCCAGCTGTCTACTGCCTTGTCTGTTCCATACATTGGAATCATTTCGTTTTTCAAAAATAGCATTTCCCCGATCAAGCCCATAATTTCCGGTTCAGTCAAGTCTCCGTGATTGGGTTTGAACAGACGCTTCCATGATGCGTATCTGTTGCATATGGCCCGATAGCCTTCAACCTGGTCAGTTATTCCGTTAAGAGAAGACAGAAGATCCTGGCAGAATGTGCAGAACCGTTCAAGGAGTTCTTCTTTCTCAAGCAAGAAAATCAGTGAATATGAGTTATCATCCTCATATTGCTCGACAGATATTACCTCGGAGCCAAAGATTCGTGTTGGAACATACTGTCCTTTGAACTTGAAAGCATATCTGCCTTTGTCGTCTTTGCCTATATAGGTGTCAAGATCTCTGGCTGTTCCAACTCTTTTAAAAAAGCCTTGTTCAAATCCTTCAGAGAAAATGCCGTATATATCCTGGCTATTGTATTGTTTCATTGTCTTCAATGTCTTCTGACTCATCCTGCATAAACTGCTGATAATATATTTTGTTCGCCTTGTAATGTTTTATATTTTGAGCACCTTTTACTCCTGGGAATCCTATGGCAAAGGCAACCATTTTATCTCCCCCCAATGCTTCCCGGTATTCAGACAGCTTCTTCTTTTCATCTTTTCCCTCGGTCCTCACAGGCTCGATGAGCATAATTATCAACAGAGGTTTTCGGTCTGCCAAATGCTCAAAGTATGCTCTATTTGGAATTTCCCGATTTTCATTTTTACCTTCCTTTCTCCACTGTTCTTTGCATTTTCTCTTTACGAAATTCAACTGATCTTCAGATAGTCCATAAGCACCTTCCTGAGTGCTCAGCAATTTTCGCCGCGAGCTTGCAGCAATAGCATTATTCTCAACATGGACAGTGCGTGCTGCACATCTGACAGATGCTATGTGCGGTATTTCATAACATTTGTCAGACTCGCCGCTTTGGAAAACTATATCCCAATGCTCTAATCCTACCGTGTTTTCATCTGTTATGAAATCCAGAATATATTCAGTGTTGAAACTCGGATTAACCTTTGAACTTTTAATATTTTTCACAAAAGCCGCTACAATATCTTTCGGCACATCTTTTACTATCAGAGATGTATTATTTTTGAATTTATCAAACGACAAGTTTCTCTTAAACAGCTCCTCTGCCAGCCAAGTCACTTGTTCAAGATTAAGAGTGTTGTGAGTCGCATTCAGACTGATATACGGTGTTTCATATATATTGCCGTAATAGGATTCCTGTATATCCAGATTGAAGGACTGCCTCATCTTATTGCCAGCAGTGATTTGCAGCTCCTGACAATTGTCGCGCACTTTAATTCCGAAATCCTTTGGCGTCAGCCGCTGTGCAAACATCTCTTTCAGCTCTTCCTTCAAATCCTCTGACGCCATAGAAATCTCATCATACCAGATTGCACTTTCTTCACTCGTCCATATTTGGAAGATATCTTCATATCCTTTTCTATATCCGAACCAGCGCCCCATCTGCATCAGGACATCAAAAGTAGCCGTATTGCGGTAGAAGTAGCTTGTCAGCAGCCCCTCCAAGGTCAAACCTCGTGACAATGCCATTCCTCCGACGGCAATAACCCGCAATGACGGATTTTCTTTGTAGTCGAGTTTCCCGCTTGATTTTAATCCATTTACAACAAGAACCTTTATGCACTCAATTGCTTTGAAAAGGTTTTCTTTTCTAACAACTCTCTCAAATGAAACATCAGAGACAAAACTGTAATGCTTATCCCACAACTGCTTCAATTCTTTATATAGAGGCAGATTCGTGTTTTTGCAAGAATCGCTGTTGAAATCTTTTTCAACGATGCTCTTGAATTCATCATAAATACGTTCTACCTCTTCTTTTATTACATTTTGCACCTTCACGAATCGAGACATATTCACCAGCATGCTTCTTGGCGCTGAACTTTGTCCTCGCAAATCTCGAATGGTATTCGCCAAAAAGAAACAATAAATAGCCTCTTTTAACGAATCGGGAAGGATTCCGTTCCATTCTTTCTGATGCCGATAGTAAAATGCCCCTGCATTCAACTCATCGATGTGGGTGCGAGCCCAATCACGCCAGCATCCGTCTCCGTAGTCGGGTTCATCAATATCAATGATATATTTTATATTGCGATAATATTTGGAGCCGGCATTGAATATCTGCTTTGCTCCAATGTATGTTGAGGGGGTTGGCAGTGTGTATATAAAATGTTCCGGGAACAAATCTGCATTTTTCATTTCATCAACAGAATCCGGGTCGATGAAAACATTTGCAAATGGGGTCGCTGTAAAACCGACATACGATGCGGTTTTAAACAAATTGCAAATTTTTCTTATAATAGCATTTGTCTTTGTTGGATTCGTTTCATCCTTGCTCGTATTGACAGATGCATTGTCCGCTTCATCGTCTATAAGTAGCAAGGGCGCATTAACGCACTCCTCTGAATGATCATAATTGTTGTACTTTAGCCAGTTGTGTAATTTTGTAAGAACTGATACATTCTTTTTGACAACAAACAATACAACTGAACGCTGTGCTTCAAGCGACACAAAAATACTGTCTTTCTGTCCGACAAAATCTGATGATTGAGTTGTATAAGACGATGCCAGCAGCTGTTTGTCATATTTGCCGACGCCCACTCGCTTGGGCTTCTCTATTTTTGTTATATCATCTCTCTTGATTTCAAGGCCTACAATGCCTTGGTCAATACGCTCCTGAGTCTGCTGGCGTAGATTCTCTGTTATGCCTGCCAGCAAAATGACAACCTTGTAACCCGCATCAACAGCTTTGCATATCAGACCGGAATACGTTGCTGTTTTTCCAGACTGAACGTCACCAATAACCAAACCGCGAATCAACCGCCTTCCTTCATGCGCTTCTTTCGGATTGCAAAGACAATTCATTATGGCGGGAAGAGTCTTCTTGTCCAAGATGTCTATACTCTTGTCATCAAGCGATGATTCTTCCAGAAGATATTTGCTGTACAGCCTCCAGAAATGCTCATCTTCGATTTCTGCATGCTCATACCAATTGTGAGGATCATCATAGTCGTCGAATATACAATTGCCTTTAGTGTGTTTTATAGCTTCTTCTGTTTCGATGGCGCGAAAAACTTCTGCCCTGTCCTCATCAGTCAGGCTGATTGGAATAAATTCAAGCCCCTTATCTATATAGGAGTCAATATCTTCGTATTTTATGGTTTTCCCGTTTCGCTTGTCGACCCCGATGCGGCGTTTGATAACCATAATGAGATCATTGAACTCATCACTGCTTATCTTCATTTGTATAATAGTTTATCAGCATTTCTTTCAGTTGCGGAAGACAGCACCATGGTTCGGCTTTCATAATAGTATCAACAGCGTCATTAAGCTCCCTGCCGTATTTAATCATTTTGTCGATCAGCGTAACTCCCAACTGAAAATTATCCTCAAGGTCTTGCGTTTTATCCGCTGCAACAATAGCGTCATTGCACCTGTCTACGTATATATCCTGTACTGGAATACCTTTTTCTATCTCTGACAACAAAGTTTCTACGATGTCTGCCGCATCGTCAGGAATGTGTTCCATCACATATTTGCAGAGCGGACTGTTTCGATTGATCTGATAGTAGTAGGCATCATTTCTGCCGCGCATTCTATCCCAAATGTGGCTTATATTATCTTCCGAATTATCTTTGCGGCCGCGATGCGTCTGTTTTCTAACAGAAATGTCCATTGCTTCTTCAACGGTTTTTTTAAGCTGGTTCTGAATTGATTTGGGTATTGAAGCATTCTGTTTCTTAATATCGATGCCCCAAATGTCATCCAGAGAGTTGGGGATGTCTACACGTATTCTGGCATTTTTTGTCAGCTCACTGCGTTTGAGCCCAAACCATGTCCCATAAATAATAAGCCTCTGATTCCTGTAAATATAGAAACCCTGTCTTGTTCTCAGATTATCAGTACCGCCTAAAAGTTTTTTATCTTTTTCTGTTAGGTCCGAGCCAAAAGGCAGTACAAACGGACGCACTTTTATCAGCCGTTCAATACCTTGGCTGTCCCGCAGTGCAATAGCGAACTCTTTTTTTGTCGTAGTTTTAGCATTGCTTTCAAGAAATGGATCCTGTGCCTTTACTTTCGCGTTGTTAATCCAGATAACAAGCTTCTTCGCAGAGATATAGCGGTGAAAAATAAGAGCCACATGATCCTGCACTTTATCGCTTAATTCACGAAGAGTGCTGAAAACCTGTCCATGACTCGACTTTTCCAACACATCAAAATCTTCCCATATCACAAGAGTTCCGCTGTCATTAGTCTTTCCTGCTTCACGCAGATTCTCTATGTACGGCAGATTTGATATTTCATCAATGGTCAGTTCGTTAACAAACCATTTTTTATGTTTAAGTATGTAATTATAGTCCCACGAATACGCACTGATATCTCCGTCTTGCATGCTCACAACTGTCAATATGCGGCATTGTGACAATGATGCAGCTTTAAGTCCCAGCCCAAACCTTCCTAAATCATTTTCAGAGCGGGCTGCTTCTGCCGCAGAACTGCCATAGCACATTGCCTCGAAAAGTTCTTCACGAGACAGCCCGCAGCCGTCGTCAAGAATGCCCACTGCTTGTTTTTGGAAAGAATCGGTTGGGAAAAACAGTGAAACGTATGAGCATCCGGCACTAATGCTGTTGTCAATAACATCAGCGATTGCAGACTCGAAAGAATAGCCCATTGAGCGCATTGACCCCATCAGCATATCAGCTTTAGGAATATTTTCTTTATAGATGCCCATCGCAACAATATTATTTATAAGTTAATATCTTCTTCATAACAGCTTTGGCAAGCAGCGGAGGAACAGCATTGCCGATTTGCTGCTGAACATATGATACAGGCCCTTCAAATATGAAATGGTCTGGAAAACTTTGCAGCCGGGCTGCTTCGCGAACGGACAACCCTCGATCTTGATGAGGATGTATAAGCATGCTTTTTCTATAATTCGATATTACCACAGATGGCTTGCCACCGATTAATCGTTTATATATTCCGCTGTGGCATCGTTTTTTATCAGCATAATTCTCCATTAAGCGGTCGGGGATAGATGACCAGTTTTCGCCTTGTCCGATGTATTTATAGCGCTCAACTACATAGTCCTTATTGCGTGATACGATATTTTGGGTAGGGGCTTTTGACTTTTTTCTCATCAGCTGAGCATATGGAGACGCCTGCTCAAAAGGAACTGTGTATTCCCCCTTCATTTGAATTTCTCCATTTCCAAGAACCGGTAAATCACTAATTGCCTCATCAACAGAAACTGAATAATCAAATTCTTTGGGGAATTCAAAATCTATCCCATTTCTATTCCCGACAATAAACAGCCTGTTTCGGCGTTGCGGCACGCCAAAGTCAGAAGCATATAGTATTTTTGATTTGACTGTATAGCCAATATCTCTAAATCGGTTTTCTATATGATTCTGGATATTCTCCTCTCCGTTTTTAAATTTTGTCAGGCCATATACATTTTCAAATACAAACCATGTTGGAGCAATTTTATCAACAAAACGCAAAAATTCCTCAAACATCCTGTTATTTGGATTTGACATATCTCTGGTTTTTGTGTTTGAAAGAGAGAACCCCTGACATGGAGGACCGCCCATTATGATAAAAACAGGTTGAGTATTTAATTTGTCGGCTGAAAGTTTTCTTATATCTTCGCAGAATACGGTTGCATTCTTAAAATTCCTTTTATATGAGGCTGCTGCATAAGCGTCTGCTTCAACTGCATACCGCATGGATATGCCAGCCATTTCTGCACCTAGACTTAATCCGCCTGCACCTGCAAAAAGGTCTATGCCAATCAGCTGTTTATTGGTCTTCATCATTTTATAGTTTGCATCTTGCATATTTTTACCATTCTTCAGCACACTGAATGTATTCAATCGGCTGAATCGTATTTTACAAAGATACATTTTTTTCATAAACGGAGATTGACTGAATAAAAAATCAGAGGGCTATAAACGTTTATATTTGAATAACATCCAAAGAATGCAGAATGTTGTTTGTCAACCGGCCTAAATTTTTAAATAATCACTATCTTTACCAAAAGATAATAAGCATCAAAATGCCAGATACATTAACTCAAGAACAACGCCGTCGCTGTATGTCGCATATTCGGTCCAAGAATACTAGGCCTGAAATTCTTGTAAGACATGAACTTTTCCGCAGAGGGTATCGTTATCGGATCAATGTCAACAAATTGCCTGGCAGACCAGATATTGTTTTACCCAAATACAAAACGGTAATTTTTATAAATGGATGTTTCTGGCACGGACATGAAGGATGCAAGCATTTTGTTCTGCCGAAATCAAATATAGAATACTGGGAATCAAAAATTCTCGGCAATCAACAAAGAGATAAAGAAGTTATATTGAAGCTTCAGCAGCAAGGATGGAGAGTTATTATAGTATGGGAATGTGAGATACAGAAATCCCAATTGCCAAGAATTATTGATAAAATAGATTCAATCATCAAGTGTCCATGAACAGTGAACTGTTTTGTATATTTTAAGGTTAGATAATCCGAATATATTTAATCGCCAGATTCTTATTTTGAGTAAAATGATTGTATATTCACTCATTATGCGACAGAACAATGATAGAACTGTTAACATGATGAGGTGTTATCGTGCGATTTAGGAGTAATAATCGCAGGTTGCATGATGTCCAGATTCAGTCATTTCCTTTGGTAGCGATCAGCTGATACTGCTGGTAAGAATATCCGCAAGATTTGCGGAGCAACTTGCATGACCTTGCGGATTTCTTTCGACGGCAATACCTTGGGAGGAGGGGGGGGGCTTATTTGTTTTTCAATCGGGAGGCATTTTTGTTCAGACGCTCGGCTTCTCGTTCTTTCAGTCTTGCCTGTTCTTCTAATTGGACTTTGCGTTGAATGGTTTGTTCATATTCTTCGACATCCTTCTTCATCTGGCGGATTTTTGCGTTGTCGCGGTTTAGTTCAAAAATCTCCTCCAGCTCAGCGATACGCTTGGACGTCGCCTCACCTTTCATTTTGATATAGCGGTATTTCAAATCATTTGCGGCCAACTGCTGATTGCTTACCGAGATCCGGTAAATAAAACCAATAAGGAGGACAATTATTACCGCCATAACAAATATTACCAGCGCGGTTTTCGAGGATTTAATATCGAGCGTATAGGTATGTCGATGCTCCTGCACAGGCAGATTTTTGAGCATTGCCGCTGCTTCGACGGCTTGCCCTACCTGCTCTATCAACGTATGCGTCTGCCTATTTTCCTTGTCGATCACCTCCAGTCTCTCAGCCAACTGTTGCAGCAGCATATCATATTTGTTAACTATCTCCCGTTCCTGCTCGGTTTTTATTTCGGGCTGGGCTGTATGCCGTTGCAGGTGCTCCAGCAGTTGTGCTACCTGCCCCTGCGAGCGTTCCGCAGCCTCTATCAACCGCTCGATCCGTTCCAGCTGGGCATTCTCCAAACCTGCGTTTCCTGCGCCACCTGCCTTGGTGTTTTTGATGGCCTTGACAAGCGTGTCTTTGAGATCTTCGTACATCTCAAACGACAGGGAGATCTGATTATTCTCTTTCATTGTCATTTCTGGATTGAAGTTAAAGTTTTACATGAGGTCTATTCTTCTGTTCGCGCAACCTGCGCCTGTGTTCCATCGCAGCTATAGCCATCGCCTCGGCCGCAGCGTTGAGCAGTGCCGTGATGCGTGCGATATACTCTTCGGGACTTTCTCCCGGCTTGCGCTGCAACTGTTCGGCCGACACCCCGCCGGGCGAACCGGCCGGCGGCAGCGGGATGCCCCCGGCTTTTCCAAGGTTGACCGAAGGCGGTTCTTCGCGTGTACTACCCCCGCCTCT
>ENA-OPFI01000372-OPFI01000372.1-human-gut-metagenome-genome-assembly--contig:-NODE-372-length-20579-cov-2.257552_pt1 | contig 20579 bp, 18 predicted proteins | sample MGYA00241308_ERZ501550 | MGnify/ENA primary metagenome ERZ501550 (study PRJEB25962, sample SAMEA2042433) | human gut metagenome | biome: human gut; feature: human-associated habitat; material: faeces...
CACAACCAACCATATCCACCAGACAGCAGACGGCAGATTGTGGCTGGCCTCACCTTTGGAAGGACTGGCAGAGATGGACCCCAAGACCGGCCTGTGCCGATACTATAAATTACAGGACCATTATCAGAATGAAGTAAAAAACATATCGTATCTAACTTCAGACAAGAACGGTGAACGATTATGGGTAGCCGTTATGGGCGGAGGCGTGTTTTACATCGATCTAAAAACCGGGAAAGTCAACAGATGCGATACTTTTGAAAGCGGAAAAGAATATCAGGAGAATTACAATGTACTCCACAACCGTTGGGTAGCCTCATTGCTGTACACCAGCAACAATAAATTATATATCGGCACCTACGATGGCTTAGGATGTCTGGACATACCCACAATGAACTTCGCCTCAACCTATGGGAAAAACAGGATATTCAGCGGCAGTATCATACTGACCCTCTTTGAGGATGAACAAGGCGACATCTGGGCAGGTACCACCAAAGGACTCATTCATATAGACGGAAAAAATGGAAGCTCTAAAACTTATACTACACACGATGGATTGCCCAATAATACCATTTGTGCCATTCAAGGCGACAAACAACATGGATTATGGATAAGTACCAATTACGGTATCACAAACATGGACCCGGAAACAGGTACCTTTATCAACTACTATGCAGGCAATGGGTTACAAGGAAATGAATTCAGCAAAAATGCAGCCTGTACAGATAAAGATGGATATCTCATCTTTGGAGGTATCAATGGTATCACCTTTTTCAAACCTGTCACTTTCTTCATTGTTTCAACTATCTGTTCAATAGTATAAGCCGGTTCAAAAGTGCAGTTATATAATTCCACTCCCTGTTCATGGTGTTCCAATCTATATAGCATAAAACGGACTAACTCCTTCACATAAATACATGCCTTTACAGTATCCTTTCTTCCGGGATATATAAATTTTCCGCCACATATTCCCCAATAAAGACGAGTGAAGTTTCCATTTTCCCCCTTACCGAATACCACACCCGGACGAACGATCGTCAATTGTCTTTCTGCCTGATTCCTAGCTTGCCAAATCATGTGAATCTTTTCAGCAACCAATTTTGATATTCCATAAGGAGTATTAGGAGTAGGAACTGTAGTTTCTTCCTTCAGTTCTTCCGCTGCACCATATGGAGCAATGGAGGAAGTGAATACTATTTTCTTTATTCCATACTTTTCCGCAAAAGCCGTCACATTCTCTGCACCAAGAACATTTGTTTCAAAGTAGGCATAATCAGGATGTCCCGGAGTACGATGTACGGCAGCAAAATTAAAAATAACATCATCAGCCGTGACATTTACCCCTTCAAGCACAATAGGCTTGCGAACATCACAGCGAATGAATGTTGAAGCCAACTTTTGCCCCTTGCGCAATGCAGGCTTATAATCCTCCACACTAGGCAACGGTGTACCCGGCTCTACTATATCAAGATTATATACATTACATTCAGGGTGCAATTCTTGGAGAAGGTTGGTCAAGTGAGTACCTATAAAGCCAGTTCCACCTGTTATAAAATAGTTCATACTCAATTATTTATTAAATTCTTTATATTTCTCCTCTACAAATTCTTTTATTTCCCTTTTAAACCGTTCCTCTGAAAATCTTTCTGCCCAACTACGGCAATCCTCATATTTGAAAGGAGCACTCCCCATCGTTTCAAACTCTTTCACTGCATTTACTATGGCATCGGCCGTCTGCTCATAAAAAAACATTCCGGTTTTTCCATCACAGACCGTTTCCAATGAACCTCCATGTCCATAAGCTATCACAGGAGTACCACAGGCTTCAGCCTCTATAGGAATCATACCGAAATCTTCATCTGCCGCAAAAATAAAAGCTTTGGCATGTTGCATCTTCTCTTTCAGCACATTAAAAGGTTGATAGCCCATCACTGTAATATTTTCATTGGCCAATTCTTTATAATTCTTCAAATTCGGTCCTCCTCCAATTACGATCAATTTCTTATCGGGCATCCTATTGAAGGCTTCAATGATGATGTCTATCTTCTTATATGCTACAAGTCTGCTACTCGCCAAATAGTAGTTCTCTTTATCACTGCAATATTCAAAGTTTGAAATATCAATATTAGGGTGAATCGTCACAGAGTTCCTGCGATAAGTTTCTTTGATGCGCTTTCCCACATAATCTGAATTACTGATAAAATAATCCACACGAAAGCTGGAAAGCATATCCCACTTCCTGACATTGTGTAGCATATACCTTACAAGCCAGCTCTTGAATCCTTTAGCCAAATTTGCTTCTTCCAAATATTCATTATACATATCCCATACATAACGAACAGGAGAATGACAATAACAAATATGCAACTGGTCGGCTTTTGTCAGTACTCCCTTTGCCACCGCATGACTTGAAGATATAATCACATCATACCCCCGCAAATCAAATTGTTCTATTGCAAAAGGAAACAATGGAAGATAAGCCCGATGCTTCTTTGTCCCCAAAGGCATCTTTTGAATAAAAGATGTATGTACTTTTTCCCAATCAATTCCTAATTCATCACAGACTTCTTTCTTGGCTACCAACGTAAATATATCTGCATTTGGAAACACATCAGCTATAGCTTTGACCACTTTGTCGGAACCTCCAACGGTTACTAACCATTCTTGAATGATCGCTACGTTCATTTTCTATATTTTTTAAAACTGTTACAATAGAATCATATTATTCAATATTTTGTAATAATTATTTATCTTACAATACCATAAAGATAAAATGCGCACCATAGTTATCGTAATAAAAAGCTACAATACATTAAAGAAAATTTAACTTGTCATAAACAGAAACCAAAGCATCTATCATTTTATTAATAGTAAAATTATCCTCATAAAAGGTACGGGAAAATCTCGACATCCTTTCACTTAACACCCTATCCTTATGGAGCTTTTCAATATATCCAATCCCCTCCTCAATAGTATGAAACAAATAACCATTGAATCCATGCATTACCACCTCATTATTACCCTTTACGTCTGAAGCTATTATTGGTAATCCTATCGCAGCAGCTTCTATTAAAGCATAAGGAAGTCCTTCAAATCTAGAAGTAGAAAGATAAATTGACGAATTACATAAATGCTCCATAGGATTAATGGAGAATCCTACAAATTCAATATTTATACACTCCTTTTCTGCCTGTTGTTTTAATCGTGAATAGTCATCACCATCACCAACCCAAACAAAACGAATAGAATTATCTTGCTTAAAAGCAGAAGCTATAGCAAAAGAGGAATCCATATTTTTTTGATAATTAAATCGAGAGATAGTGACAACCTTATCCTCCTTTCTCTCAGCTAATCTATGTGGATCTTCTATCCCATTATAAATGACCTGAGATTTATTTTTAAATAATATTCTTCTATTCTGACCCAATTCTAGTTCCCCATAAGAAACAAGAACAAAGGCATCTGTGAAATATTTCAATACTACACCACTAAGTTTATCAATAATTTTCTTTGCTTTACATGAATAAAATTCGCTAATGCCATGAAAAGTATGAACAATTTTAGAATCAACTCCCAACAAAGGTAATAATCTCGAATAAACACCAGCACCATTTCCATGAGAATGAACTATATTTATGCTATTTTCTTTTATAAATTTCGCGATTTCAAATAAAGTTTTAGTTGAAAATTTTCTAAATGGAATATTAATACGACTTTTTATTCTAGAGTTTGAATTCCATTCCTGTCCATATGGAGTTCCATCCTGCGGATAAGCTACGTATATCTCTATATTTTGGGGTAAATTATTAATAAGTTGATCAACATGACGAGGTCCCCCACCAAAATCACTACGTACTGTTATTAGTAGTATTTTCATAACATATATTAACAAATTGTATAATTAAAAAGAAGTCGCGAAATTCATAAAGCAATCTAGTGATTTTATAATACATTATTATTTAAGAAATTACTTTTCTGTACGACTTCATTATATACATCTATATATTGATTTACAACAGCATCGTTTGAATATAATTCTAAGGCTTCTGACGAATTAACATCAAAAATTAACTTCCTTTGTATAAAGTGTTCTAATAAACAAGATAAAGTTCCCTTTACGCCTAAATCAAAGACTCTTCCATTATGATTATTTATAAGTTCTGGCATACCACCTCTATTGGAAACTAAAACAGGACAAGCACAAGCATGTGCTTCTATAATAACACGTCCAAAAGGTTCCTCCCATAAAGATGGTACAACCAATAACCTTATCTTTTTTAAGAATTCCTCTGAATTAACCTTTCCTAAGAATTGTACCTTTTTAGATGAATATTTCATCTTCAATCGTTCTACATAATCCTGCTCTCCATCACCTCCAATTTGCAAAATATAATTAGTGTTTTTTATGCTCAAAAAGCTTTCTATTAAATATTCGATGCCTTTACTCTCATGGATTCGTCCTAAATATCCAATGGAGTAATTTCTTTCCATATAATGCATTACAGAAGGAGATGATATAGATACAGCATTAGGAATCACAGACTTTATATTAACACTTTTAAAATAAGATGCATTAATATGCTTATCTAATATAAAATGACTAATGCCAACTACAGCTGCAACATATTGAGACATAATACGCTTAGGTTCAGATACGAATCTACACAGGCCACATGTTTTGCTACAATCATGTCCTCTGTTAAATAATGTTGAGCGAACGCACATTAAATAATAATCCCTTAAAGTATGAACAACAGGTATTTTATGCTTTTTTGCAATTCTCCATACAATAACGGAAAAACCAGTAAACACATTAGTATGAATAACATCGGGTGCCACCAAATGAATGATATTCCTAATTGTCCAATATCCAAATAGATTATACATTTCAACAAGATGCCAAATCGTTTTCTTCCAAACAGGCATACTATCGTGATAAAAAGACCAATAAATATTATGTTGTTTTCGTCTATGTATAACAACACCATTTATTATTTCATCACTATTTTTGTTAGAAGAAGTACAAATATGTATCTCATGGCCCAATTCCACCAAACTTTCTGCTAATAACTGAGTAGATACTTCTGCACCTCCTTTTTTATTTGGAGTGTAAAGTTCATTAAATATAAGTATTCTCATCTATTTATATTTTATTTCCGTTCTACTTAATGCATTAGAAATCATATCGTTTATTGTATAATTTTCTTTCCAAATAACTCTACCCTGCATTTTACGTCTCATGCGCATGACAGCGTCAGGGATGTACCTCCTTAAATACAAAACCATATTCACTTTTAAAAGTTGAATATTAAAAATAAACAAATTCCACCTATTTGCATCACCACCATAAATATAAAAATGTTCCTTTCGACTTTTAATTTGTCCCTTTACTGAAGCCCCATCGCCTATATTAAAAATAGAAAGAATTATAGGTATATATTTAAACTTTATTCCACTCCACTTACAATTTATGATAAAATTATGATCTGCCGCAAGTTTATACTTTAAATCAAACTTTATTTTTTTATGCAATGATGTTCTTACAAATGTAGAAGGATGCCAAACAGGCATAACACCATAACGATTGAACTTTTGAATTTCTGGCTTTTCTTTCTTGAATCCATATTTATCCCATACAATAGCATCTCCATAAATGACATCGTAATCGTTATAATTCGTATTCTCAAATACCCTAGCTATATCGGATAAAGACGAAAAATAATCACCACAATTGCGGAATAGAAGCCATTCACCATTTGCGACATCAATTCCTTTATTCATTGCGTCATAAATACCTTTATCAGGCTCGCTTATCCAATAAGAAATTTTATTTGCATATTTCTTTATTATATTTATTGTGTTATCTGTACTCCCGCCATCTACAATAATATATTCCAAGTTATCATAAGTTTGACGGATTACACTCAAAATAGTGTTTTCCAATTCTTTTTCTCCATTATAAACAACTGTGATAATTGATACTTTTGGCATTTTACATTTTATCATACAAAAACAATTATTTATTCAATCTTCTTTCATAACTCTCAATTCCAAATAAGAGATTGTCATACCGAAATAAATCTCCTTGAAAATTAACTAAAGCTTGTGACATACATGACAAGAAAGCAAATAGAAGAAAAAATCTTCTATACTTTTTTTGTATTATGATATATACATAAGGTAAAATTATACACAAAGAAAAAGCAAACATTAACGAAAATCTTAACCTAAACACTGGTATTTCATTAAAGAAAGCGAAACAAAACAAATAACAAACCGCAAGATTTATGTATATCCTATAGAGAGGTTCCTTGATTCTATCATACGAAAGCCATAAAAAAAAACCTAACAAAAGACGCATAATCGCCCCTAATGTAAATCCTACATCTTCATTATTATCGGTAAACAAAACAGCGGAAGCTTCATACACACCTCCAAGCATTTGTCCCGTAAATAAAATCAACTTAGTAAATACATTCAATTTTAGAATAACAAATATAAATCCTATAAAAATAAGAGGTAAAATAATTCTCTTCCAATTTCTGTTTATAATAAAATAAAAAGGTAAATAAAATATAGCAGTACTATGAAATGACATTCCTAACAGATTTAAAGCTAAAAAACTTTTCCAATCCTTTTTAATAATGCTCTCTATAGATATAAAAAATAATAATATAGCTCGAATATTTCTTAGGTTATTAAACTCTGCATTAGCGCAAAATGCAATAAAAACTATGTATCCAAATATATAATACCTTTTTAAAAGGTTTTTAAAAAGCACATGCATAAAAGCTACATTTAAACATGTAGAAAAAAAAATGAATGCATAATAATTATCCCAGATTTGCTTAAATATATACGTATATATAACATAGCCAGGTTCTATTCGTTCTATATCATCAAAAGCATATAATAATCTATCTGACAAATTATTAAAATAAGGATAATACCAACTATAGTCTGTTCCAATAAACCCACGCATCCCCCAAAAGCAAATATAAGCTATAACACATATTATTTTAGGAAGAGTATGTATATAATTCATCTTCTCTTTTTGCTTTACATCTATTAGAAATAGGAAAAAGAGGAATAACATTAATGTTATGTATTGGAAATTAAAAACCATAAAACGATTGGTAACAGTTCGAAATTGAGGTAACTAAGCTTTTACTACCTGATTTACAGATAGCAAAGAGATAGAACTAAATTTCGATTATTTGTATTTTTAATATTATTTATTAGGGTATTCAGTTTGATGTTTCAGTTTTTAGTATCAAAGACAACGTAGCAACCAGTCAATCCATTGATAATCATTTGCTCAGTAAAAAATAATCGTTAGTTCTCAATTTATGGCATTCCCCCTTTGAAAGGGCATATAAGTGTACCCTAAACCGATTTTTGTTAATTAATTAGTTTTGAACATTGGTCGGTAGCCAAAATGATTTTGTCAGGAAGCATGTTAACGTAATCCCTGCACCCATTAAAGATTTTTAAATCATAAATGTAGTCCATTGCTGACACGAATGTCAATCCAAATACAAACAGGGTTGTCATTTCGGCTTTGTGATACAGATTGAGGTTGATCGCTAGTCTTACATTTTTCCTCATCGTTAATTACAGAAGCACCATCAATCCAGACTTCAACTACTTTTTTTCGAGTATCCTTGAACCAGTTCTGAAATATATTATAAGGTACCTTATTCTTAAAACAAAACGATTGGAGGGATTCTCCATGAGGCAAAGCCTCGGTCTGTACTGAAAATAAAATCTTTCAAGATATTCACTGCTATACATAAATCCTAAAATTTTGTTCGCGGCAAATATAGAACTTTCAATCAATAGCCATTTTTTGGCTGCTTACCATTCAGAAAGAAATCAGCTTGTCACCGCCTTATATTGCGGTGCGATTATCCTATATATAATTTTTGGATGCTAACGCTCTATATATTTTATTACTCTACACGGATTACCTGCTGCAATGCAATCAGCTGGAATACTCTTGGTAACGACACTGCCACTACCTATCACAGTACGCGCACCAATAATTACCCCTTTCAAAATAATACAACGAGTTCCAATGAGTACATCATCTTCAATTATGATAGGGGCAGTAGCAGCAGCTAAACCATCAACTCTATACCCTTGTTCATTCTTCTCTATTGACCTACGAATATTAAAATTAAGGCTATGTGCATCCGTATCCATAATAATACAATCACCACCAATCTTTACATAATTACCAATCGTAATACTAGTACTAGCCCATAAACAAGCCGAAGATATACCAGAGTTATCACCAATAATAATACGCGATGAGGGATAAACGGTGAACATACATCCACAAATATTTCGACACAAAGGATTAAACGCCTCTCCACTGGTAAATACAAAATTATCACCAATTGTAATTTTACTACTTCGTGCCTTATTCAGATAAATTTTATTATATACCCGCATGTTGCTACCGAAACGCACATCATTCAACCAGAATTTGAAGCGATTAAAGCAAATATAATAAATCATGTGTAAACGTCGAGGTATACGCAGAGATTTGACTAAAAAGAATCTTATATTCATAAAATTTAAACAGATTTGCAAATTCAAGTCCTAATGGTTATTTCATATTCGAGGTCTTTGGTGAGATAGGAATGGCTATATATCTGCATATTCAGCGCGGTACGATTATTCCATATGTCACCTTCAGTTGCCAACTAAAAGAGAAATAAATTCCGAGATGTTTAACTTCTTTGGATGATAATAAATTTAGAAAATTACAAAATTGCTTGTTTAGTCATCTCTACATATTTTCTACCATATTTCAGATCTGGTTCTAAATAATTACCTTCTCCCCATTCATTCCATGATTTAACAAACAACAAGTTTTCTTGCTGCGATCTTGTTTGCAGTTTATTAGACATCTGTCGACACAACTTCCCCCACTTTTCAGGGGTATTCCCGACTATAATACATCCACGATGTGCGCTACGTGGTGAATGATCAAAATTAGGCAATAAACACGGATGAATATTAGATCCTAATTGATATTCACTCAAAACACAGTCCATATATTGTTCATACTCCAACAACCTAGGAATTTTCAAAATTTTCCTCTTTATTTTTTCTAAAAATGTTTTCAATGGGAATGTATGAAAAGCATAAGCATCATATATATAATCTACTGTTACACTATCAAAACCAAGTTCTAAAATAGTCTTGATATTTTTTACACCAAAGGTAAAACCGACAAAATAAAATCCAGCTAATCCATTTTCCTTAGCCAGACGATTCCATATCTCAATAAAAAGCTTCACATCAGGTATTTCTAAAGGAGCATAAACTGCAAAAAGTAATTTCCCATCGACTTTTATATAACGAGAATCTTTAAAAGCTGGAAGCATTGCATTGAAATGAGCTATATAATCATCAATACCTAAATATGTCTGTTCTATTAATAGTTTATTGGGTTTATCGGGGTCCCAAGTCTTCTGATACCATGAATGATTTGCCCAACAAAGACAGAAAGGAAAGTTCGGTTTACCACTATCAACGACTTCGGTAAATACCCGATCAAGCAACCTACGCCCATTAAACCAATAATGCCAATAACAGAAACCTTCTATACCTGCCTCTTTTGCCATTTCTGCTTGTTGAATTCTAACCTTCGGTATTCTCAAATCATAATACCCTAAATCTGCAGGAACTCTAGGCTGGTAATGCCCTTTAAAAAGCGGCTTTGCCCGACCGACATTTGTCCATTCAGTAAATCCTTTTCCCCACCATTCATCATTTTCAATAGTAGGATAAAACTGCGGCAAATAAAATGCTATTAATTTTGGTTTTGACATTCTTATTTTTATTTAAGCCATTTATACTTTTTCTTTCCTATCATCATCCAGTAGCAAATAATCAAGTTCACTTTCTTTCATGCGCATTTCCTCAGGATATAAAATCTTCTCATGTGCAATAACTTGCTTTGAATTGAAACGAATACCCAAAATATGTGCAGGAACTCCGCCTACCACACAATAAGCAGGAAAAGAAGATATAACAACCGCCCCTGCTGCAACAACACAGCCACGACCAATATTAACTCCTTTCAGAATTGTAACATTAGCACCAATCCAAACATCATCACCAATAATTACATCCGAATCATCTTCTGGAAGTTTTTCATGATTATCAATAATAGCAACACCTATTTTTCTAATATTATGATCACCATTTACAATCGTAACATGAGGACCCAACATCACATTATTCCCAAAAATAATTTTCTTATATATAGCATATAATACTGCATTAGGACCAATTGAAACATTGTCACCAAACTCAATCATTGAAGCTGAATTAATAATGCAACCATTACCAATAATCACTTTTTTACCTTGACGAGCAAATTGATACTTTCTATGCCTAACAAAAACATATCGCAGTATATTTACAATTTTTCGAATCATAATTCTATACTCAATATTCTCAATAAATATGCAATCTTTTTATCACAAATTCACTTATTTTTTTACGCTCTGACTTGCGCAAACCTAACATACATATCATAATTAGAGACAATATAATGCAAAATAATGAGACAGTAAGCAGATACCAAAAGCCTGTGTCTGAAACAGATATATTAGACAATGTTAGAAATGACACACCACTAATAACGATCACAACAGAAAAAGGATAAACCAATGCATTCCACACATATTTACTAATAGAAAGTCCTATCAAAATATTACAATAATAAACTCTGATAACCAATACTAGCAATTCTACAACTACTTGAACAATAAAAACAGTAGTAGGACTATACTCAAATAAGAGAAACAAATAACATATTGGCACAACAAACAACTCTGCTATGCCACTCCAAAAGAAAGGTTTTCCAATGTTTCCTTGTGATCTTAAGCCAACAGTCAACGGAGTTTGCAAACATGTTAGAAAACTTCCAATAATTGTAATGCGTATAAAAGACGATGTATATTCAGGAACTTCAACCAACCATAATGACAGAATATCTTCCAACCTCATATATACCGGTAAAACAATTATGAATAACAGATAAATAGAAAACCGAGAGCTGTTTATTATTAAGAATAGCATCCTTTCATAATCATTCATTGCATAAGACTTCGTAATCTGAGGGGTCACAGACGTTTGAAGATTAGTACCAAATTGTTGCAAAGCAGAAGTTACCTGAACAGATATTCCTCTAGCCGCATTTACTATAGGAGAGAAGAACATATTCAACAACATATTTATCAAAGATGTATTAATCGCATAAGGGATATGAGCAAATAATCCCCAACCGGCTATACGTAATATTTCTTTATGCAAAGCACTATAACCTACAAAACATAATTTAGACTCTTGAAATTTTTTATTACAATAAGCCCAATATAAAAATTGACTAAGGGTTTGTGCGACGACTATCAATACTCCATATAAGATTAATCTATCCGAATGAAAATTATCTACTACATAACATATTACAAGCTTTAACAACACATCTACTAAAGAAATATAAGCAAATGCATTCATTTTTTCATGTGAAATAATTAAGCCATTATATGGAATACTAATAATGGATAAAACCAATCCTAATAATGATAATTGAAAACACCAGTTAGCGGCAACCAATCTGTCTGCCGGAATAACCATTTTACAATTAAGCAACCAGACACCACAGGTTTCACATAACACGACAATAACTAAAGCAATAAAAACATGAATCGATATACTAACATTAAATACGGTATTTAGTCGCTTATAATTTCGTTTTCCTAATTCTATAGATAAATATCTTTGAGTAACAGGTATCAAACATGAGTTCAAAAAAGAGAAAAGAGTAACTGCACTTCCTACAACATTATATATACCATAGTCTGTAATTCCCAACGCTTTCAATAAAATGCGACTTGTATAAATCGTAATAGCCATTATTAAAAGCATTCTAACATAAAGAATACCCGTATTTACAGCTATCCGTCTATTGTCATTTCTCATTTAAATGGATTTTAAAGCCTAGTTATCTGAGCAAATGTATATTCCCCATACTATATAATATGGGAGTAATAACAAACCTTTTGATTAGTAAAGCTAAAGCCAACAAAACTATAAAAAAGATAATATCAAAGAGCAGTAAGCCAAAATATGAATACTCTTGATAAAATTTTGAAGCTATCGATCTCCAAAACTCAGATATGCAAGGAACCTCATGAATCATAAAAACTCCCAATACAGCAGATGCCATTGAATTAATCCAGTGACTTTGAATCTTAATTCTAGAAAATAATATAAACACTGCCATAGAAGATAAAATAACCAAAGGATTATTATACCCCATAATTCTCATTGTATTAATTGTATTCGATTCTTTATGCATAAGTCCAAAGAAAAATACAAAAATACAAACCAATAATATTGTAGAGATTGCATATACAGATATACAAAGAATCATTGGTGATTGCATATTCCATTTATTTATCCTAAGCCAATACCCTATCAGATATAAAAAAGCAAAATTAGCCACGTTATATCCATTTACATTATTGTATTTTAACCCCCATCCAAAAACAACATTAAGCACTGTTAAAAGAAGAATGAACAATGTGCATTCATCAATATTTATATTTTTACATCTAAAGAGAGGAAGAGATATTATTTTATTAGTTCTAATCAACTTATTAAGCAAGGGTATAGAAAACAGGAGCATTATATAACACACAATAAACCAATTCCAAGTAAAATCTATAGCATGAACGAAATCAGGAATAGAAAAGCGCGTAACATTAAACAAACTCGCAATTAAGTATGCAATTCCACTATAGCAGGTCACTTCTATAAGTAAAAATAATATCTTTCGAAAGATTTTTTTATCCGACACACCAAACCATCCCGTAATCAACACAAACAAATTTACTCCAATAATTACAGCACTATTTAACAATACTCCCGTAATTCCCTCATTCAAAGTATAATGACCTGTATACCCAAAAGTATCAGCGACAGCTAATGAATGATGAATCAACACCATAAATATAGCAACAATTCGTAATAATTCAAACTGAGACTCTCTAGTATTTATAAGATTCATATTGCTATCAAATTAGTAATTAATAATTGATTTAGCAAAAAGAGACTCTAAAGATTTTATTTTATTCATACAAGATTCATCAAGTTCCTCATCATTGGAAATTGCTTGATAACAGGCCTTATTTAGATTTACAAAATCCACTCTTTCACCAAACTCCTTCACTGTACGTAAATATGAAGCACATGATTTTATATTATTCAATGGAGATACAAAACTTTTTAAGATTCTAGGTAAATCTTCAAAAGAGTCGACCCTATGTATACCTTCTATGAGACTAAATGGCACATTTGAAAATACAACAGCATGTTTACCTAACATTGCAGCCTCATAAGCTGCAGTTCCTGACAGCGTGACAACACCTTGAGATTTAGTAATCCAAGGTTTCGGGTCATTATAATAATTAAGCTGTACCATTTTAGCATTTGGAAGTCTATTGACTGCTTTATAAAATTCTATGCTTCTTTCACCTATCATTGCTTGATGCTCTTTTACATATAACATCCAGCCAGCCGGAAGACTCTTAGAAACAGCTTCTATAACGGATAATTCATTCACATAGAAAGGTGTCAAAATAGAAGTTGTTGATTCAGGTATTAAATGTAAAGGCATATAAACATACCTCTCGTCATTTCGAGGTACTTGAAACATCTTATTTCGCCTCATCAAACGCTGTTTATAATATGTGTAATGAAGAAAATATTTAATATAGCCCATTGTTGACGGATACAATATTTGATTAGATCTCTTTATTTTCCAATTTCCGGCAATAACATCCTGTTTGAACAGTAAAATAATAAAATGAGCCCAAAACTTCACGACCTTCAAAAATGACTCCGGATAATACTGATAATCAATAGAATTGACAGATGATTTATTCTTAATCTCCGCTTTCTTACGATAGTCTTCTACATACTTAACCTCCGTTGAAAGGTCAATCTTATTACCAATCTCACAACTTTTGAAATATTCTTCAAATTTTATATTAACAGAATTTCCCAAATTATAAGTGTATATTAAATAATCATCAAAGCGAGGGAAGTCCAAAGTTACATTAGGAATATCTCTCTTGTAGCAAATTTCACGTAATGCATTGCGAGATATTTCGTCCGAATCCGTATTGATAACAACATCCGGTTGAAATTCATCTAATACTTTGAGTGCATCTTTATAACATAATATCAACCAATTTAATTGTTGTTGATAAGTACAAGATGACCAAAAATAGCGATAATGATAATGCCTATTAAAACTTTGTGATGAAATAATCTGAGTATTAATATTCTTAAAATGCGTGTATTCTTTTTCTATTTTTTCTAAAAAAAATTGGTCAATCACGTTATCATCATTCCGTATATTTATAAATATTTCAGCGATACTATTAACATCATATACTTTTAAAGAAATATTTTTTTTAAAAGCATAATAAGTGCTTTCATTAGAAGGATTTTTCTTAAATCCAGACTCACTTGCCTTGATAAAATACGCAGCAACTTCATTGTATTTCATCCAGTCTTTTATTAAAAAATAAAAAGGACGTGAATCATCCTCCCTACAAGTTATCAATATTCGTTTTCCTTTGATTTCCATTTTTTTTCAACTTATAGTTTCATTGAAAGGCCTATTATCAATATTGTTATATAAAAATTACGACTGTGCTATTGCCATAAAGTTTTAATACTTAAAATGCCTCACTAAATCATTAGCTTTCTGATACTCCTGAGGAGTGCCTATATCTATCCAAGTTCCATTTAGAGGATAACGAATAACAAACAAGCCACGGTTTATCAATAATTCAATGAAATCTGTAGCATTAAAGAATTCCCCTTCTGGTATCAGTTCAAGCAATGAACGCTTAAACAAATATATTCCGGCATTCGCATAATAAGTATATGTAGGTTTTTCTATCAGCCCATGGATATTACGGTCTGCCACGTCAAATATTCCATAAGGAATAGACACCTTATAAGGCACAGCCGCTACAGACATGTCCGCATGATGTTGAGTGAAATGCAAATAGAAGTCTTCATAATCTATAGTCGTAAAAAGATCTGAATTCATAACTAATACAACATCATTATAGAATTGTTTCACAAACCTAATAGACCCCATAGTACCCAAATATTCCGGTTCTAAAGCCGTGTCTATCTTTATTCCATCAATAGGTTTGCTAAAATGGTCTTCTATCTGCTCGTGCAAATAATTCACAGTAACATTGATATGCCTAACTCCATAGTTAACCAAGCGCTCTATGTTATAATCTATAATGGCTTTATCTCCGACTGGAAGCAAAGGTTTAGGGGTCTTTTCCGTCAATGGACGTAAGCGTTCGCCTTTCCCTCCTGCCATCATAACAACATCTATAGGGAGGACAGAGCGAAGTTTCTCTATATTATATATCTCCTTTATATGATGCTCCGAATCAAGTACTGGTATTAATTTGATATGTTTATTGCGCAATTCATGTATATGTGAAACGATATTCAAGTCATTTTCATCAATATATGCAAACTCACAAAACATCACATCTCTTACCCTGCTATCCAGTTCATAATTCCCTATCAAAGCCCGACGAATATCTCCATCTGTCAGTGTACCGACCATACATCCATTGTTATCTACAACAAAAAGGGTCATTGCAGTGTCTGATAAATCATTCAAAATACGTAAGGCATCTACAATCCGAAGAGTATCTGCAATTATACATTCCTCATTCATAGCTCTATCATTTTTTCCTTTATTAACAGCTCTGCAAATTTCCAGTCAAGCATGGTATCCAAATCCAAAGAATGGAGTTCATCCACCTCTAAGGCTACAATTTTTGTAAAAGCATTTAAATCCTTACTTCGCAAAGATCTGACGTTCATGACATACACCGATCCTGTAAATTCATAAACTTCAGGAGCATCCTGACGCCTGATTATTCTACCATCTCCCTTAGACTGGACTAAATATCCGTCCTTATTCAATTCAAAACAATCATAATAAGGATTTGAAGCAGCTTCTTTTACGCTAACCACCATATCCACATCAGCAGTATACTTGTCTAGGCAAGATTTTACATCATCAACCCTACGGAAAGGAGATGTAGGTTGTAGCAATACAACGGCATCGTACTCCTTACCCTGCAAAGCATAATAATCTAAGGCGTGAAGAATCACTCCATAAGTACTTGCATGGTCAGAAGCTAGTTCGGAAGGTCTCAAAAAAGGAACAGGCAAACCATAATCCTCCACAACACGCTTTATTTCCGCATCATCAGTCGATACACAAATATTCCTATCAGAGACAACACTTCGGGCTATATCTATACTATGGCATATAAGGGGCTTACCCGCTAAAAATTTTATATTTTTATGAGGAATACCTTTACTTCCCCCACGGGCAGGAATTATTATTAAAAGATTCATTCTGTTTATCTAATTTGAATAGGTTCGTCTACATCATAGTTCTTTGTTGCCCGTTTTCCAAGAATCAAGTTCCAATAAGAAGCACTTATCCCTTTTTCTGCTCTCTTCACAGTAAGATTATCTACAGACAATTCCTCACCTTCTTGAATTCTTCTCTTGGCTACAATTGATTTCAAAACAACCTTTGAAATTTCAATCTCACTTTTATTGGGTCTTTTTATACCATCTCCTAAAGCCAATTCTATATTACGAATACAGTCTACCATATATTTCAATTCAGCAGGTTCAAGCGAAGCTTTATGATCAGGTCCTTCCATCTTTCGGCTTAAAGTAAAATGCTTTTCTATAATTTCGGCTCCCATAGCCACTGCTGCAATAGGTATCTCTGCACCCCATAGTATGATCAGAATAACCTATTTTACATTTAAAGGCATTTTTCATTGTCTGCATGGCACAAAGATTCACCTCAGACATGGGGCAAGGATAATTGGTGGTACAATGAAGCAACGATACACTATTCGCTCCTGCCTCAAGCAAAGTGCGATATGCTATTTCCACATCACTGAGCCAAGACATACCTGTGGAAAGAATGACAGGCATCCTGCATTGACCAATACGCTTCAAATAAGGTATATTGTTTACTTCACCCGAACCTATTTTAAGGAAAGGAAGATGCAAGCTGACAAGAAAATCCAGACTGTCTTCCTCATCGGGTGTGGAAAGAAAATCAATGCCTATCTTGTCGCAATATTCTTTAATTTCGAAGAACTGACGATAACTAAGTTCCAGTTTCTTCAGCATATCAAATTGCGTTTCTTCGTTTGAATGGGTATTCTCCACCTGATAAGTGGCTTTTGCCGCTGTTTGAGTAACAATCTTCTCAGTCTTCCAAGTCTGAAACTTCACCGCATCCACACCTGCTGCCTTAGCGACATCACACAGACGTAGTGCCAAATCGAGACGTCCATTATGATTGACACCCGCTTCGGCTATGATATATACAGCCATAATCTCAATATTTATATTTCAATAGAAAATACTTATAATGTTCCTTTTTATCAGGATTCCTTACCTCCCAATCAGCACACAATGCCTGATAGACGGTCTCATTGAAAAGCAATTTACCGATAGCAAACTGACAGGTGTTTCTTGAGAAACGGCTTTTGAAGCAGAACAGAGAATCGTCCTCGCCAGATGTAGTGCCTCCACCAAGATGAAAGCGTCTGACTCCCCGACGCTTCAATTCCAAAGCGGCATTATAGAGCATATAATTATTGGGGGACAAACCAAGATATGCCTTGTCACTGCCTGACAGATGGTAATGCCCATAAGGCGGATGGCAGAAAAAGATGGCAGCAGAAAGCACCTCTTCCTCTAACTTCACAACTCCCAAAAACTTATTATCAATGCGCTCTTTCAACGACCGATAATAGGCATCATTAAAATAATAGAAGCCATCGGCAGAAAGCTTGTCCATCGTGGAATTATACAATCTGGCAAACTGCGGCAGATAAGCGAATGCGTCATCAACCACAAACTTCAATCCATTCCTGTCACCTTTTTTAATGACATTACGGTTCTTGGTATGAATTTCGTTCATCCAAATGTCATTTTCATCAAGAGACAGATCCATTGCTATCGTCTTACGGTCAAAAATGACTTTGCCTATACTATCGAATTTTCTGTAATTGTCTAACAGAGGATGAAACCGCACAAAACCTGCCACACAACCATGATTTGAAAACTCCTGAGAAAGACTCCTCAAAGCTGCGACCCAAAAACTTTCGTTGTTCACGTTACATATCGGTCCACCATAACCATAAGCAGTCTCAAAATCAAAAAATGTCTTCTCATTGTACGTAAACTCCCGTTTGAGAAAAGGGAAAAGCATATAGGAGTCATTCTCATAAATCACCGCACAATAAGGTTTTTCTGTAGGTGTTTCATAGAGATAAACATATTCTTCCTTAAAATATACATCATACTGTTCATTGGAAAAGTAACTGAAATACCAGTTCCAATGTGGAGTAAATAGAATCTTCATAAACAGTTTTTTCTGATGAATAAATATTGATAATCAAAATATTAGAGTAATATCATATCTGTTTTAAATTCATTATCGATAATTTCTCTGCTTATCATTGAGATAGTCCTTTATATGCTGCACTATTTGTTCGGAAGCATGTCCATCACCCCAAAACTTATCAATTAACCGGTAATCAACAATATATGATATAGCTTTCTCTATTTCCTGCTGTGAGATGCCACAACATATCACGTTCTTACAAATATGGCGCCCTTTTTGACGATTACCAATATTAACTACTGGAATACCCAAGAAAGGAGCTTCCACAATGCCGGATGATGAATTTCCTAATACACATTCCACTTGGGACATAAAACTCAAATAACGCAGTTGCCCCAAGGAAGCAACAACCCTTACATCGTCATCTTGTTTTGCATCCCAATATTTATTGATCTGGCTCCCACCAAAATCGGCATTAGCCTTAGTTACTACAAATTGTACATTTTTTTGTCCAATCATTACATTATAGAGGTTCTCAGCCATTTGCAAATTATAATCAAGCGACTCCTTGGTTTCGCTATGAAGAGTAACAAGCATCCATTGTTTACTTGCATTCAAATTAAGTTGCTCGGCCAATTCACTACGTGTCATCAGTTGATGACGAAGAAATGAATCAAGGCCCGGTTCACCCACTACATATATATTTTCATCCATTCCCAACATACGCCGCAGACGCACTGCTGATTCTTCAGTGCCAGGAAAATGCAGTGAAGACATCATAGTGACAGCATTACGTACCTCATTGTCGATAGCCCCTTCTGTAATGTCACCACCTGAAATATGCGCAATAGGGATATTGAAAAGAAGAGCTGTGTTGACAATTGGAAGCAACTCGTAGCGATCGCCCAAAATGACAATCATATCCGGCTTCAAGCTACGAAACGCATAGCTTATCTTTTCAGCACAAATCCCCATAGAACGTGGGATAGAATAAAGGTCTTCAGTATGTAGTTCCATATCTATCTTGGCATCTATGGTATATCCGTCATGCTCAATGAAATGATAGGTCATGCCAAACTCTTTGGACAGATGGCTACCTGTCGCCACTATTTGAAGATTGACGTCTTTGTCTTTCGAAAGAATGTCGATTATCCAACGAAGCAGACCATACTCTGAGCGAGTGGCTGTTACTACGCAAATATTTTTCATACATGTCTTATCCACAACGAGAATAAATTGTTTTGAGAAAGAAAGGGGTAATTCACTATATTCTTGCTCCTAAGGCTCATGAAATCCATTCTCGGAAACTACCATCCTACTTCCTATGTTTTTAATTGAAATCAAAACGGTCATCAATAATAGAACGTTCCACCCATAGCCAACGTATAGCTATAAGCTATGTGAAACCAGCTTGATTAAAGCCAGCAGTTTGATTTCTCACCCTTACTTTTGGTTCAGGATAAGAAAGTAATTTGCTACAGATAAGACGTTGTCTCTCATAATTCTATGATATGTTGGAACAAAATTGCAATTCTCTATAAAATCGCCAAAGAAATTTACTTATTCTTGAAAATTATTAGTTCTCCAGCCTTACACTACTAGGAATATTCACCACCCGGTCAGCCAGCCACTCGGTATTCTCCAGCCCGTCCGTTTCGCAATGCTCGAACATGGGCAGTCGATTCATCAGTTCCCAAACGGGACGGGTCATCACACCATGATCATTTGTGTACTCCAAAAAATCAAGTTGAGCCGCCTTATCCTTTAGTACCACCGCATTGAGCCAATAATTCGATTTGCAATCAGCAGGTTCAGTAAAAAAAGTAATATCTTCCTTACCCTTGAAAAACTCAGCATAGCAGGCTGCTGTTTCACGCTTATCTGCCACATAGCGGTCTAGATTCTCCAACTGGGCACAACCTAGAGCGGCATTGATATTCGGCATCCGGTAATTATAACCAATATGGTCATGACGAAACTCCCAACGATGAGGTATCTTAGCCTGGGTAGTAAGGTGCTTGGCGTATGCGCCCAGTTCTTCATCCTGGAAAAG
>ENA-OPFI01000432-OPFI01000432.1-human-gut-metagenome-genome-assembly--contig:-NODE-432-length-18813-cov-3.413957_pt1 | contig 18813 bp, 16 predicted proteins | sample MGYA00241308_ERZ501550 | MGnify/ENA primary metagenome ERZ501550 (study PRJEB25962, sample SAMEA2042433) | human gut metagenome | biome: human gut; feature: human-associated habitat; material: faeces...
ATACTTCAAGTCTTAGTCAGAACGAAGAAGGGGGTTGACCTCCTTTCTCGCCCGTGCCTGCTCTGCTCCGTCCTCAATGCCTAATGACCTTAAGTACAAGGCCATTGTAGCGGAAAGCTGCCGAGGCGTACAGGTGGAAAACACTTCTTCGCCGCGAGAACCGGCTTATCCATTCATATCATCGTATCCATGAGTGCGGCCAAAGCTGCTTGCTGCACTGATGTCAGACAATTCCATTTATCCAACATCTCACGCTGCGCGGGAGTCAGAGCCACACAAATGTCGTCCTGTGCAAACAATGCAACACCTTCGTTTGATGATTTCCAGAATATCTGTCACAACTTCACCACCTTGGATTTTTCGTTTATTATACTTTGAAAAATCGTTACATTTTAATAATTGTTATCGTATTATTTATTGCGACAATAGTTTTCGTGAAGGTGTGACTGCTTTGAATGAAGGCCACCGTATCTGCGGGAACGCTACTTTACTATGCTGGAAAAAAGCACCCATATTTCCGCTGTGTGCGAGGTCGGCGCACCGGATGCACAGCTGCAAGCCCATAAGAAAATCATTGGCCTTGTCGATGTGGTGGCTGTGTGTTCATGATGCGGACATGTCAGCAACGGACAGTGGGGAAAACAAAGCCTTTGCGTATGCCGCGGAGAACCATACGCCCACGCTGGTCTTGCATCCGAAAGAACTGACCGCGAAGTGGGTCGGCGAGTAGTTCTATCCCAGACAGTTTTGATAACAGGATGATTAGCCCCTGTCACGACGCAGCAAGCCGAATTGCGCTTTGCCTGCAAAATCAAAAAGCCGCAGGCATCTGTGCTACGGCTGCATGAGCAATAGTTTGTTTTTTCGTAAAGTGAATAGTTTTTTGCGAAAATGGTGCTGTGTCGACTCTCTGTCTGTCGTGAGCGATCCAGATGTGCGCAAAATCCCCCTCCCCACCGAAAAGAACTGGTCATTTTGCGGGGCAGAGCGAGAGATGGATTGGATTGTAGCCCTCCGGGGAAGCGCGGATATTATAAGAGGTCAGGTTTCCGCCGCATTGACGGCAGCGGCAAATGTCAATACCGCTAACTCTCAGCATGAGTTCCCGTGCGGACAGCTTGCTGTCGGAGGGCATGGGTGCTTTTGTCCGCGTCAACCGCCGTGCCAGCTTCAGCCGTATCTTCTTTTGCGGATTGCTCAGAAACCCGTAGTGGCGAATCTTCAGCATACAGGGTGCTGAGATGCGCCTGAAATGCCCTTGCATTTGGAGATATTCGCAGTCCCCATTTATGCTACCTGCAAAGGCTTCTTCGGCCAGACTGGGAGACTGGGGGTGCCAAGCATAGCACACTTGATGTTCTGTGGCGCAGCAAAAAAGCAACGGATACCCGTTGCCATCTCCCCTATATGTTCCGTTGCAACGCAATAGCCCTTGACCGCATCCGTGTCTCGCAGTCAAGGGCTATTGATCCATCTTGGGCTCAGTCATCATTGGGTTCCTCACGTTTCTACAGATTATGGCATCTGCCGCCGTCTCTAGTTTCACTCCCGCTCTATCTGAAAACACCGCTGTGCGGTGGAACACCGTAAAGGCCGATGGGCTTTTGAGAGTGCTGAACATTCAGGTGATGCCATCTTCCCGTTACTTTGGCAGTAAAGGGGAACTCATCAGGTCATTGGATTCACCTCTTCCTATACTTTATCGGTATCTTTATTATAGCAAATTATTTTCAGAAAACAATTCGCAAAACAGCAAAAATAGTACGACTAAATTTGGATAGTGTTCCGAAATGTTATATAATCCACTTTTTGAATTGACATAAAGTCACCATTTGATATAAAATTAAAGTGTTGTGAGGTTTCCTGTGCAGGTGGTATGCCATGGCGGAAAACGCCCTCCGTTGAAATCTCGCCATCATTGCTCAATAACAGCGGAAGGGTCTCCTAAAGAGACCCTTCCGCTGTTATTGAGCAGAATCTTTTTTCGGAGCAGACCGCAAATGAGCCGCTCTTTCTTTTTGTGAAGCCGCAATTGCCATCATGTGGTCGTACATCTCATCCCCAACACACTTTCTCGCGTACTGACACCATTGCACACAGCTCAACGTGTCATTATACGCAATGAACCCGCAGGTCTCGCATGCCATCTGCGTGTCTATAGAGAACAGCTCAATGATGCTCCCGCAATTCGGGCAGATCTTTTCGATGATCGTGGGGGTACGCGGCTTACCCTGGCAGCCACTCAGCATAGAGAGGAACCCTTCGACCGCAGGGCAAAGGCTTGCGGCCGCCTTTCTTGTGTTATTATATATTACGATTGCCTAGGGTGCACCCAATATCATAGGGGTGCACCTCTGTGGAAAACGACGCAAGCGTCTCGCCAGTCTAATCCCGGTATTCCGGCAGTCTATCTACCACGTCATAATCATAATCTGCGGTACGCCGAAGCTGCTCGTTTGTATGGGTGATCTTATCAGACATGCTCTCCAAGAATTTCCGCAGCAGCTTCACGCCAACGGCGGGATGCCGCTCCAGCAGGTCATTTAGCCGGGTTTTGCCAATGCACAGCAGCTCCGTAAACTCCGTGGCAACGCCGCTGAGCCGAAATACATTGCGTGTCAGGCAGTTCTCTCCAATAAAGCTGCCGACGCCCAGCGTGGCCATCTCCAGCGGAGCGGCTCCGCTGTTGTTCTCCCGATTGGCCACCAACCGGATATTTCCCTTCAGCACAAGGCAGACCTCATCATTATGATCCCCGCTGGCGAATACCGTTTCATTTTCATAATAGGTTTTTACATGGCAATAGTCTCGTAGAATAGCGCGATCCTTCTCAGTAAGGTCTGACAGCACCGGCAGCTTTGTCAGGATCAGCAGCACATCCGCCTCGCTGAGCCTCCTGCGGTGCTCCTTGTCCAAATGGATCTCCGGTGCGGAAATATTGTGCCGCTCCAGAATGGCCCGAACGGCGTACCGCTCTTTTCTGACAAGGGCAATCAGCCTTTCCCATTCCGTCTGCACGTCCAGATAGGCACGGAATGCATTAAAGACAGGCTGGGCGTCATGTTTGGCAAGGTATATGTTCTGCATGGCTTCCATTGCCGCCGCCGGGTCGTTTTCCGCCAGATACTGGGTGGCCAGCATCATGCTGCTCCGGTAGATTTTCTCCTCCAGATCCTCTTTCAGAAACGCGCCAGGATAGGGATCCAAGTCCTCGGGGTCGACCCTGACCAGATTGCTTGTCTTATACTGTGAGGTCATCTTGGTCCGCTGGTAGACGAAGCGGTAAATATCCTCCCGCATACGCATCCACTGGGGATGGGTTTTAGGCTGCGGCAGGTGCCTGATGGATAGGGTGTTGTCCAGAAAGAAGCTGAAGCCGAACATTCTGCTGTTGATCAGATAGTCGATATCTTCGCCTCTTTTGACCAACGGGTCAAAGGGGACACATTCAAACATCTCTCTGTGCAAGATCATGGCGCCGCCAAAGGCAAAGGGGGTCCGTTTCAAGCGTGGACCGCTCCCAATGATCTGGTCAAACGCCTGCGCCTTGCTTCCAAAACGATCCCAATAAGTCATCCACGGCTCCGGCGTCACATCATCATAGTACCGGCCCTTTCCGTTAAGATAGTAGCCCGCCACGCCGTGTACCACATCACCATACACTCTGCGCCCAAGGAATTCCAGAGAACGGGGCACAAAATCCGGAAGCTCAAAAACCTCGTCGTCATCGATCAGCAGCGCGGCGTCAGCCGTCAGAATGGTGGCCGCCAGCAGACACATATTCCGCACATTGGAATATCCGAACATGGACAGCAGTGCCGCCCCCCTGTCACCAAGACCCGCACCCTTCAGGATGCGGGAAATGGCGGCAAGATCGCCTGCCGTAAAGAGATACGTCTCCGCCCGTAGCTTCACGCGCTTGACGATACGGTAAACCTGCTCATAGGCGGCATCCTCCACATCAGGTGTTGTAGGGCAAATTAGGATCACCAGCTTGAAGTCTTTTTCCTGAAACTGCTGCATACTGACAAGGGTTCGCTCCAGAGTACCCTCCTGATCAACCGGAGTGGGGTGATCGTAGACGGCATCCCCCTCCTGCCAACACTTGCCGGAGCTCCTGCACCAGTAGGTGGGTATGATCATCGTTTTTCTCATGGCCGCTTTCCCCCTACCACGCATTGCGGTAAAACTGCAAGGAACCATAAAGCCGAAGCAGATTTTGCAGGTATGTTGCCTGGGTGTAGCCGTTTCGCGCATAATCCGCAATGGTTTTTCTACGCTCTGGCTCCTGTTCATTACGCATAAGCTCATCTAAAATAGCGGCGTAAAGCTCCTCCTCGTCGTCGATCGCCACGAGCGTGCCCACCCGGTTGTTAACAAATTCCGGCAAGCCGCCCGCGTTCGTCGCTACCACCGGTGTACCGCAAGCCATGGCTTCCAGGGCGACAAGGCCAAAAGGCTCCTTGCGGGAAGGAATGACAAACACATCTGCGGCACAGTAGAGTCTGCGCAGCTCCTCCTGTGTTTTGTGGCCCAGGAAGTAGGTCGACTTCAAACCCAGCATCTGCGAGAGATCCATCAGCTCCTCTCGCTCCTGCCCATCGCCTGCAATCAAGGTAAGAATCCTTGGAGATTCCTGCTCCTCGTAATAGCGCGCTGCGGACAGAAGATTTTCTACGCCCTTGAAGGTGGTGAGTTTCCCTGCAAAGAGTACGATCTTCTCTCCGTTATAGGGGATGTTCATCTGGGTGAGAAGCGATGTGCGATCCACATCCTCAGGATAGAATACATCCTCATTATACCCGTTTGGCAACAGTGAAATCTTCGCGCAGGCTTCCGGGAAGTTCTCCAGCACCGCATCTCTGTTGCTGCTGGAGATAGCAATGATTTTTGTGCAGTGCTTAACGGTTTCCTCCGCAAAGCCTCGGAATCCCGGCCATTTGACACAGCCCATAAGGTCTGTCCCATGGGTGGTTACCACAGTGGGGATATGGTGCTTTACCGCCAGCCAGGAGAGGCACCAAATATGCTGTGCATGAATAATATCCGGCTGAAATTCCATAACAGCCTTTTGGATCGCCGCGTCAAACGCCGCCAGATATTGCGCGAACTCTTCGCTGCTCAGGTCAGCAAAGGTGGTCGTGCTTCGGGGATGGGTGGTGAAGCACGGAAAATTAAAGGGTAAATGCTCCTTTTTCGTTCGCCTTTTTGCACCCTTCGCGGAAAACATAACCGGAATAAGCCTCACTCCGGGAATATCTGCCGACGGAGAATTTTCTGGGAATACCGCGCATACTTCATGCCCCTGTTTTGTCAGATGCGCCGCGATATTTTTTGTATATGTGCCGCTGCCAGAGCCCTCCAGCGGGAAATGGTTCACCATCAAAACTTTCATCGTTCAAACCACCTTTCCATAAAATCGTCCCAGGCCCGCTTTGCTCTTGTATATTGCACGACCATATCCGGCAGGCATGCCTCCGCCGCCTGCTGAATGTTTGGAAGGTTGAGGAACCGAGAATCCTGTGTATATCGGAACAAGGCTCTTGCCCCCACCTCTAATTGCTCCGCGCGCCAGTCAAAGTGGGACGCATCATATCCGGTTTGCCATCGGAGAAATACGTTCCGTCCGATCCATCCGGTACAAGCATAGTAGAGCCGATCACGGATACGGCTATCTGTCCGCAGCTCCGGAACCGCGGAATAGTCGCCATAGGTATCATGGAAGATATGAGCCCCGATATCGAGGCAGTTGATTCTATTCTTCGCGGCGGCAAGGCCGAGGAAGGTATCTTCTCCCCTCGCAAGGAAGGGAACCCCATTATAGAAATAATATGGTGAGAAAAAAGGCGGCAGGGTGGGAAATGCCCCCATCCTGATCCCAAGATTCCCACCCAGCACTTTAGTGGTGGACACCGGCTCCGGCATATCCGCACCTTGAAGGACAAGTCCGCGATGCAGCTTGCTGTCGTGCCAGAAAAGACACATTTCCTCTTTATGAAGTCCGTACAGCAACGCAGACATTCCGTCAAAGTCCGCCGGTGGCAGGATACTGTAACCGGAATAGTCGCTGCTGGTAATATCCGCGCCCATTTCCATTCCCCGCAGATGCGCTCCCACAAAGTCGATCTCCTCCAAACAAACCGTTCCGTTCTCCCTCCGGCGCAGCACCGCCGGCTGTACGTCAGAATCCACAAAGATAAGTACATCTATTTTCTCAAAGAGTGCTTCCAGCAGAACGTGATTGCGGTTAAATCCGTAGGGAATCAGCCCTCGTCCATCCAACAACGGGCAGTAAAGCAGATCGGATATCGAGTTTTGCCGCAGATTGAGATATCCCAATTCCCATTTGGCTTTTTCATAGTCGTGCAGTTTTACCAACGAGAGCCTAGCGCGTCCCTCCAGTATCTGCACCGCCGTCCAATCGAATCGATGTGAATAAGCAACGATTACGTGGCTGATCCCGTGGCCAAACTTTTCCGCATTATCCAGAAATGCCAGAATCGGTTCCGCTGAGACGAAGTCTCTGACGATCATTCCCAGCGCAACGCTTCCCAGAGTCGTCCTCATGATAGTCTACCTCCTTTCAATGAACGGGTTTACATCGAGAATAAAAAAGGCCGCGCAAATTTTCCGGGTACTGCTCTCACGCAGAAACACCGAGAAATCTGAACGGCACAACATATACAATATGTATTCAATTTGCTGTCTCTATTTAGGACATGGCCGGTCAGTATCAAAAACAATCGGTCTTCTCTGCCTGTATCAACCATTGCTGCACACTGTCCCGCGAATGTGGTCTCCTCCCGCCTGTTGATATCATTATACCAGCATAGATAAGGAGTTGCAATTACAAAACATCAACAAAACGGTTGCAGTTGCAGGATATGCACCGCAGAAGCAAGGTGGCAAAACACACAGGGCACAAGTAGCCCTTCAAAATTTCCCCAAAATGTTGCTTTACCAACAGAAGATAGGTTATCCATAAAGTATAATGACATTATCCCCCTCAGTATCTTTCTCCATACGAGAAAGCTATCCCTTCCCTCTGATGCCAGCAGGTGCGGCGATTGGTCGTATCTGCTGGCATTAGTATGGGGTTTGTTAACGTTTTATTTCAAGTGAATCGCCGTGCCGATCGCAGCAATCATTTTTCTTCGTTATTGCGGCTCGCTTTCAGAAGCATCTTTACGCTTCATGATCCATCCACTGACGCTTCCGGGAACAGGCGGATAAGGAAGAAGCTTTACATTGATAAACCAGGCAATAAGAACGGCAAGGATCGTCTGAATCGCTCTCATGAAGGAGTACAGGTACATACTGCTTTCAAAATGGCTGACGATCAAAACGATATAGATTGCAGTTGCCAGCCCGCAAAACGCATGGCATCCCAGTAATTCTGCCGCGCATAGGACAAGCAGGCTTCCCGCCAGCAGAATAGACGCCTCCACCCAATGCCGGTAGGCTTGCGCCGGCAACTGCCCCCAGAGCCAGTCGGTCAAAAACATGATAGGGAGTCCCACACCAACGGCGGTCAACGTAGCCAAAATACGCATCTTTCCGTTTTCCTTTGTTTTTTCAGAGGTTTCACGAATTTCCATCATACCATAGATGTAGATGAAAATCGGATGCACCTCCAGTCCCGGCACAAAAAGGCGTATCAGCTGCCAAAGGCAGAAGCCGCAAAAAATAGCCAGAATACTCTTGACTTTCCGCATCCCCACATGCGGGTGCATGTGATGGTGGGTATCTTTCCCATCAGGATGTGTGCTACCGCAATCCCCCGGCATGTTGGACATAAGAGGCCTCCCTTCCGATTCTGTGCCGTAGCAGAACACCATCAGCCCGTTTTTTTCTCAAATTTCCCGCCCGGGCAGCGGCAAAACGGGCAGAGATATCCTTCCGGAATGGTCTCGCCGGAATAGTGATAGCCGCAGACAGGACAGATCCATCCCGCATCTTCCCGCATCGTACGGTAAACCGTGGCGGTAGGCGGTGGGGCAAAGGCTCCCTTTCGCAAAAACTCATCCATTGTCATCAGCCGCGCGTTGCTGAGTGTTTGTCCGTCTACAGCGTCGCAGATAAACAGATAGTAATTCTTGACAGGGATTGTTTCCGTCACCTTCAAGCTGGCCCATGCGGCAATTCTGTCTGTAAGATAGGGATTGCCAAAGGCGTCTCGCTGCACAGGCAGTCCCGCAAACTTGTCCACCACACGGCTGGAGCGATAGCCGAAAACGCTCAGTAGCTCACGGCTGGCATCCTGCGCAACCATGGACACCGTCAGTGTGCCGGCTTTCAGCAGCGCTTCGCAGGTACGGTTATCCCTGTTGAGTACGATAGCGCACTTTTGAGGGCTGCCGCTGGTGATCTGAAAGAAAGAGCTGATCAGACACCCATAGTTACGTCCGCCCTCAAAAACTCCTACAACATAGAGACCGTAATTGAGTTTATCAAATACCATACGATCCATTTTGAGTCCTCCCTCCTGTAAACATTTTACATTTTAAGAGTAGTTTATCTTAGTAAGATAGCATAGTGCACGGAGAAAAGCCGTTGTCAGAGCAACGGAGCGGTGTAGAAAAAACTTCTACACTATCCTCAAGCGGAGAGTATTCTCAAGATATTGACAAGAAATTAACAATCTGTATAATGAAAGTATCTCTCGCAGCGTTCCATGGGGCAGGGATAAGGTCGGCGGGGATGCGCAAGCTATGGTGACAGGTGACGATGGGTATTTTGTCAATGAGCAGGCAGCAGCTTTCATTGCCTGACAGCCAGGCTTAGATAATCAAAAAAGATAGGAGGACATGATTATGAAGGGTTTTGCCATGCTGAAGATCGGCGAGGTCGGTTGGATCGAAAAGGATCGTCCACAATGCGGGCCGCTGGATGCCATCTGCAAGCCGTTAGCCGTTGCGCTTTGCACCTCAGACGTACACACCGTCTGGGAGGGTGCTGTTGGTGAGCGGCACAACATGATCCTGGGCCACGAATGCTGTGCTCAGGTGGTGGAGGTAGGCTCCGAGGTGCGGGATTTCAAGCCCGGTGATCGGGTTCTGATCCCGGCCATTACCCCCAACTGGAGTTCCCTGGAGGCGCAGGCCGGCTATGCCATGCACTCTGACGGAATGCTGGCAGGATGGAAATTCTCCAACATCAAAGACGGCGTCTTTTCGGAGTATTTCCACGTCAATGACGCTGACGGCAATTTGGCACTGCTGCCGGAGGGCATGGACATTGTGGATGCCTGTATGCTTTCGGACATGGTTCCTACCGGTTTTCATGGCGTGGAACTGGCGGACGTGCAATTTGGCGACACCGTGCTGGTGGTGGGCATCGGCCCTGTTGGCCTGATGTCGGTGGCAGGCGCGGTCCTGCGGGGAGCGTCCCGCATTATTGCGGTGGGCACCCGGCCCAATTGCATTGAGGTGGCCAGAAAATATGGAGCGGATGATTTTATCAGCTATAAAAACGGCCCCATTGACCAGCAGGTGCTGACCATGACCGGTGGCAAAGGGGTAGACAAGGCCATTATCGCCGGTGGTGGCGTTGAAACCTTTGAGCCGGTAGTGAACTGCCTGAAGCCCGGAGGGAAGATCGGCTCTGTGAACTATCTGGGGGACGGCGACTATGTCACGATCCCCCGTGTGGCATGGGGCGTTGGCATGGGACATAAGCAGATTCAGGGCGGTCTGATGCCCGGCGGCCGCCTGCGCATGGAGAAGTTGGGAGCCTTGGCCATGTCGGGCAGACTGGATGTCAGTCTGCTGGTCTCCCATGTATTTGACGGCTGGGAGCATATTCCCGAAGCGCTGCAGCTGATGAAGGACAAGCCTGCCGACCTGATCAAACCGGTGGTGAGACTGGTATAATTTGCGGAGCTGACAGGTTGATCCAGTATATCAGGTATAAATCAAAAGCCCTGGGAAACCCCAGGGCTTTTGACAACAGGGGAGTTAAGCCTGTTGCAGAACAGTCTTCAGCGCATCGATCCGGTCAGTCTTCTCCCAAGCTACATTCAGCTCCTCCCGGCCCATGTGTCCATAGGCGGCCAACTGACGATAAATTGGCTTACGCAGGTCGAGATCACGGATAATGGCGGTCGGTCGCAGGTCAAATACCTGTTTCACAGCAGCCGCCAGTCGGTCATCCGCCACTGTGCCGGTACCGAATGTATCCACCATTACAGACAGGGGCTGAGCCACACCGATGGCATAGGCCAACTGGATTTGGCATCTGCTGGCAAGACCGGCAGCTACCACATTCTTAGCCACCCAGCGAGCGGCATAGGCAGCGGAGCGATCCACTTTTGTGGGGTCTTTACCAGAAAAGGCCCCGCCGCCATGGGGTGCTCTGCCGCCATAGCTGTCCACCACGATCTTCCGCCCAGTCAGCCCGCTATCCCCTTGAGGACCGCCAATAACGAACCGGCCGGTCGGGTTTACATAGATCTTGGTATTCTCATCCATCAGTGCCGCAGGAACGGTAGGCTTGATAACCAACTCGATAATATCCTTGCGAATCTGTGTCAGCGGGATTTCAGCGGCATGTTGGGCAGAAACTACTAGCGTGTCCACACGAAAGGGCTTACCATTATCGCCGTACTCCACAGTGACCTGCGTCTTGCCATCCGGCTTTAAATAATCCACAAGGCCCTGTTTTCGTATATCGGTAAGACGCTTAGCCAGCTTATGCGCCAAAGAGATAGAAAGCGGCATCAGTTCGGGAGTCTCATCACAGGCGTAGCCAAACATCATTCCCTGATCGCCGGCACCATTATCCAATTCATTTTGACCGGATTCCTTTGCTTCCAAAGATTGATCGACACCCAAGGCAATATCACCGGATTGCTCATCAATATTGGCAAGGATAGCGCAGGTATTGCCGTCGAATCCACAGGCGGCGTCATCATAGCCTGCATCAAGAACCACTTGCCGGGCAATCTTGGGAATATCCACACAGCCAGAGGTGGTGATCTGCCCCATAACGAGAATCAGTCCTGTGGAGATAGCCGTCTCACAGGCCACGCGGCCACTGGTATCCACCGCAAAAACAGCATCCAGAACAGCGTCGCTGATCTGATCGCAGATCTTATCGGGATGCCCCTCGGTAACCGATTCGGAAGTAAACAGATATGACGCCATTAAGAAACACTCCTTTCTTGATGCACACAAGAATATATTCATCTGATACTGGCAAGAGCGCCCGGAGAAGCAGTTTTTGCCGCCGGACACTCTTGCCATGCTGAGGATGAGGTAGAAAAGAGTTTTATTGAAAGATTCTCCCATGTAGGGAGAGAGAAGAGGCGGCGCGAAAAGAACATCATTTCCGCGCCGCGCACTCTCTCCGCATCGTTAGATGCAAACCGGGAGAAAGTAGTATGGGCTAGCTCTTAAATTCGCGCTTTGCGGCCAGAACCGCCGCACCGACAAGGGTCAATCGGTCAACGTCACTACACCGCGGATGCATCGCCAGCATTTGGAAAGGGGACGGGGAACATTGTCACTCGCCTTTTCTAACCCGGCAGAAGTAAATGTGGAACTCCTCGTTACCCTTCTGCTCAGTATGATATTCAAAGCCCAGTTTACTCATAGGGCCGTAATACATGATTGGCCGAAATGACTGAATCACGTGAATTCCCTGACCTTTTCTTGTTTCGGCTGCCATTTCCGTGAGTTCCGTCAGCACGTTATCAATTCGACCTCGCAGATCAAGTAGTTCAAATGTGTCCCGCTGGTCTTTCCAAAGCTTATAACTCATGCGTTGCGAATCCTTTCGCTGATATAGATATTAAGAAAAACTGTATCCCTGAATGTTCGGAAATATCTTGACAGATACAATTTAACTATAATATGATTGAAAGAAAACTTCGGTTGCCATGACAACAATTGGAGGGAAATTATGGAACAGTTTCTGCACAATCTCCCCATTTTTCACGGCGTCGAAATAAGCGAGATCAAAAGTCTTCTTGTTTTTCTGACGGCACAAAGAAAAAGCTACAAAAAGGGTGAGATCATCCTGTCCGAAGGTGAGACAACAGACTGTATAGGCGTGGTGCTCTCCGGCCTAGCAATGCTCCAGCTTGGCGATATATGGGGCAATAACAGTGTGGTGGGCAGTGTGCGCCCCGGCGGCACCTTCGCAGAGGCGTATGTCTGCCTTCCTGATGAGCCGCTGATGATCCATGTGGTCGCTGCGGAGGACAGCGAGATACTCTTTTTGAATATGCGTCCGGTATTGGAAGCGTCGCTGTCCCCGGACAGTCTAAACATCCGACTGATGCGCAACTTACTGACGATCTCTGCGCGAAAAATAATGCAATTCTCACGGAGAATACTGTATACAAATCCCAAGACCATCCGTAAGCGGGTCATGTTGTTCCTCACAGAATGTGTAAGGAGAGGCGGCAATCACACCTTTACCGTTTCCTTTAATCGCCAGCAACTGGCAGACTATTTGGGGGTGGACAGAACCTCTTTGTGCGGGGAGCTGTCTCGTATGCGGCATGACGGGCTGCTGGACTATCACAAAAGCACTTTTACCGTGCATGAGCACACCCGCACTGATTAACAGGAAAAGCTGATGGATTTTCAAAGAAGGAAAACCATCAGCTTTTCTTATTTTGGCTTAATGATGATTAAGCATACAGAACTTTTTTCAAGCATCAGATATGACAAACCGCCACAATACGACACCCTTCTGGCAGAGGGATATCGTCGGGCATCCGGTCAAATGTCCATTTTGGTACACCCATCCACTGGGCGGCCACGGCAGAAAAGTGCAGCAATACGATTCCAAGATCCAGTTCACCATCGTGTGGGTCTGTAGGGGCATCCTCCGTCTGGATCAAAAACAGTTCATGCTCCCGCAGCAGGAAGCCGTAGGGCTGCCGGTTCAGATAACTGGGGGAGAGAGAGGCTGCATAGAAGGAGCGCCATAACATGTCGCCATACGACAGCATCAATTCATCCAAACCATCCTTGCAACCCCATTTCCCCGCAGAAACCAGCTCGTTGATACTCTTCTTGGGTGCGTAATACTGTCTCAGGATAGAGATGTCCACCTTCGATACATTCTGAATATTAAGCCGCAGCGCCTTCCGTGTCCGCTCTCCGTAACCGAAAGCCACAATGGCCGCCACCTCCAATGGTGAAGACAGTGACAGCGCAAACTTTACCCGCTCACTGTTCGTAAAGGTCAGCCAGCAGCTGTCAATCTCCATCTCGGTCAACTTCAGGATCATATCTTCCATCAGATAACCAGCGTTTTTCCCCGCGTTTTCATGAGGGGCCGACAGCAGCACCAAATAATGCGGTGCGCCGATAAGATACTTCTCGTAACCGGCAGACCCCTCCAGCGCTTTTTGCGCCTCACCGCTCACGATCACCAACTGCGTCTCGATTTCAGGGAATAGCCGCATACACTCTTTGTCAAAGTAGGTTCTGATCTCACTAATAGATTCGCTTGAAACCCCTTTGCTCCGGAAGGATCTGACAGACTTGCGATTTTGTATCATGGCACTGTAATTCATAATGGACCTCCTATTCTCTTCGTTGTCGCCTTCTTTCACACAACTACGGATGCTTGCAGCCTCCGCGCGATTTTAACTTCCTGTGGCTTACAAGAGCCACAGGACATCTAACAGCATCGTATCAACACTTAAAGGAAATGTCAAGAGAAAGTCCTACGTATGACCACGCCGCCCGACGATGGCAGTATGCAGAAGTTTCCCGCCTTTGAGGGCAAGGATCTGGATGGCAACACGGTGAAGAGCAGCGAGCTGTTCTCTAAAAATGCCGTCACCGTGGTGAATTTCTGGTTCACCACCTGCAATCCCTGCGTGGGTGAGCTTTCTGAGCTGGACGCGCTGAACAAGGAACTCACGGAGAAGGGCGGCGCCCTCATCGGTGTCAACACCTTCACGCTGGACGGCGACGAAGCGGCAATCTCTGAGGCAAAGAATGTACTGGCTAAGAAGGGTGCGACCTATCAGAATGTGTATTTCGCTTCCGACGGTGAGGCGGGAAAGTTCACCACCAATATCTTTGCCTATCCCACCACCTATGTGGTTGACAGGAACGGCAACATCGTGGGTGACCCCATCGTGGGTGCTATTACGGAAAAGAAGCAGGCGGAGGCACTGCAAGCCCAAATCGACAAGGCGCTCTCCGCCGATATGGGCTGACAAACGGAGGTTTCCCCACAAGGAGGGATACGCGCCATAAGGCGGCGGACAGGTGATGTCCGCCGCCTTATGGCTATTTTAGATGAGGTGTTTGCAGCTTGATCTCAAAGGAAATGCGTATCGGTCAATCAGCCGTTCTTGCGCTTGATGACCAGCGCGGCTCCGGTCAGCGACAGCAGGGCACTTACGCCGTACAGCGCCACACCGGCGTCAAAGGTCTTGGGAGAGGAAATCGGCTTCTCCGGTGTGGTTGTTTTGTTCGTGCTATTGCGCTTATAAGTGTTTACAAAGGTCATCTGATCCTCAGCAGCGCCTTCACCATTTCTAGTGGAATAGATATTCATCTTGGGAATACCATTCTCATCCTCTGCTTCACCGGGCAGTACATACCACACCGCGTCGGAATATGTCCATCTCGGAAGGTTATCATTCACCTCACGGACAGAGAAGCCCTCGCAGACAAACTGCCTAACCTGCTTCGTCGGGCCGCTGATAATCAGCTTGCCGTCATAGTTACCCACACCTTTGGTGGTCACGACAGCCGTGTACGTCACGTCCTTATATTCCGAGGTATTGCTGTTTCCAACGTCAAAAATCTCCAGTGTAAAGTCCGTCTTGCCGGGAGCGGTGTTGCCGCCCAGCTTCACCGTCTTGGTGAAGGGAATCTCAACGGTAGTAAGATTCTCGGTATAAGTGTTCGTGAATTTAGCCGGCTCTCTTACATCACCATACCAATAGACATCAAGATCCATATCCCCATGTTCGATGTCATATGTGAAGACCAATTCATAGCTTTTAGTAGAATACTCCCATCCCGCCTTGCCGTCGTTCTGCTCTGTCAGAAGGAAGACCTTTCTATACCTGACAATATCATTACTGCCCGCATTACTGCTGGGATTCCAGTGGTGCTCGGCAAAGTCAGATGCCGGGAGCTTGAATTTAAAGGTTTTTTCAAAAGTGCCAGTACCAGCAGCAGTGGATATCTTCAAGTCATCCATCAGCGTGATGCCATAGTAGGCAAGGTCACGCTTTGTTTCCCCCTCGTTTACCACATCCTCCAGCACAAATGTGAAGGTTTCCGCGGGAGGCGCTACATTGCCCGTTTTCTCCACCACTTTCGTAATGGAAAGCTCCTTTTCGAACGGGTTGGTGTCGGTGGGTACTACCTCCGCTGCCCATGCGGTGGCGGCCAGACCCAGTGTCATGACCAGGGCCAACAGCAAGGCGAATAAGGTTTTTCTGCTTCTTTTCATGTGTTTTACCTCCATTATTCGTCGTTATTTTTCCGGCGCGCACAGCGCCAAGTGAACAAAGCCAAGGCCACCAGCGCGATCCCAAGGATCACCGCCAGCCCTTTCCAGCATTTACGCATGGCGTCGTCTCCTTCCCGTGTTCACACACGCGCATCACTCCCACTGGGGATAGAAATAAAGTACCGTGTCCGGCTCTATCTGAATGGGCAGATAGGAGCCGTGCTGTCCCTTGTCGATGGACAGATAGGTGTAGTCCTCAAAGGCCATGGGAACCTGCACGATGAAGCTATCGTGGATGATCCGTTCCGTCTCGCCGGGCTTGTATCTCTTGCCGCCGGTGCGGGTCATATCCAGTGTCAGCACGCCGGAGTATTCCCCGTTGGCGCTCAGCGACCAGTCGCCCTCATAGACCTCTTCCGGTGTCGTATAGTCACTCTCATACCACCAGATAAAGGTGCCCGAGCCCCAATCGTTCTCCTGACTGCTGTTGGCATTCAGCTCCAAGGTGGCAATCGCGGGCTTATCCGCCTCTCCCCGCCACACCCATAGCTTCTGCGTCAGCTGAGAGCCGTCGGGGCAGGTCCAGCCAAAGTCGCTGCCGTCGTTTTCATCGTTCCCCTCCTGCGAGTAAAAGGTGAAGTCAAAAGCCAGGTTCTTATCGTTCTCATAGTCGTAGGGCAGCGACACCGCTCCGGTGGTGGGGAGCCAGCTCAGGGTATCGCCATAGCGGTCGGTCAAACGCAGCTCCGTGGTTTCAAAGGGAGTCTTCTCCAGATCGTAGGAGACAAACAGCAGGATCGGCTCGCCACTCTGGCTGCGGTAAAGCTCCTTAATGGTCTCGTAGTCGCCCTTCACCTCGCTCCACCGGATGCGGTTCACCACCACGGTGGCGTCGGGATCACGGGGCACCACGCAGAACAGGCTTCCTCTGTCGTCCACCACCCGCTCCTGTGGGATATTTCGGATGAACGGATACTCGGCGCACAGCATCGGCGCCTTATCATTCATCCAATCCCGCAGCGGAAGTGCCAGATCACTCAGCTTGCCGTCGATATCGCCGATGTAGGCCACCGCGAAGCGCTCGTCCTGCTGCCGGTCATCCAGCTCCTGCCGCAGCAGATCCAGAGAATCGTCGTAGGCACCCGGCTCGCCGCCTATATCGCTGCCCGTGTTGCCGCCGTCTGTTCCGCCGGTGGTCGTTCCGTCACTGATATTGATAGTTCCCATGCCGGGTATCTCCACCTGACACCCTGTCAGCGACAGCGTCATCATAAAAACCAGCAGCACGAACACAGTCAGCGTGGCCGGTCTCTTCCAGTACTTGTGCATGGCGTTGCCTCCTTCCTGCGTTTTGGTATCACTTATCCCTGCGCGGGGTCAAACATGAAAAGCTCGTAGGGTATCTGCTGGATGGGAAGTCCGTCGGCGCTGCTTCCGCCGGCCACGTTCAGCACCGGGAAAATATCGAAGGCCGCGGGTACCTGCACAGGGAACGCGCCCGACACCGTGGTGGGCGCCTCGCCCTTTGTATACTGCTGTCCGCCGGTGCGGGTCATGGTCAGATCCATCAGTTGCCCGCCGTCCGTCAGCTTCCAGCTGCCCTCATAGATCTCCTGCGGATCGCCGTAGTCCTTGGTATACCACCATGTGAAGGTGATCTGTCCCGGCTCCGTGCCGCTGCCCTGTGTCAGGGACATGGTGGCCATGGCGGGCTGCCCCGCAAGATCGCCTTGCCACGTCCAGATGTGTCCGGCCAACTGCTCCGCCGTAGGAGCCGTCCACATGCCATCGTCGCCCACATCGCCGCCATCCATGCTGTCGTTTCCGGTGTAAACGGTAAAGTCGTAGCCCAGCTCACGGCCGTCCTCAGGGGAATAGGGCAGCGCCACTATACCGTAGTAGGGATACCATTTCAGGGGCTCTTCTCCGCTGTTGGTCACGATCACCTCGGTGTCGGGATCGGTCGCCTCCCCCATGTCGGCGCAGGCAAACACCAGAAACGGCTCGCCGCTCTCGCTGCGGTAGAGTACCTCGACGTTATCGTAGCCACCGGCCTTCTCATTCCATTGGATGCGGTTCACCACCACAGATGTGTTGGGGTCGCGGGGCACCACGCAGAACAGGCTGCCGCCGCTGCCCACCACCCGCTCACGGGGAATATTCCGAACGAAGGGATACTGGGCGCACAGTTCCGGCGCCGCCTTGCTCACCCATTCCTGTATCGGAAGCTCAAAATCGTCCGGGCCGCCTGCCGCGCTGCCGATGTATGCCGCCGCGAAGATATAGTCCGGCACCTCTGCCATGCTCTTCCGCAGCAAGGCAAGGGATTCATCATTGTCGCTTCCCGTATGGATCGTATGATCGCCGCCCGCATTGCCGCCTGTGCTGCCGTCGTTGATATTCACGGTTCCAATGCCGGGAATTTCTACCTGGCATGCTGTCAGCGATACCATCATCGCCAGAGCCAGCAGCAGACAGAGAATGAGGTCCTTTTTCATCGCTTCCTCCTTCCGTTGCGTAGTACTAGAACTTACCGCTTGTACTGGAGCCGCCGCCGCCGGAGTGATCGCTGCTGCCGGAATCATGATCCTTCTCGATCTTGCGGCGCGTCTCAGTGGTGTGGGTATAGCGGTCAACCTGCTCCGTCAGGTTCAGCCCCTCCTCGGTCACATAGATATCGGCACGGGCGCTTCTGCGGACGGACTTCATCATGCCCTTCAGGCTCAGGCAGATCACCAGCGCCACGGCAATGCCGATGGCAAGGCCGGGCAGCAGAGAGCTGGCCAGTGACTTCTTCACAGGCGTCCCCTGCTCCGCCAGCGTCAAGTATTCGTCGCAGGCGAACAGGTAATCCTCGAAACCGCCCCGCCAGTCGTCCTCGCCGAAGTTATCCAGAAAGACATCCGTCATCTTGTGACGGCCATAGTCGCTGACGGCGTACTGGGCAATGCCGCCGTCCCGGACATACAGGTCGTAGCTGCGGTCGTACATGCTCAGCATCAGCAGGATACCCTCGCGGTTTTCGCCGATGCCAAGGCTGTTGCTGTCATAGAAGGACACCACCGCATAGTGGATATCGCTGTCGTACTCCTGATGATCCTCCATGGTGACGATGTACACGGCGCAGTTGTGCTCCCAGGAGATCTGGCTGGCCAGCGCCTCCAGATAGGCGTCGTCCTCCTCGGACAGAAGGCCCGCCATGTCATAGACGAAGGCGTCGCCGGGCTGCTGCTCCGCCCAGGCGGGGACGGTCAGCGCCAGCGCCACCATCAGCGCCAGCAAAAGGGTCAAAAATTTCTTTTTCATCCTCTCAGACCCTCCCTTACAGAATATGCAGGATCAGCGTCGCCAGCGCCGTCACCGGTATGGCGATTG
>ENA-OPFI01000452-OPFI01000452.1-human-gut-metagenome-genome-assembly--contig:-NODE-452-length-18463-cov-1.915091_pt1 | contig 18463 bp, 12 predicted proteins | sample MGYA00241308_ERZ501550 | MGnify/ENA primary metagenome ERZ501550 (study PRJEB25962, sample SAMEA2042433) | human gut metagenome | biome: human gut; feature: human-associated habitat; material: faeces...
TTCTGAGGTTAAAATATGTAAGTTGACCATGCCATTTTCATTGCTGATTTTTGGCGTTTTTTTGAAAAATCAAGGTTTGAACTTACAACATACCGATTTTAGCCATTTTTTAAGGGAGGTTTGCCCTACATTTTAGCACCATCCTAAAAATTTTTTAGCACCATTTTTTTTAGAAAATAATTTTAAGCGTAACCGATTGGTTGCGCTTATTTTATGCATAAAGGTGTCTGTTTTCTTGTACACCTTGTTCTTTACAAAAGTGGTCGAATATGGTATAATGTTATTGTAAAATGCGATAGGTATAGGTAAAAGCCGATGAAGCAAGAAAACGCGTATAAAATCAAACTCTTGAAGTTACTCGAAATCTTACGACAGGATTCGGATGAGGATCATTACATAGGGACGACGGAGCTTATAGATAAGCTTGCCGATATGGGCATCGTCTGCGACCGTCGTACTTTATATAAGGATATAGAGGTGCTGAACAATTTCGGCTACGAGGTTCTTTGTGAAAAGTCCCCGGGAAAGCCGAATTGCTATTGTGTCGCGGACAGAAGTTTCGACGTTCCCGAACTGCGTATTCTTATGGATGCGGTGCAAGCGGCGAGCTTTGTTACGCCGAGTAAAACGGAAGTTTTGCTTGATAAGATTGCCGATCTCGGCGGAAGTCATCGCGCCGAACTTCTGCAAAGCAATATCGTGCGGTTTAACACGACTAAAAGCACGAACGAGAATATCTTTTATGCTATAAGCGAAATAAATTCGGCGATAGAGAATAATAAAAAGGTTTCGTTCGAGTATTTTGATTTCAATGAAAAGCATGAGCGCGTATATCGTAAAGACCACAAACGTTATTTCGTAAATCCGCTTGCAACTATATTCGATGACGATAATTACTATCTGATTGCTTATTACGGGAAACATCCCGGCGTTGTTCATTACCGAATCGACCGTATGGATAAGGTGGAAATAGTGGAAGAGCAGCGCAAAGATCCTTATAACGGCGAGCCGATTGATCTGAAACATCATAAAAAGACTATTTTCGGAATGTTTCAGGGCGAAACGCAGGAAGTCGAATTTCAAGCCGATAAGTGTCTTTTGGACGTGATATTCGACGTGTTCGGCGATAACATTACGTTGGAACCGTTGAACGACAATACGGTTACGTTTAAAGCCGAGGTGCAGGTTAGCCCTACATTTTTAGGTTGGTGCTGTTTGTTCGGGGATAAACTTAAAGTCATTTCTCCCGAAAACGTTGTAGATAATATAAAGACGTATCTCGATAAAATGAAAAAAATATATGAAAATTAAAATTAGCTTCTTCGCGTTTTGTATTTGTATACTATAAGAGGCGGCAGAATGATGGAAAGATTCTTGCAAATACAGTTAGTTGGGAAGAAAAATGAGTAGTTGTGTCAAAAAATAGAGAATATGCTCACTTTTACGTTGAAATTTTTAATGGTATATGCTATAATTATAAGTATAAAAATAGTATGGTGGTGAGCATATGACTGTTAGCTACAAAAAACTATGGAAACTTTTGATTGATAAAAATCTAAAGAAGAAAGATTTAATCCGTATGTCAGGGATAAGCAATTATACTCTTAATAAGTTAAATGCCGGGAAAAGTGTCACAACTGATACTTTAGTAAAAATATGCGCGGCATTGCATTGTGGTATTGACGATATTATGGATGTGGTGGAAGAATAATGGAAGGCTTAACGACGGCAATAATCCTTATTTTAATTGTAGTAGGGGTAATACTGGCTGTTTATTTTGGCAGAAGATATCAAGCAAAAAAGATTCTTTTGATTGCCTCGCCAACGGTAAAAAAGTCGATAAAATGGAAGACGAGCCAAAGAAATGAGCTTGTCTGTTATATTGCAGCGTCGTTAAATGAATTACAAGAAATTGAAGATGACAATCTTTATTTTCAAGAAACAATTTCATGGAACAATAATCGAATAAAGGCATGGAAGATTTTAAGAAAAAAAGATGAAGTTGAAAAAGAAAAAGCCTCGATAAACACAACAAACGATAAAATTGTCAAATTAAAGAATGATAGACTTTCGATACTGTCGAAGTTTGAAAATATTGCGCCTAAGGCAAAAGGCTCAACAATCTCAATGCCGGCTGATTTTACTTTCTTTAGTGCGGCTACAGGAGATACTGTGGCCACTCTTTTGCGCAATCCTAAATTTTGCATAACGGTTGCAGAATACTATTATGTGCTGATTTCTATGTGGTACAAAATGGAAATTGCGTTACTATAGAGCCTTATTATAATATGAAGGCTAAAGAAACATACGAATTGCAGAGATTGGGATATTCAAGAGCTTGTGCCAGAGATGATGAAGTTTATGCTATTCGATATATGCATGAAAGGAAAAAGGGTGGACCTGATAGGCGTTATTCATATAATCCGTCTGCATATGTAGTTTATCGTGGCATTGGACAATTGTCTTTTAATGGGATGGAAGGAACTCCTGTTAAATTTTCAAATAGAGTTAAGGCGCACGCTTGGGTTGCTTCATTAAATGGATTAACTATAAGAGCGGCAACTATTATTAACAAAAAGATCTATGCAAAAATGATTTCTTTAGGTGAGTTGCATTCGGTTCCGGAAGTTTTAAAAATTATTGAGAATGAGGAAAAGGCACAAAGTATTCAAATTCAGTCACAACCTAAAAAACAAGACAATTATGATGAAACGCAAGGTGTGGCATCTTATAATGATAAAGGCGCAGAAGATAGTAGTGAAATGAAAAATCAACCTGCATGGAATCAATACGAGGCTGCTTTACTATTGGACGGGTATTTGCAAATAAGCTTTGGAGAAAATAGGAAAGAAGTTATAGAAAAAATCTCGAATATGTTGCGGCAAATGGCTATTGCTTCAGGAATGAAAATAGATTCGATCTATCGTAATGTGAACGGCATTACATTACAAATGGATCGTATGAGAATGGCAATGACCGGACAAATAGACGAGGGAAGAAAGCCCAATAAGGTTTTCTTGGATATTGTATCATTATATAAAAATGATAGAGAGAATTATTCCCAAATTTTATCAAAAGCAAAAGCTATGTGCAAGGGGACTTCAAAAGAGGCGGAAGATCTTACAGTTAAAATAGAACTTCCGCCGCCAATTGAAGCTGAAGATTCGGAGGTTCAAGTTAAAACTCAAAAAAATAGTGAAGATGTCATTAAGGTTTATGATTATAAGTCCGATACTGTTTTAAGGTTTACTAAACCTGTATTAGTCGTATATTTTGGAGAGATTGATTCGCAAGTTCAAAGCTGGCGAGATGCGTACGTTTCGGTCTTTAGATCATTATTAAGTGATTATCCGACAAAAATCAAAGAGTTGGCGGAAAAACCTGAATTTACTACAGTTTCGTTTGATAGCCTGAATTTAAGGCGGGCGATTGAAGTAAGTCCTTCATTGTATATAGAAGGCAATAGAAGTGCATCCGAAATAGGAAGGGCAATAGGGCAGCTTCTTGATATTTGTAATGTTGATTATAACAATGTTGTTATCAGGTATACATCAATAGATGCTGAAAGTACGCCTTCTTCAAGTGAGATTGCTTCTTCTCGGAAGACTGTAGAAAATGATGTTGCAGCGGATGAGAAAACGGTAGATGTTTCTGAGTTGGATAATGAAATCTATGAAGTTATAAAAGCGAAGTATTTGAACGGATTTCTTGTAGGTGCTATTAACTTCAAAAAAATGCGTAGGTTTTATGAGGAAATCTATGCTAAAGAACTTGAAATTGAAAATGAAGGTATCGAAGAATCTCTTAAAAAGACTTGTGTGCTTTTAGATAATAAATATTATGCTATAGATTCATTGGTGCAAGATGAATTGAAGTTTAAGATTGCAGAATTTATTCAGCAAGGGATTGATTGTAAGGGATATGTTTATTATCAGATGATAATCGACAACTTCGGGTATGAACTTACAGATCGAATTCCAGATATGAAGTTGCTCAAGGAATTTTTGCGCAAGTCGTTTTTGCAATATGCTTATTTTGACGAATATTTGGCACGAGACAAAGATGTTAAAATAGATATTGCCAAAGAAGTAGAAGATGTTTTGTTGGAAGCAGTATATCCTATTTCGTTCGATAAAATATGCTCGAAATTGCCGCATTTAACGGAAGATGCGGTTAGAAAAGCTGTTTTATTTGATGATAAAATTATTGTTACAAATAACAATGATAGATTTAACATCGATGCAATGGGCTTAACCGAAGAGGACATAAAAGGCATAGCTGGAATTATCAGAGGTGTACTGAAAGAACACAATTGTATGTTCGGCAATGAATTGCTAAAAGGAATACAATCACAACTGCCAACTTTGTATGAAGGCATAAAAGAGTTCGGAGATAGAGGAATCAGAGGCGCAATTGCCTATAAATTAAAAGAACAATTCCGTTTTAATTCCAATATAATTTGCGATATTGGAGCAAACATTGATAATGCCGAGGTGTTTAAATCCTTCGCGGAAGAAGAGAGATATTTTTCTTTATCTGCCTTGGTGAATCTAAAGGAACAAATCGGAGTAGGTGGCGTTTATTTTGATAGCGTAAATGAAGTTGCTTCGAGAATCAATGCAAATGATTATGTTCCCAACGGGGCGTTGTTATTTAATGAAGATGCAATTGACGAATTACTCGAAAGAATTATTATAGGAAATCAAGCGTCAATTAAAGAGGCGAGTAATTTTGCGATTTATCCAAGCACCTGTCAACCGTGGACGGAGTATTTGCTTGAAAGTTACGTTGCAAAATTCAGTAAAAAATTCAAACTAATACATATCTGCTATGCAGAAAGTAAATGTTCTGGGGCAATTGTAAAAAGGTCATCGGAAATCAATTCAATGGATGATGTTGTTGTTGAGTATCTTGTAACGCATAAAGATATTCAAACAGCGAACGATGCGTTAAACGGGTTGGTTGAAGATGGATACATCGCAAGAAAACGCTATAAAAACATTGAAGATCTATTAGTTGTTGCAAAGGCAAAAGGGAGAGCGTAATCACAATGTATTCGTATGAATGGGATGCATCTACGGGTGGATATATTTTGAATTCCACGCCGCTTGCGTTTAGTAAAGAACCAAGACCAGTATATTATAAAGAGTTAGATATATTAGGATTTGATGCCAAGTGGAACTATCCAAAATCAGACGCATATCCGCTTATGTGGGCTGAAGCAAATAATTACTATTATAGAGGTAGATTAGTAGCAAAAACTAAAGGCGGTTCGATCTGTAAAGCTCCGGAATTGATATTTATTGAAGATCCGGAACCAAGCGGGGAAGAGTTGAAGTTTGTAGACATTCCCGCAATGATTGAAAAAAATCGAAATATACTGGAGAGCTTAACGCAGGAGACGATAAAAAAAATATACAATACATATTTGGCGTATCAAAAAAAGATAGATATATTTTATGTCGCTTTCTCTGGTGGCAAAGATAGTATTGTGACATTAGACCTCGTTCAAAGAGCATTGCCTCATAACAAGTTTAAGGTGTTGTTTGGCGATACAAAAATGGAATTTCCGGACACATACAAAACTGTTGAGGTTATAAAGGAAAAATGTCAAAAGGAGGAGATTGATTTTATTACGGCTTCATCTCATTTTGAGCCTTCTGAAAGTTGGAAATTGTTTGGTCCGCCTTCTACGGTTACGAGATGGTGTTGTAGCGTTCACAAAACATCTCCGCAGATTATTCTTCTGAGGGAGTTACTACATAAATCAAATTTCACTGGTATGGCATTTATTGGTGTGCGGGCAAGTGAAAGTTTGGCAAGAAGCGAATATGATTATGTCAGTTTGGGAGAAAAACATAAAGGACAATATAGTTGCAACCCAATTATAGAGTGGAACTCAGCTGAATTATATTTGTACATTTACACTAACCAATTGTTCTTAAATGAAGCATATAAGAAAGGGAATAGACGCGCTGGTTGTTTAGTGTGTCCAAGAGCTGCTGAACGTAACGAGTATATGTGTTCGGTGTGTTATCCTGAATCGGTGGAGAAATACACTGATATAATAACATCGTTATATGGTAAGAGCTTCCCATCAAGAGAACGCCTCGCGCAATTCGTAAGTTCAGGAGGGTGGAAAGCAAGAAAAAATGGAAGAGATTTAGATGTTCAGATGAATTATGCTGAAACATCTACGGCAAAAGGAATTACATTACGAATTGAAAAGCCAAAGACAGAATGGCGTGAATGGATTAAAACTATAGGTGTCTTGGAAAATGATGCCTCACCATATGCTATTTTGTTTAGGGGGAATAGGTATTCATTCGATCTTGAAAAAAAAGGTGACGTTATCATAGTATCGATTCCGCTTGGCGTTTGCAAAACAGCACCTTTATTTGTTAAACTTTTAAAAAATGTTTTTAGAAAAGTGGCGTGTTGCGTTGGCTGTAGAGAATGCGAGGCAGACTGTCACAACGGGTGCTTGAGTATAGTTGATGGTAAAGTGCGCGTTAGTGATGCATGTAAACATTGCTCTGAATGTCATAAAGTGGATAAAGGATGTTTGATATATAAATCAATAGAAATGCCCAAGGGAGGGGTTGGTATGAAACAAAAAAGTTTAAATTGCTATTCGCATTTCGGACCTAAAATGGAATGGATCAATCAATTCTTTATGTACAAGAATGAGTTTGATGCAAATAATGATTTAGGCTCGCAAATGTATAGTTTTTTTAAGAGATTTTTGAGAGATGCAAATCTTATTGATTTGAATGGATTTTCAAGATTTGCAACAATTGTGGAATCGCTTGGTTTGGAAAATGAGGCTTCATGGGCGCTGATGTTGGTTAATTTATCATATACACCACAAATTGGGTGGTTTATCAAGAATACCGGGTTCAACGAATTGTATGAAAGGAATTACATTTTGTCATTACTTGTTGATGATGGGGCTAAGGAAAGTTGGGTAAACGATATTTGGAGTGCGTATTCTCGCTTTACTGATTTGCCATTCGCAGATGTTGGACTTGGATTTCCGCATAAAGATGGAGGGAAATTTATAGGGTTTACCAGAACTTCGTGGCGGATTCCTGAACCGAAAGTTATTTTATATGCACTATATAAGTTTTCGGAAGCCTGCGGAAATTATAAACAGTTTTCATTGACAAGACTGTTAAATCACGAAATCGAAAGCGACGGAATCAGTCCTACGCAGATATTTGGACTCGACCGAACAACTATGGAAAGAATTTTAAATGGGCTGTCGAATAATTATCCGGATTTTATTTCTGTGTCGTTCACGTTAGACCTTGATAATATCAATCTTAAAGATAAAACATCGGATGACGTGCTTTCGTTGTTTGAGGGGGTATAAAAAGATGAAAACCAATAAATATGAGCATTATTTTGACATAGATGAAGAGTTCTTTTCGGCGGTAAATCAAGAGCTGATCAATGAAGGTAAGGTGGATTGGCGCAAATTTTTTCCGCACGAAACCTTTGTGAAATTGTTGAAAGATACATATAGTGTATTAACAAGACAGCATCTTTCCATATGGGTAGAAGGTGGTTACGGAACAGGTAAATCTTATGCTGTACTCACATTAAAAAAACTTCTTGAAGCCGATGAAGAGGAAACGAAGGCATATTTCCAAAGATATAATCTTGACAATGATTTGTTGAATAAATATCTTGGGCTCAAGATGAATAAAGAGCAAAAGCTGATTACTGTGCATCGTTATGGCGCACAGTCGATACTTAATGAGCAGGATTTGGTTTTGGCTGTTCAGGAAAGTATAAGAGAGGCACTTGAAGCCAACGGCGTTGAATATATGGGTGAAGCCTCCCTGAAAGAATCAGTCATTAAATGGTTGTCTAATTCTGCAAACAAGGCATATTTCAATGCTATTATTAAAGACGAGTTCCCGACGGAGTTCGGTGGGGATGATGTAGATAAAATTATCGAGAAGCTGGAATCTTATACGCAGGACAAGCTTCTTGTGGTCATGAATAAAATTTTTAAGATTGCAAGGCTTAAAGGTATCCGCGCCATGACTCTCGATAAAGAGGGAATGGTTAAATGGATACAAGATATAATCAAGACCAATAATTTGCGTGCAATTGTATTTATTTGGGACGAGTTTACAAAATATTTTGAAAATAATATGAGTGACTTGACGACATTCCAAAGACTTGCCGAATTAAGTGAAACCGATCCATTTTATCTTGTTATAGTAACGCATAAATCTGAAGGTATTTTCGCTGAAAACGATAATGATAAAAAGTTGTTGGGCAGATTTGTTAGTCCGACGTGTCTGATAGAATTACCCGATACAATGGCATTCCGATTGATGGCTGAAGCAATGGAAAAGACGAAAGATGCTTCGGCTCTCGAAGAGTGGAATGACATGCAGACCGATTTGTATAATAGAACCACCAATTCAAGAGAGTTGGTATTAAAGCAGCTTCAAAAAAGAGATCCAAGATTTACTTCAAATGATTTGGGCAGAATTTTGCCAATGCATCCGTATGCGGCATTGTTGCTGAAACATTTGTCTGCACAATTTGCTTCCAATCAAAGAAGTATGTTCGACTTTATCAAAAATGATAAAGGGGACGATATTCACGGGTTTCAATGGTATATAAAAAATTACGGTCCCGAAGACGATAATCCGTTGTTGACTATCGATATGCTTTGGAACTTTTTCTATGAAAACGGAAAAGAACAATTGGCGAGCGATGTAAAAACTATATTAAATCACTATAACAATTCACATCCGGATTATTTCCAAGAGGCGCAAAGAAGAGTTTTAAAAACAATTTTACTCATGACCGCTATTTCTCAGTCGTTAGGGGATAGCGTGGATTTGTTTATTCCTACGGATACCAATGTTGCAAATGCTTTCGAGGGTATTGAGGACATGGAGGGCGCTCAGGCGATAAATGCGGCGCGTTCGTTGGTTGAACAACATGTTTTGTATAGAAAGAAGTTAAAGGATAACAAAGAATGCTTTGCTCCTTTGATGGCGGCTGTTGATACAAGCAAAAAAAGTGAGTTCGAAAAGCAAATCGATCAATATACAACGACTAAATTGGTTGACGATGCCGGCTTTAATAGTGAAGACGGGATGAAAAATCCGACAGGTAAATTGTTGTTTACTTCACCTATAGCCAACAGATTTAAGATTGCGCTTGCCGGAGTGGATTCTTTTACCCAAAAGGTAAGAATGATCAGAAACAATCTTCTTCCGGGAAAAATTTATGCGGTTTTAGGGTTCGCAAAAAATGATATTGAAAGTGCTACGTTGAGTAAGTTTGTAAAGGAATACCTTGGGAATCCTGAATATGACGAATGTAACATTATTTATATTACCGCAAAGACACCGCTGGGAAGCGATTTATATGCAAGATATAAAGATAATCTTTCCGACAGTATGACGTTTTCAGGGAACGACAAGGGAAGTGAGGCTGAGAGAAGAAAAGAAGCATTAAGAGTTCTTAATTTGGAATGGGGTTCAAAACTTGAAGCCGGTTCATTTGAGATAGACTGGAAAAATAATAATGATGAAGTTGTTCATGAATTCATCCCTGATTTTGTGTCGGTGAAATCATATCTTCTGCAGACGGTTGACAGAGATTTTTATCCGTATGGATTCGAGTGGAGATATTCGCTTGCCGCAAATATGTATAAGACATATTTACAGGCAAAGCAAGGTGTAAAAAGTGCCGTTGCCGGAGTGTGTGAAGGGACGTTTAAAAACCCGAATAAAACAATGCTGACTGAGCAAGTAATCGATGCGGCTTGGGGAACTTCGTTTGACGAAAAATACTGGAAGGCTAATCCGGCGTTGCCGATTAGTGTTCTTAAAAGCAAGATTGAAGAGAAGATTCAGGAAGACTTTAAGGCGGAAGGCAGAGTTTCAATTAGTAGTATATACGAAATTGCAAAAGCAAAACCGTTTGGACTAATGCCATGCAATATTACTGCTTTTATTCTCGGATTCGTTTTAAGAGAGTATACTTCTGATCAATATCGGTATACAGACGATCAAACATCTGATGTGATGAGTTCTGCTCATTTACAATCAATGATAGATGAAATTATAAAAAATCAAGACACTCCGGATAAGCGTTATAAGGACAAATATATCGTTACAATGACTCCGGAAGAGAAAGAATTTCATCGATTTGCTTCGGAAGTCTTTGATATTCCTCTTGAACTTTGTACTTCTATACAAAATACACGGGATAGAATTAGGAATAAAATGAAGAATCTTTCTTTCCCCGTGTGGACGTTGAAGTATGCCAACGCTCAAGAATATGGGTTAGTGCCTAAAAATCTTGTAGATAAAATTATTGATTTGTTGTCGGAACTTGCTAACAGCGGTAACGGTAACAACAGCGAAGTAAATATTGCAAACCAAATCGGTAAAATTTCCCTGTCCGAAAAGGATTTGATAACGGATTTAAAAGCCCTTGTGTCAAAAGATAATTGTAGAAAGGGTATGGCTAAGTATTTGTCCGAATACAAAGATGGAGAATTGGTTGCACTTGCCCAAAAAATAAATGATGGAGGGCAATACCTTAATGTCGTTGCAGGGAAATTTACTGATGCAGATGCGGCAAATTGGGTATGGAATCAAGGAACGGCAAATCAAAGAATCGACGAGGTAATCGTAGAGTATAAAATAATAGATGAAACGAATACCTTGCTTGGCACGGCTAACTATAATTTAAAAACAGCTCTTGAAACATGGAAAAGTCAGTGTAATTTAATTCGTATTTCGTATGATGCGATGAAAGAAAAGCTGGGTTCCTTAGCGCAATTTATGTCTTTGTTAAAAGAGTTGAAAAACATAGGGCAATTGCTTCCGTCGAAACAGAATGATTTTTATACGCAATTGAGTATAAACAAGGCTGATTTCAAATCATTCTTTGATAATCAAAAGACATTGTTTAGAGAAATTTGCTCTTTTTCGCTTGAGGGCTTGGAAGAAAACGATATTGACTCGATTTTTAAAAGCATCAATCCTCAACAGAATGCTTTTGTAATGGCAAAGGCTGATTATATAAAACTGATTGATGATTTGGTTTTGGATTATAAAAAGAACCAAAAGAAAGAGCAATTAAGGCAGATATGGAAAGACAGAACAGGAACTGAATCACCGCGTGATTGGTCTGAAAAATTTACTACTCCTATTCTTTGTATGATTGCACCGGAAGAATTCCAAAAAGCAAAGAAAGCATTTGGGTGCTTTAAAAATTCTACTGTTTCAGATACTGATATTCAGGATGCGTTGACTTATTTTAATACTGCAGGATTTTTCAAGGGTTTGGAAGATGAATCTTTGCGTAATAATGCGTTTAAGACTGGCATCTTGAAAGAGTATGCGACCATTTTAACAAATGTCGAGGCGATTAAAGAGTATTTGCTCAAATATTTCTTAGATGTCTACGATTGGTATGGAAATAACATGGTGGAAGAACGCATCAAGTCTTATGCTGAACATGAATATCAAACATCGGAAAATAGCAGAGTAATAGAAATCATAAAAGGCATGGAGGATGCGGAACTGAAACAGTACCTTGTAGAATTGGCGCAAGATAATGTTTTGTTAGGTATTCAAATCTTAAAAAACAAAAGGTAAAAAACTATGCGAGTAGAATCATGTATTGAAAAAATCGAAAAGCGTAATCATCGTAATACACAAAGAATGCTTTTTGTTAATGTAAATAATGATAGCGATTTGAAAAGTATCAAGGAACATTTTGAGTTTGGATATCGCTTCATTAATGTTGCAGAAGATGGAAAAGATGAGATGCCCAAGCTTGACGAGATTTGTAGCATCATAGAATCGCCTGATGAAGTGGTGTTCATTGAGGGGATTAGTTCTTATTTGAGACTTCGTGGTCAGAAACGGATGCAAACGGAACTTAATCAATTACTTGATGCGCAGTCATCTTCAAAGGCGGTAATATTGCTATATCAATGCGATGATATTCTACATGAAGCTATTGGAAAAGATCCGCGTTTAGAGAGCGTTATATTATTTGTAGATGGAGATAGACAAGAACTTCCCAAAATTATCTTTGTCAAAGATAAGGTTCTTGATTCAGTTAACTATAAATATCTCTGTGGCATTTCTTCTGTAATCAAAAGAATTGAGAGCGTCGATTCGGCAGAAATATATGTAAAATCACATTTTTCAAGGGATGATTTTCCAGAAAGCTTATATGTTATAGGAGAAATTGGATCTTTCTTTGAAATTGTTAGAAATGATTTCCTGTCCTCATTATCGGTTGATGATGAGACCTTGCTTAACGAAGAACAGTGGCATAAATTTGCCGAAGGTTGCAAAAAAAATAGTGGGGCAGAGGGCTATTTTCATAAAATATTTGGGGATGAACATTCAGTTAATTCCTATATTAATAGTTGGGCTAAACTTAGTGACGAAAAAAAGGTACTGCTTTTTATATCGATTAAAAAAGATATTGTAAGATGTAATAACAATATTCTTCAGCTGGCTATAAGCAACTGCCCCCGAATATCTGATTTTCCTGTACATGCATATAAAAGCCTTTTGTTGTGCGATCAGAAGGGAAAGGATTATTGGTCGCTATATGAAGAACGTAGGGACCTGATATTGGCAATAGGGACGTCAGAGCATTTGGCTAATGAGTATTGTAATATTGTTGAGACAAAGGGAGCAAGCGGACTTTATTTCTTGACAGATTTGACGAAGGCGGAAAGGAAACTTACGATAAAATTAATTGCGCTTTATGCAGATCAAATCGAACGGAAAGATATATTAAGTATTCTTAAACACACATATAAAGATCTGTGGGCTTATTTGCGGAAATATGATTATAAGATCAAAGATATTGAAAAGTATTTTGATGAATACAAGTGGCTAAAAGTGGAAAATTTAATATCTCAGTCGTTTTTAGAGCGCGTAGAGATTGAGGCAAAAGAACGGAATTTTTATAGGATATTACCTCCGCGTAGCGAGCAGCTTGGCAAACTAAAAAAGGAAAACTCTATTTTATATTTTCTTGACGCGTTAGGCGTGGAATATTTGAGTTTTATTGCGCAGAAGGCGGCAGAACTGCACCTAATGATGAATGTGATTATTTGCCATTCGGAATTGCCTTCAATCACATCAATGAACAAGGAATTTGTTGATGTGTTTAAACAAGCGAATGCTGATGTTCGAGATAATATTAAAGAACTCGATGATATTAAGCACTCTGGAACATTAGAATACAATTATGCGAAAAGTATATATCCGACATATCTTGCAGACGAGCTCTCGATTATATCCGATGTGTTAGAAAAAATCGATGCTGATATTACCTCGACTTATGAAAGGGCATATATTATTTCAGACCATGGAGCAAGTAGACTTGCTGTTTTGAAGCATAGTGAAACAAAATGGGAAATGCTCAATAAAGGCGAGCATTGTGGTCGCTGTTGTAAAAAATCAGATAATGTCGTTGATGTCCCGAATGAATATATGACAGAAGATAATGGTTATTGGGTGTTGGCGAACTATGATATGTTTAAAGGCGGAAGACCGGGAACAGTTGAAGTTCATGGCGGGGCGACTCTGGAAGAAGTATGTGTCCCTATTATTGAATTCACAAGAATGCCTGAAAACATAAATGTTGAAGTTATTACAAAAACGGTCAAGACAGGATATAAAATAAAGCCGTTGCTGCAATTTGTCACCAATTGTAAACTGCATAATGTGAAGGTTTTAATTGGCGAACGTGAATATTTGGCTCAAAGCGATGACGATTTGCATTTTACTGCAGAACTGCAAGGCTTGCGTATTGAAAAGGAATACATGTTTGAAGTTGTTGCGGATGGCAATATAAGGATTGAAAATCTCAAATTTAGATTGAAATCTTCAGGGATAATAGACAATGATATACTGTAAGCAAGGAGATATACGATGAAAGAAGAATTAGTAAATAAATTGCAAGAATGCTTTGGTCAAATGATTGTATACAAAGACTTAAGTAAAAGTAACTTCTTTTCAGCTTTAAGTTTGCCATCTTTTTTGCGAGACTGGTTATTGAAAAAATTTGAAGATGAAAATGGTGATTATGATATTGAAGAGGTTAGCTCTTTTATTAAAACTTATTTGCCGCGTAAAGATGATTGGGTAAGTATTAAAAATCGGATTATATGTGAAAACGAAAGAGTGAAGTTTCTCACAAAGATAAGCGTTGATATAAGTATAAAAACACAGGAAATTACATTTGCTTTACCTGAATTCGGGCTTACAAATAAAGAAACTATTATTGAAGATAATGTATGGCAGCAGTATAGCTCAGAATTAGTGGCAGGTAAAGAAGTATGGGGAATAGTTGAATTAGGGTATCGTTCTCCAGACGCCTACGATATTAGTTGGGAAGATAACAAAACCGGAACAAAAGCCAAAGGTGGTAAACAGGGTAAGATTAAGTTGACAAAGTTTACAAACTTTTGTCCTTATACAATAGATACGGATTTTTACAAAGATATTCGTAATGAGTTTACTACTCAAGAGTGGGTGGACGTTGTTCTCGGGGCTATAGACTATAATGCAGACGGTTATGATAACGACAAGTCTAAGCTTGCTATGATAGCAAGACTTTTACCCTTTGTTGAAAAAAGGATCAATTTAATAGAGTTGGCACCTAAAGGGACTGGAAAATCTTATTTGTTTGGAAGAATAAGCAAATACGGAAATCTGACGGCAGGTGTTATGTCTCGTGCAAAATTGTTTTATGATTTAAGCAAGCGAACATATGGGTTAATTTACAATAACGATTATGTGGCATTCGATGAAATACAAAAATTAGCTTTTGCCGATCCTGATGAAATGAGTCAAACGTTAAAAGGCTATATGGAACAGGGTATAGTTTCTTTCGGCGGACACACGGGAACGCCTGAGGCAGGTATAATTCTTCTTGGCAATATTCCTCAGGATAATATGAATGAATTTGTGCCAATGTTTGGATCTTTGCCGGAATTATTTAAGGAAAGTGCATTACTTGATAGATTTCATGGCTTTATAAAAGGATGGGATATACCGAGAATGACAGAAAGTATGAAAATATGTGGATGGGCATTAAATACTGCTTACTTTTGTGAGATTTTGCATGCCCTCCGGGATGATGTGAGTTATCGTGCTGTCGTAGATGAATTGCTTGAATATGATGCTAATTCTGACACGAGAGATGTTGAGGCTGTAAAAAGTATAGCGACCGGGTTTATGAAATTGCTATTTCCGAACGTAAGAGTTGCAAAAAATATTTCGCTTAAAGACTTCAAAGAGTATTGTGTACGCCCTGCAGCTACTATGAGGTCTATAATAAAGTATCAAATGGGGCTTTTAGACAAGGAATACAGAGGAAAAGATATACCTAAGTTTTCTATTCGGGAGATAGATAAGGATGATGAAGATGTATAAATGTGTCTCTTGCGGAAAAGAAGGACTCTCTAAAGATGAGGTGGGATTAACGAAGAAACTGATTTCAAAAGAGACCACAACTTTCTATTGTATCGAGTGTTTAGCGGATTATTTAGGAGTGACAACTGAGGAACTACAGGATAAAATAGAAGAATTCAAAGAAGAAGGGTGTACGTTATTTAAGTGAGGCTATATGAAACAAATGATATACGCAGATAATGCGGCAACTACAAAGTTAGATATTGAAGCATTTGAGGCGATGAAAGTATATTTATTGGACGATTATGCCAATTCTCCCCAGCCGTATTCTTTTTCACGCGCAGCCAAAAAAGCATTGAAAAGTGCCAGACAAACAATCGCAGAGTGTATAAATGCTGAACCTGAAGAAATTTTTTTCACGTCGGGAGGCAGCGAAAGTGATAATTGGGCAATTAAAGGGATTGCTCAGAATGGGAATTTAGGGAAAATAGTTGTTTCTGCAATCGAACATCATGCAATCTTAAGAAGTTGCGCAGAGCTTGAGCGAGCCGGATATGATGTTGAATACATAAAGCCAAACATTGATGGTATAGTAACGGCGGGATGTCTTGCAACCCATATATCTGGCAAGATAAAGCTTGTTTCTGTTATGCTCGTAAACAATGAGTTGGGAACGGTTCAGCCAATTAAAGAGTTGAGTGCTATAGCGCATGAGCAAGGGACTATTTTTCATACTGATGCAGTTCAGGCTATGGGACATATAAAAATAGATGTTAAAGACTTAGGAGTTGACTTATTATCAGCCTCTGCTCATAAATTTAACGGTCCCAAGGGAATAGGCTTTCTTTATATAAAAAAAGGAATAAGCATAAGACCTCTTATCAATGGAGGAGATCAAGAATTCAGACAGCGTGCTGGAACTGAAAATATTGCTTCAATTGTCGGAATGGCTGTTGCGTTGAAAAATAATTGCGACCATATTGAAGCTAATAGTTTATACATAAAAAAACTTGAAGGTATTGTCTTAGAAGAAATTAAGGGTATTGATTTTGTATTGAATTGTGATAAAGAAAGAAAGCCCGGAATAATGAGCATATCTTTTCCCGGGCGAGATGGAGAGCTGTTATTGCATAGGCTGGATCTTAAAGGGATTATGATTTCCACAGGTGCAGCATGCGATAGTGTGAATACTCAGATTTCACATGTGTTGTCAGCACTTGATATGGATGAAAGTGTGGCGAAAGGGACAATCCGCATTTCTTTAAGTAAGGATAATACAGAAGATGAGGCTCATCGAATAGGTCAAGCCTTATGTGAAATTCTCCAATAAAAACACAAGATTTATTTTATAAAATATGGGATTATTTGATATTTTCAAAAAGAAAGAAAAGAAGACTGAAATGGCTTCTCAACAGCAGACTATTGCTGTTGCCGAGGAAGATAAACAACTCTCTGTTGTTTTAGAATCGCTTCCCGCCGTATATAAGAGTAGAGTATCTTCTTTAATTCAGTCAGTGTATGATGTTTCAAAATTTCAAATATCAAGTATTGATAAAGAGGAATTGCGAAATAGAGAACTTGATAATATTCAGGATTTAAGGAAAGAGTGTCAAACATTGTTAAGCGAAGCGGAATTAGAGATAGAATCTGTTCTTGGATCTGATTCGGCCACATACGATCAATATGCTAAAAAAATTAATGACCTTGAAAAATGGTCGAAGTATCAGGAATTGTTAATTCAATTATTGTATCAAATCAATAATTTGGATTTTACGTTATACTTGGGAGCAAAAACAAAAGAGCATTGTTTCGGCTCATTCGAGTTACATGTAAAAAAGTATGACGATTTGCATGAGAAAATTATTGTTTGGCATAAAGAAAATTGCGACAAATTCAAAATCGACATAAATGAGGCGCGGCGAAAGCGTACTGGACTTCTTGCAATATTAGAAAAGCCGATAGGTTTAGTTAATGAAAAATGGAATTACAAGGCGATGTCTTACGAAACTGTCGGCTTAATCAAAGGACAAACAGAAAAGGCGCAAAGCATTCAGTATAATCAAGAAAATCCATTTGCCGAAAATGTAGAAATAGTGATAAACGGTGATAAAAAATATTATTTGTTAAAAGAATAAAAGCAAATATATAAATACAAGCCGGGAGCAATGCTCTCGGCTTGACTTATAATAACTTAAATTTTATCAATATGAATTATATCGATTTTCTTGTTTTGAGAGCGCGCGTACTTGATTGTTTGCCAAGTCCCGCCACTTTCTTCACCGTTCCAAATGGCAAGCACGGTGTCGGAATGGTCAACCATATATCTGTTACGTACAAGCATACATGCTGAAAAATAATGATCGTTTACCAGAGTGATTTTATCAGCATTTCCGAGGATTCTATTATATCGATCTATTTCTGTTGAAGCCCACTTTAAAGTTTGATTTGGACAGGGGATAGCGCATTCTAATAAGATAGGAAAGCCATATTGCGCTTTGAAATCAAGTACGGTTTCAGCAAAGTCCATATCAACACCGAGCGCCATACCCGAAATAAAATGTGTGTAGCCGTGGCGAATACAATCATCAATATAACAACTGAGGGACTCGCAATACTCATCGTATTCGAGCCCTTCTTTTTTATATTTCCAAGGTAATTTTGCAGGTCTATGCCCGGTTACGCATAATGTCTTCATAATAAAACCTCACGGTCAATATTATATCAAAATACAGGGCGAAAATCAAGCAATACTAAATATACGCTCAGTAAATTTTGAAATAAAAAGGATATACTAATACTAAGTTAAAGTTTAGTAAAGGAGGTTAAGGCGTGACAATAGCTGAAGCATTATCGACTCGGTTGACAGAGCTTATGGAAGAAAAGCATTTGACTGCCTATCGCCTTTCTATGCTAACCGGAGTAAATCAAACAACGATAGCGGATATTAAGAAAAAGCGTAATACAGCGGTGAACGTTCGTATTCTATTTGAGCTGTGCCAAGGGTTGGGTATAGATATTGTAGA